>Ga0099829_10002300_pt1 | contig 10948 bp, 8 predicted proteins | sample CZO8metaG_3_FD_79336 | JGI IMG/M metagenome (GOLD analysis project Ga0099829, IMG submission 79336) | Vadose zone soil microbial communities from the Eel River Critical Zone Observatory, Northern California, USA - CZOApr15con2H2.8 metaG | ecosystem: Environmental > Terrestrial > Soil > Vadose...
AGATGCCAGCGACGAGTCTTTCATCATGGACACGAAGTCGTTGCCCAACGGGGGCAGGACGACCCGGATCGCTTGCGGCAGGATGATGTAGCGCATCGATTGCCAAGGCGTCATGCCCAGGGACCGCGCGGCCTCGCGCTGGCCCCGGGGGATCGACTCGATCCCGGCCCGGTAGATCTCTGCCAGGTACGCACCGTACCCGAACCCCAAGGCGAGCGTGGCCCGCACCATGTCGTCCCGAAGCCACCGCATTCCCGTGAGGTCGGCCAGCACCGGCGTAACCACGAAGGCGATGTAGATGAGCTGAACCAGCAGTGGGACACCGCGTACGACCTCCACGTAGAGCCGTGCAGGCGTATAGAAGATCGGGTTGCGTGCGAGTTGGCCGAAAGCGGCAATTAAGCCGAACACCATGGCCAATGCATACGCGGAAATCGCTAGCCGGAGCGTCACGGTGACGGCAGGCGCCAAAAACTGGTACGTCTCGATGTACACCGGAGAACGCACGATTCCGAGTAGCGCGAAGGCTCCACCGATCAGGAGGACGAGTCCCCACCACGGGATCCGTTCCAGGATATCGACGGACACAAGCCGGCCGTGGCCTGGGGGCGACGGAGGCTTGCCGGAGGGTCCGGCCTCGGGAGAGGCGTCCATGCGGGGAGGCGGACGTGCAAGATGGGGGAGGCAATCCGCCTCCCCCATCTTTAGCACATCGGTCCGGACATGCCCCTTACGACGGCTTAAACTCCACGAACCACTTCTGGTAGAGCTTATCCAGTGTGCCGTTGTCCTTGAGGACCTTCAGGGCGGCGTCGAATGCCGGGAGGAGGTGGTCCTTGTCGTCCTTGGGCACCACGATGCCCAAGGCCTCATGGGTAAACTTCTCTCCGGCAACTTTCAGCTGGTTAGGGTTGGTGCCCATGTAGCCTGAGGCGGCGGTGTTGTCGATGATCACCGCGTCGACGTCCTTGTTGAGAAGCGACTTCACTGCGAGGTCGAACGTGCCGAACGCTTTGACCGTCTTGATCTTCCCTTCCTTCTGGAACTGCGTGGCTGCGTCGAAGTTAGTCGTCCCTTTCTGCACAGCCACGCTCTTGTCGGCCAGGTCGCTGAGGCCAGTGATCCTCGTCTCCCCTGCCCGGACTAACACGACTTGTCCGACCTCCATGTACGGGTCGCTGAAGTCCATGGTCTTTTTACGTTCGTCGGTGATCGTCACGCCAGAGATGACGGCATCGTAGTCACCCTTTTGCAGAGCGGGAAAGATGCCTTCCCAGGCAACACTTTTGACGTTCGGCTTGCATTTCCCCAGGTCACAGATGGCGTTGATGAGGTCGATGTCGTACCCGACGATGTTCTTGTCCTTGTCCAGGAACTCAAAGGGCTGGTATGTGGCGTCGGTGGCAACCCGAACCATGCGCCCGCCCAGATCCGGCACCTGTGCAGCGGGTTGCACCGGCGCCGCCGGCTGCTGTGCCTGCTGTCGCTGGCAACCGCCTGCGATGAGCGCGACCGCCATGAACGCAGTCGCTAACAGCCATCTGTGCTTCCACATCCCACGCCACCTCCTAGAAATAGGCCTGCCTGGGGAACCCCACTGACCTTCTCCAGCCCGCAGAGTACTCCTCTGACCCCGCCGACCAAGTGACGGCCTCGGCCAAGAGGACTGGTGTCTGTGCCCCCCGAAATACCCCAGGCACCGCCGGAAACCTTATATATAGGGAGGGATAAGCTTGAATCAACGCGTGGCACGCCTAGCGTGGCCCGTCATCATCGTGATCGTGTGGTTTATGCTGGCCCCGACGTCATCGGTCGGAGCGCCGATGTCGTCGTCGTGGGACGCCAAGGCCTGCGGACGGGTGGGCGGGACGCTCGTCTTTGCCCAGGCCGATGACCCTGATGGCCTCGACCCCCATGAGGTCACCGACGGCTTCTCAGTGAACAACGTCTCCAACGTATTTGACACCCTCGTGCGTTTTACGGCGGACTCCACGCAGGTCGAGCCTTCGCTCGCCGAGTCGTGGACGGTCTCCGCTGATAACTTGGTCTGGACCTTCAAACTCCGGAAGGGCGTCAAGTTCCACGACGGGACTCCGTTCAACGCCGAGGCCGTGAAGTTCAACTTCGAACGACAGACGGTCGAGAAACATCCCTACCACCCTCGCGCGGTCGGCTACGCCGACTTTACGTTCCAGAACGTGAAGAGCGTGGACGTGGTCGATGAGTCCACGGTCCGATGGAACCTCACCGCGCCCTATGCTCCGTTCATCACGAACCAGGCGATGTTCGCCACCGGGATCGTCAGCCCGACCGCGGTCAAACAGTACGGGCAGGACTTCTTCAAGCACCCGGTCGGCACCGGTCCGTTCAAGTTCGTGGAGTGGATCCAGAAGGATCACGTCACCTACGAGGCCAACCGGGACTACTTCGCCGGACGCCCGTGCGTGGACCGGTTGATCGTTCGCACCATCCCCGACAACACCGTACGATTGCTGGAGATGGAGCGGGGCACCGTCCACATCATGATCGGGGTCAACCCGCCGGATTACAATCGGATTCGCAGCAACGCCGAGCTCGTACTCTTTACGGGCGCCGGGCTCAACACCGGCTACGTGAGCATGAACACGGAGGTCGCCCCGTTTAGTGACCGGCGTGTTCGCCAGGCCATCAATCACGCGATTGATCGAAGCGCGCTCGTGAACGCGTTCTATGGCGGTGTCGGCATCCCCGCAAAGAACCCTCTGCCGCCCACGATTTGGGGCTACGCCGACAAGGTTCAGGCCTACGAGTACAGCGTGGACAAAGCGAAGAAGCTCCTGGCGGAAGCGGGCTTCGCCAACGGACTCACGACGGAACTGTGGTGGCCGAATCGCGCGCGTCCCTACTTGACCCAACCGCAGAAAATCGCCGAAGCCCTTCAGGCGCAGCTGGCCATGGCGGGCATCCAGGCGAAGCTTGTGACATACGATTGGGGGACGTACCTCTCCAAGCTCCGCAACGGCGAGGATCCCATGGCCATCATCGGGTGGATCGGTGACAACGGCGACCCGGACAACTTCCTCTACGCCTTGCTCGACAAGGACAACGCGATCCGGGGGAAGGCACAGAACTATGCCTTCTACAAGAGCGACGCCGTCCACCGCCTTCTCATTCAGGCACAGCGCGTGGGCGACCAGGCGACGCGGGCACAGCTGTACGAACAGGCGCAACAGATCATCCACCGCGACGCTCCCTGGGCACCTCTTGTCCACGCGTCCCGGGTCTCCGCTTACCGCAAGGACGCGCAAAACTACCTGTATCACCCGCTGGAGATCACCTGGCTCCACCGCGTCTGGCTGACCAAGTAACCTCTGCAGGATCCCCGAAGACCGGGGGGCGCGTCTGCCCCCCGGTCTTCGTTGAGTGCTAGCATGGGACCGTGACACGCTACGTCGGCCGCCGATTGCTCGAGCTGGTCCCCGTGGCCTTCGGGGTGCTCCTGGTAGTCTTCGTCATCTCTCATCTCACGCCGGCCGACCCGGTCCTCGTCATCCTCGGCGAACACGCGAGTCCTGCGACGGTCGAGAGGCTGCGGGCGCAACTCCGGTTGAATGACCCGCTGCCCGTGCAGTTTGTGCGTTACCTCGGCGGAGTGCTGCACGGCGATCTGGGCCGGTCCATCAAGCAGAATGAGCGCGTGACGGTGCAGCTCGCGACCCGCTTTCCCGCCACATTCGAACTGACCATCACCGCCATGCTCATCGCCTCGCTCGTGGGCATCCTCACCGGGGTCGTGGCCGCCGCGCGGCAGAACTCCTGGTTTGACGCCGTGAGCATGTTCGCGGCGCTGGTTGGCTTCTCCATGCCGATCTTCTGGCTGGGAATCATGCTCATCTTGCTGTTTGCCTGGTACCTCGGGTGGGTTCCGATCTCGGGCCGACTGGACTACACCATCGAGCTCACACGTATCACGAACTTCTATTTGCTGGATGCCCTGCTCACGCGCAACTGGGCCGCGCTCGGGAACGCGGCACGTCACCTCATCCTGCCCGCGGTGACGTTGTCGACGGTGCCGCTCGCGATCATCGCGCGCATGACCCGCAGCAGTCTCCTCGAGGTCCTGCGCCAGGACTACGTGCGGACCGCGCGCGCGAAGGGGCTGGCGGAACGAATCGTGGTGATGCGCCACGCGTTGAAGAACGCTTTTATCCCGGTCGTGACCGTCATCGGGCTGAATGTCGGCAGCCTCCTGGGCGGGGCGATCCTCACGGAGACGATCTTCGCGTGGCCCGGGATGGGTCGGTTGGTAGTGGACGCGATCTTCGCCCGCGACTACCCGGTCGTCCAGGGAACCGTGTTGGTGATCGCGCTCCTCTTCGTGGTCGTCAACCTGCTTGTGGACCTCTCGTACGCTTTCCTGGACCCCCGGATCCGCTATGGCTAACCAGGCGGCCTCCCTCGCGCCCCCGGTCGCGATTCGGATCGCCCCCGGATTCTACGCCGACACCTGGCGTCGGCTGCGGCGCAGTCCAGGCGCAATGGTCGGCCTGGCGATCGTCGGCCTGTTTGGCGGGCTGGCCGTTTTGGCCCCCTTCGTGGCCCCGGCCAACCCCATCAGTCAGAATCTCAATGCGCGTCTGCTGCCGCCGAGCTGGGCACACTGGCTCGGCACGGACGACCTGGGACGCGACCTGCTCTCGCGCATCATCTACGGCGGACGCACCTCCCTCACGGTGGGAGTGGTGTCGATCAGTTTGGCGCTAGTGGTCGGCGCAGTCCTCGGACTGCTCGCGGGCTTTTACCGCGGGTGGGCGGACAGCGTCACCATGCGGACGATGGATATCATGCTCGCCTTTCCGGCGACGTTGCTGGCCATTTTCATCGTGGGCGTCCGCGGCCCGAGCTTGAACAACGCGATGCTCGCCATTGGAGTCATCAACATTCCTATCTTCGCACGGATCGTCCGCGCCTCGGTGCTGCGCGTTCGGCAAGAAGATTTTGTCGAGGGAGCGCGAGCATTGGGAGCCTCCCAAATACGCATCCTTGGACGACACATCCTGCCTAACGCCCTAGCGCCGCTCATTGTGCAGGCAACGTTGGGCATCGGATCGGCGGTCCTAGAGGCGGCGGGGCTGTCGTTTCTGGGGCTCGGCGCTCAGCCCCCTACCCCGGAGTGGGGGACGATGCTCACCAACACACGGGAGTTTCTCCGCGATGCGCCGTGGGCGGCGACGTTCCCTGGGATTGCGATCTTACTAACCGTGGTGGGGTTCAACCTGCTGGGCGACGGCCTACGGGACGCCCTGGATCCGCGCCTCCGCCAATAAGGACCCCTTACTTCGCGAGAACTTCGGGATTCACTGGGTTGGGCGGACGCTTTCCTTGGAGGACGGCGACCAGGTTCTCAGCGGCCAGCGTGGCCATGCGGATGCGGGTGGGAATGCTGGCGCTGGCGATGTGCGGGACAACGATGACGTTGTCGAGTTTCAATAAGGGGTCGTCTGGGGAGACCGGTTCCTGTTCGAATACATCGATGCCCGCGGCGAAGATGCGTCGGGAGGCCAAAGCCTGGGTGAGTGCTGCCTGATCGACGACCGGACCGCGGGACGTATTCACGAATACCGCTGTGTTCTTCATCAAAGCGAACTGCGCCCGGCCAATCAGGTGGCGGGTTTGCTCAGACAGCGGGACGTGCACGCTGATAACATCACTGTCCCGCAAAACATCATCCAGCGACCGGTGCGTAATGCTTAAACTGCGTTCGAGATCCTCCCGGCGCACCACGTCATAGTAGAGAACCTGCATCCCAAATCCTTGCGCCCGGCGCGCCACGGCCGCCCCGATGCGGCCGAGCCCGATCAGCCCCAACGTGGCGTGGTGGATGTCCTGGCCCGCCAGCAAGAGAGGCTCCCAGGTCTTCCACTTCCCGTCGCGCATGTAGCGGTCCGCTTCCACCAGACGGCGGGCGGCGGCGAGCATGAGACAGACGGTGAAGTCGGCGACCGTTTCGGTCAGCACATCCGGCGTGTGGGTAACGACAATCCCGCGTTTAGTGGCGGCCGGGATGTCGACGTTGTCGAAGCCGACGGCGAAGTTGCTGATGACTTTCAGGCGCGGGGCAGCGGCCATCACCTCCGCATCGATACGGTCGGTCAGGAGGCTGAAGACACCGTCGGCCTGGGCGAGCTCGCGCAGAATCACCTGACGCGGTGGCGGCACGTCCTCACGATCCCACACACTGACCTCGGCGACGGATCGAAGGATCTCTAACGCCTGCTCGGGGACCTTCCGGGTCACGTAGACTTTCGGTCGGTTCACCACTGGCCTCCGATGTATGCCGGAGTCCCCTACGACCTACAAACGGCTAACTCCTGCGCTACCAGGGGATCGCGTCAGTCGGCGGGCAGCAGATCGGCGACCGAAACAGCGAGGGGACGAAGGACTTGCGGGAGCAGGGTCAACGCATGGTGCTCACGCACAGTCCGCAGGATCTCTTCGAGCGCGGCGTCGAGGCGGGTCATATTATCGACCACGAACAGACCGTCCTGCCGGAGATCCTGCGCGGACTGCTCGGTCACGAGTAAGGAGACCACGGGCCAGCCCTGGCCTTGGAGCTTCTTCGCTTGCTCCAGCAACTTCGTGACATCGTCGGCTTTGGCCGCCGTGCGCGCGCGGAAGACGAGGGCGGTCCCGTGATAGTACGCTGCCCCATCCACCTCACCGTGCCCCGGATCGATCACGACGGCCTCGGCACCGGCACGGCGCAAGGCTGTTTCCAGAAGTTCGCACAGCGGCCGGTTCTCTGCGAGTTGGGCATCAGCGGCATCCGTCAGACGGTAGGCGATGTCTTGTAGTTCTTCCCCCATGCGCGTTCCGCAATGCGGGCAGGCCACGTTGGCCCCGACCAGCGCGCGCATCTCCTCGCCGCTGGGAGCGACGGCGAGCCACTGTCCGCCTGATCGGCAGAGGATAACGTGGATGCGTTCCACTAACCCCGCACTCACCAGCCGCTCTGCCGTTTCGCGGGCCTGCGCCGCCGACTTATCTGGCAGCAGGCTGCCGACCTGCGATCCGAGCGCCGTCGGTCGGCCGCGAAACGCCGGCTGGCGGCGGAGGGCCACAATCATCTGCATCGGGGCGCCGTCGCGCCCGCCCGTGACCAATCCACTCGCGGCGGTCAGGTTCAGGGCGGGGACAGCCTCACGGCGAAATCGGGATACGGTATCGCGCTCATCTGCGCCGGCCCCGATCTCATCGATGCTTCCGCCCATTGTGGCTTCGATGTGCATCTTGGTCGCCGTCGCAATCCGCTTCACTTCGCTAGGATCGCGACCCGCCACCACCACACGCAAGACGTCGGGTTGGAGGAGACAGAGGATGATGCGGGCATGCGGCTGGGCGGGGGGAATGAGGACGTCGGCAAACCCGTTCGCGTGGTTCAGCGCGGCTGTCAGCGGTCGATCGCCCTGGGCACGCGCAAAGCGGCCCACGAGGCGGTGCCCCTCGACCGCCAGACCTTGGTACCCGCTCGCGGTCAAGCGGCTCAGCAGTGCGGCCAGGGTCGCAACATCCCAGCTCTGGCGCTTGACATCAATGTAGTCGAGGTGCATTGGGAGGTTTAGCACGCGTCCGTTGGCAACGCGCACTTCCGCTGGGAGTTATGCCCTACCGCTACCGCGTTCAGACGACATGGCCGATAGCACGGAAAATTGCAATAGTTGCCGAGGGGCGGCTCCCTCCGCTGCGCCCGGAGGAAACGAACGCCTGTGGCTGCGAACTCCCTTACTATGGCCCCCGCAACAGGACGCCTGCTTATCGCCGACGACGACGAGAGCATCTGCACCCTGCTGGTGAGGTACTTCACGGCGGCGGGCTACGTCGTCCAGGCGTGCCCCGACGGCGCGTCCACGGTCGGCGCGTTAGCCACCGGGCAGTACGATGTCGTGGTGACGGACGTGCTGATGCCCGGCGCCAACGGACTCGATGTGCTGCATGCCGCCAAAGCCGCCGACCCCTTCACGGAGGTGATCTTCCTCACCGGCGCGCCCGACCTGACCACGACCGTCAAGGCGCTGCGGGAAGGGGGAGCTTTCGACTACATCGTCAAACCGTTTCCCAATGTGGAGGTCTTGAGGGCCGTCGTCGAGCACGCGGTAGAACGCCGCACGTTACGGCAGGAGAACGAACGGCTGACGCAGGAAATCAGCCGCTCCCGCCACACCGACCCTCTGACCGGGACTCTCACCCGCACAGCTTTCTTTCTGGTCAGTGAGCGCGAGTTTGCGCGGGCGGCCCGCCACCACGACTCGCTAGCCTTGATCATGTTCGACATCGATCAGTTCCAGCGGGTCAACGACCAGTATGGGTCTGCTGCCGGAGACGCGGTGCTCAACCGCTTCGCTCTGATTTGCCGGGAACAGTTGCGCGCGGAGGATGTGCTAGCCCGTTACTGGGCCGATAAGTTTATTTGCCTGCTCCCCGCGGCCGATGTCCGCAGCGCTGAGGCGGTCGCCGACCGCGTCCGGACTCGAACGGGCGCCGTGCCGATTCCTACAGGAGAGACTGCTGTGCCCGTACACGTGAGCGCGGGGGTCGCCTCACGACAGGATGCCGATCGGTCTTTGGACACCCTGATCCGCCGCGCCGAGCGCGGCGTGCGGCTCGCCAAACAGCAGGGCGGAGATCGTATGCACACGGAGGGCTGATCTCTCCGATGCACCTTCCTCTTCTATAGCGCAGATTATGTGGGGCAGGCGAGGACTCCCCTGAGACACCAACAGCTGGAGCCTCTTGCCGGGGGAAGGCCTTCGTGGTGTTACCGGTAGAGCCACCGGTAGATTCCGTAGCTTTGCAAGACGTGCTGCACGTAAAAGCGTGTCTCGGCGATCCCAATGCTCTCGAGAAAAACGTCAGGGTCATTGCGCGGGCGCCGAGCGATGCGCCGTGCGGCGAATGGACCCGCGTTATAGGCAGCTAACGCCAGCACGACGTCTCCACGGAAGCTTCTGAGCTGTCCTCCAAGGAATCGGGTCCCGGTGAGAATGTTCGTCTGCGGGTCCATGAGATCGACAGAGCGCATGGCCGCACGAGCGACCACTGATGCCGTGGTAGGCATGAGTTGCAATAATCCCACCGCCCCGGCCGGCGACACGGCCCGTGGATCAAACGTACTCTCCTCGCGCATGACCGCCAACACGAGGTAGGGGTCGATGCCGACCGCCTCCGCAGCGTCGCGCACTGCTGGCCAATACGCCAGCGGGTAAGCAAGCGACCAGAGCTCAAAGTCACCGCGCGCGCCCCCAATCAGCACTGAGCGCAAGGCGGGCGCGATTGCGACTACTGCCCGGCGGTGCTCCCCGGTGCGCGCATGCAGCCACGCCGCCGTTTGCGCCAACGCGTCATCGGGTGAAGTCCGGGCGAGTCCCTCGGCGAGCTCAGCGGCGTCCTCATAGAATCCCAGGGCTGCGAGTTCTTCCAAAGGGGAGAATACTCGGTCCTCCCGCGGCCGGATCGCGATGGGCGCGGGGGGAATCTCGGGTGCAGAAAGGTGTGCGACTTCTCGGGCCCGCTGCCCGTAGTAGGTGAGCGGGAAACGTCGGGCCACGTCTTCCAACAGATCTTGGCTGTTTTTCCCCAGGCGCATTCGCGCCTTCGCCGCCCAGTACAGACAGGCCGGCGCGCGCCAGGATGACGGAAAAGAGTTTGCGGCGTCGAGGAATTTTCGTTCTGCCTCCGCATAACGCCCCGCGCGGTACGCGAACCACCCCATTCGCCACCGCGCCTCGTCTGCGGCGCCCGTCTGAGGATAGCGCTGGGCGAGCTCCCGCAGCCGCCGTGTGGCCGCGGGCAGGTCGCCCTGCACATCTGCCATTCCTGCCAGTGACAACACCGCAAACGGTGCCCAGGCCGATCCCGCAAAGTCTCGCGCGACCCGAGCCCACTTCTCCTGGGCTGCACCGGCGCGGCCCACGGACGCCAACGCGCGCCCTTGCCAGAACAATCCCCGCGGCACATCGCTTCCCAGCGTGGTGGCCTGCTCAAACGCATAGACCGCCTTGGTCGATCCCAGCCGGATCCTGCCGAGGTAATACCAGGCATCCGACGCGGCGTCGGGGTCGAGTTGCTCATGCAGCGCCGCCGTGAACTCGCGATCCGCCGCGGCAAATTCTCCCGCGGCCACCAGGCGCCTCCCTCGCTGGAGGCGTGACTCAGCAGACGGTTCCGCCGCGCGGTCGCTTTGCAACACCCGTAATCGCGCCACAGCGGCGTCGGCATCAGCGGCCTCCGGCACGCTCCACCATGCCATGCGGTACGCGCGGAGAGCCTGAGGAATCTTCTTCTGCCCTTCAGCCGCCTGCCCGAGTAGCCACCACGCGCGGGCGAACGTCGCGTCGTCTGTGGGATCTCCGAGCACACGGAGAAGTACGGCCTCCGCGCCGTCGTACCGTCCTAACTGGATGAGCGTGTCGGCATACAACATCCGCCCTCGCCGCAGCAGGGGCGGTGGGGGGGTACTCGAGAGCAAGTGCTCCAGGCGGGCTGCGGCATCATCAGTGTGACCATCTTGAAGGGCAGACGAGGCGGCGTAGAAAATAGCGTACGGAGCTAGAGGGGAAAACTCGCTGGCGACACGATCAAACGTGTCACGGGCCGCGTCTGTCTGACCCGTTCGCAGGTGACAGTAGGCCAGGAGGTACTGGGCGCGCGCCCCGGTCGGCCCGAGACGCTCGCCCAAAGTCCGCAAATCACCGACGACCGCTTCACACTTGCTGCCATGGACTGCGCTCACCACCGTGGCCAACTCGAACTGGGGCAAGATCGGGGCCGCGCTGGCCGTTTGGGTCGAGAGGGCCATCGCGAGCGCCAGCCACGCGGCGCTGATCACAGGGGGGCAGTGCCTCATGAGTCCAGCAGGCCGTCCAGTGCAGCGCGGATCCGCGCGTTCAGTTCGGACGCACTCTGGCCGTTA
>Ga0099829_10002302_pt1 | contig 10945 bp, 7 predicted proteins | sample CZO8metaG_3_FD_79336 | JGI IMG/M metagenome (GOLD analysis project Ga0099829, IMG submission 79336) | Vadose zone soil microbial communities from the Eel River Critical Zone Observatory, Northern California, USA - CZOApr15con2H2.8 metaG | ecosystem: Environmental > Terrestrial > Soil > Vadose...
CCCAGTTGTTCCCTGCGCTCCGTCAGCAAATTATCGTCCTCGGCAGCCTGCACCGCCCATCCCATCCGACCAGCCGCCAGGGCAGCGATCAGGGCCGCCTCCTGCGGCTCCACTTCCCAACGCTGCTCCAGGGCCGATTGAATTTGTGTGGTGGTAAGTACATGCATGGAGACTTGCTGTACTCGTGAGAGGATGGTGGGCAAGAGCAGACCTGGATCAGGAGCAGTCAAGAGCAAGACAACATTGGGTTCCGGTTCTTCCAATGTCTTCAGGAGACAGTTTGCCGCCTGCACATTCATCTCGTGCATGCCCTGGATTATAAAAATGTTGTAGCGTCCTTCTAATCTCTTGCGTGCCGAGTCGCTTTGTAGGGCGCGTACTTGTTCGATGAGGATGAACTGCTTATCGGGTGCTCTGGCAATGGTATGCACATCAGGGTGATTGCCATGCAGCACTTTACGGCAGGAGAGGCATACACCGCAGGGGTTTTGTGGTGCGAGATGTGGGTCGGGGCCTCCCGTACAGAGTAGCGTCTGTGCGAAACGCTGGGCGAGCAATGTTTTACCAATATGCTCCGGACCGGTAAACAGGTAGGCATGCCGCACGCGCTGTGCCACTAAAGCGCGGCGTAGCAGGTCTATTGTGTGTTCGTGACCGACGATACCCCAATCTTGCGTCTGAAGAAGTGCTCCACTCATGAGCACATCCTAGCAGAAACCTGCCGGAAAGACAAGCATGGCTTGAACTGCAGTGTGGTTCATTTTTTGCATGCAGGGCGGTGCAACCTGGCAGGGCAAGCTTTCACGGGAGAGCCTGGCGACTACTAGCAAGCCCTCCTGGCGACCGCAAGGGATCGCCACTTATTCATCAACAGAGTCGTGAATGGCAGTGACTTGCCGCCGCTCAGGCCATAAAGCTATACTATATCTATGGACACCCGTTTCAGCTACCTGACTCACTTACAATGCAGCGTATGCCAGCGCCACTACGACGCTGACCAGCTTCACACCATCAGCCTCTGCTGCTCCAGACCTCTGCTGGCGCAGTACGACCTGGCCGCCGTCGCACGCAATTTGACACAAAACCAGCTGGCAGGACGACCCGCTACCATGTGGCGATACCACGAACTATTGCCAGTACGAGACGAACGGCATGTCCTGACTCTAGGTGAAGGTATGACGCCATTGTTGGCAGCCCCACGCCTGGCACCACGCGGCCTGGAAGATAAAGCCCGCCTCTTTGTGAAAGACGAGGGACAAAATCCCACCGGTAGTTTCAAGGCAAGGGGCATGGCCACAGCCGTCTCGCGCGCAATCGAGTTAAACGTAAAGGGACTGGTGACGCCAACTGCCGGCAACGCAGGAGCGGCCCTGGCCGCTTACGCTGCCCGTGGGGGGTTGCCAGCCTATGTCGCTGTAACCCAAGACGCTCCAGAATCGTGTATTCACCAAACGCATCTCTATGGTGCCGAGGTAGAGCTTATTCCTGGTCTGATCAGTGATGCAGGTCACATTGCCGCTGAAGTTGCCAGGCGACGGGGTTGGTTCAACGTTGCAACACTACGTGAGCCTTATCGCATCGAAGGCAAAAAGACAATGGGGCTTGAGCTGGCCGAACAACTTGGCTGGCGTCTGCCCGCAGCCATCATCTACCCTACAGGTGGAGGTACCGGCATCGTAGGTATGTGGAAGGCTTTCGCCGAACTACGCAAGATAGGCTGGATCGCGGATGCACATCTCCCAAAGATGATTATGGTACAGGCCGAGGGATGCTCCCCCCTGGTACAGGCATTTTACAATGGAGCGTATCAGGCCGACGCCTGGCCTGCTGAAGAGGCAAACACAGTAGCAGCGGGACTGCGTGTGCCTTCGGCGATTGGAGATCGGCTTATCCTACAAGCGGTATACGAAAGCGGTGGAACAGCCGTGAGTGTCAGTGATGATGCGATGATGCAGATGCTGCACTTCGCAGCGCAACGTACAGGTATGTTGATCGCTCTTGAGGCGGCGGCTACCATCGCTGCCTATCACAGACTGCTAGCAATACATTTTTTACAGCCAGAGGATGAAACCGTCCTATTTTTTACAGGCAGTGGCTTGCCCGAAGTAGGAAAATATTCCCTATAGTGTCTCTTATCTCACAGCGTATACTGTGCAAATGTGTTATGCTACAGGGGAATCAAAAAAAGTTCACAATAAACACCTTCTTTATTACGCAAGGTCAATGTAACCAATGGATACCTCTATTCGTCTCTACAATACAAATAGCAGTTTGCGGTCAGTCATGGACGCTGAACACAAGGGTCGTACCACTGCCCCATTAGCAGAGGAGCGAGACGCACGTGAGGAAGCTTCAACGATTGAAGAGGAAAACTCAGTTGAGGCGCCCCCGCAACAAACTGCAGCAGTTTCACAAGAACAAGAAAAGGTAGATGTGGCAGACTTTGAGGCGATTTTCTTACGTTTTCAGACGCCTCTGACAAACTTCATCTACCACCTGATCGGCAATCGTGAACAGGCCTACGATCTTACGCAAGATGTTTTTGTCAAGGCTTATAAGGCGCTGCTGGCAGGCACGGTGGTACAGCCTGGTGCACTCTCTGCCTGGCTCTATCGCATCGCCGCTAACACGACGACAGACACATTGCGCCGAAGACGCTTAATTGCCTGGTTGCCTCTTTCGTTGTTCCATGAAGATCGGGGCATAGGTGCAGGCGTCCTGTCCGATGCGGGAGGGACTGCAAGCGATGGCTTCAGTGCTTCTGCTGAGGATAGCCCTGAAAGTCGGCTGACTACTGTGAGCACCTTGTATGAGCGGAATGGCTACGATGGTGGGCGTTTTGAGAATAGTGTGGCCGATCGAGAGATCGTGAAGCGCGTGTTCGAGCAGTTGCCACGCAAATATGCTATCTGTTTGTGGCTATATGAGACCGATGGGCTTTCTTGTGCAGAGATTGCCCAGGTGCTGAACATCAGCGCATCTGCTGTGAAGATGCGTTTGATGCGGGCACGAGAACGCTTTATTACCTTGTACAAGCAAGAAGTGGGTGAAGAGTGAACTGTATCCAGGCGCGAGCGATGCTCGCTGCATATCGTGAATTGAGGAATAGCGAGACAGATACAATTGAGCTGGACATGCATTTGGAGCAATGCGCTGCTTGCAGGCAGGTGCTGGCTGAGTATAGCCTGATTGGCGAACAGGTTCGCTCGCTCCCTGCTATTGAGCCTCTCCCCGCCGCACATGACAGGCTCATGCATGCCCTGGCCGATGAACATGTACGCCACATTCAGCGAGCCTTCCCTACGGCATATCCCATACCCGAATTTCTCAAGCCCTATCTCCCAGAACACATCCATCAAACACCTATGACCAATCCACTCGTAGCCTTCTCAACAGCAGACACCGGACCATTACCCATTGTTCGAGCACCACGCAAACAACATCGTCGTTTACATGTCAGTCAACTTGCTACGATTGCTCTGGCAGCGGCGTTCTTGATGGTGGTGATGATGAGCGGGATAACGACACTGCTTGTGTTGACACGTGGGGATGCCCAGCGGGCAGTCACCAGGTCAAACAGCAGCAATAGCATCGATCATTTAGCCACTGTTGTGAGAACAGTATATGCAACACATACGCCCTATCAACATGTCGTCAGTGCAGTAGCTGATCGCGCATACATTTACTACACAGCATATGGAGATGCTACCAATAACGCATGGATGCTGGAGCAGTTGGATCGTAGGACCGGGGTGAGCACGCCATTACTTGCTTCAGCCGGTACAAGTCCATTGATCGTTTTGGGAAGTGCTAACGGCTGGTTAGTATGGTTGCAATTCGATCCTGCCAAACTCACAGCTAAAAGCTCATTCCATCACAATTTACCCATCGCTAAACGCACCTGGAGTCTGCACTATCTTTCCCTTACCTCCTTACTCCAGCCGGGTACCTTTACGCCCGTTAAACCGCTGACGGTCGCCTCTGGTACTTTTAACCAGAGTTCAAGTTCTGACTGGGTCTATACACCTGTGCAGGGCATCTGGTTTATTCAGAATACCCTGCTCGTTGCAACTATCGATGGAAATGGCATTTCTCGCCTCTTGAGCTACCAGCTAGATGCGCCGAAGCACACTACCCCGATAGAGATTGCAACCGCCATCCCTGGGCACGTATTCACCTCGCCAACTGCTAACGACGATGGCACAGAGATCTACTGGTCGGATGAATGGCACACCGACGACGGCATACTACACAGTAACATCTGGATACAGCAAGTGTCAGAAGTGCCGAATCCTTTCCATGGTCGCTGGGAAGAACACACGGTTACAGTAAAGCAACTCTTCCGCTCGGACGGGTCTTCATTCTACCCAGAGGTAGTCGATAACATGCTATTCCTGCTCAGTACTGCTGCTAACATGACGAATATAGTACAGGCAACGCCTGGGGCAACACCTGCAATTACACCAATCGCGACGAGCGCGCCAACAACCATACCCACTACTCCTATCACCTCCTGGGCTGACCCTAGCGTCTATATTGCACCGGCTGATACATCTGTGCGTGGTCGGCTGCTGATGCTTCCATTGGATGATCCCACCGCTACAGTGCTTCAGGTAAATTTGGGAGAAGCATGGTCGCCCCAGGTAGGTACGGACTTTGTGCTCTGGCAAAGCGACCAGGGCTATCAGATGTTCGACGTCGCCACAACCAGCGTGGTGAGCGTCGGAAATGTGCTGGATGGTGCGCATTTCCTGGCGGTGAATGGGGATACTACCGTCTGGATAGCAGATGATGTAACCAACACAACCAATAGTGCTAATCCACCAGTGACATTACTGGCATTTAACTGGCCGACGAAACCCTGATATAGCTTTTCCAATACGACTTTGTGCAGAATGCTTTTCTCGATAGAGACCTGACACCCGTGTGGGTGCCAGGCTATCTTGTAGCTGAATCTCCTGGCAGATCAACCACCACCGTCCTACTAATGCGATTTGCGCACCGGCGGCATCGTTGGCGTCGGGGTTGGCATCGGAGTCGGCGTTGGCGTCGGATGATGCTTGTGTTTCGGCCTCAGCGGTGGCGGCGTCGACGATTGCTGCGGAGGTGCCTGCGTTGATGTCGGGGTCGGTGATGGGATAGGCACAGCCATTACCACCAGCGACACTCCTACCTGCGTCGACTCACTACCTATACTGATCGCCAGCGTAGCTGAGTACTTTCGCACCGAGAGCCCGGTGGCATCAGCCGTCACATGGATCGTCTGGAAGGTACCTGGCTGAAGCGTCCCAGCACTGCTATCCAGCCTCAACCAGGTCGCGGTCCCCACATTCGCCGTCCAATTGAACGGCTGTTGCCCGGTGTTGCTGACCGTCAGAAGTTGGGTGACTGTACTCCCATGTTGCAACAAGCCAAAGTCCAGGCTTGCTGGGCTGACAATGAGCTTGCCTGGTCGGGCTACAATGCTGAAGCTCACCTGGGCACTGCGCGCACTGACGCTCTCGGTCGCACGGAGTGTGTGTGATCCCAAGGACCAGTTCGGGCTCACCGCAATCCCGACATTAAAAATACCTTCGGGGTCTGCCAGAGAGAGCAGGGGCAGGTGGCCATCAAGCGTCAAGGTCACGCTACTGTCTGGTATGAACCCAGCACCATGCAGATGCAGAGTATCACCCTGGCGGACAACGCTGCTGGTGAGTGAAAGAGTCGGCGGGAGGAGCAAGGTCAGTCCCCCAGTAATGCCTGCAATAATCAGCAGAAAACTGATCGCGATCGTCAACCACCGCGCAGTGGGAACTTTGGGACGTTTATGCCGATGCCAGTGATAGTATGGCGTTGGCGGATAGGATGGTCGAGAAGTTGAACCCTGGACGTGATGGGCAGGGGTTGAGGACAGGGGTTGAGCTAGAGGGATAGACCTGGTGGCTCCCTGTCCAGATGACCTTGATGGAGTTCCCTGTGCCATCAGCACTCTGCCCTCCTGTGGTGTCCCCTGCACCCTGGGGACGTTGTCCACGGGAGCTTGCCCAGGGCCTGCCAGCGTACCGAGCAACGGCAACTCTGGTATATCTGTTTGCCCGCAGTGTTCACAAAAGCGGGCATGAACAGGTAACAGTGCTCCACAAGTTTTGCAACGTTGCATATTATGCCTCCTTTTCCAAGATCGCACACATGGTTCATTGGTATCGGCTGCCATTATTATAATTAAATACGACAATCTCGGGTGGAGAGACGTTGATGTCAGGCGCACATCATATACTCGTCACAGCACACTACTAACCTGGTCGGGAAAAAGAAGAATGTCCAGAACACGTAGGTTGAACGCAAATGTAATTCATCTTGTTTAAATAAAACGGTCGGGCACCCATTGGGTGCCCGACCATCACGCATTCAACACTATGATAGTTTGTACACAGCTTCCACCATTATTTGAGCAGTCACCCGCCTCTAGAGCAATTCCGGCCAGCAGACACTATTGTGGCGGCACACACTGCGGATCGGATGGTGACGAACATGGCGGTGGTCCCGATGGTGGCCCCTGTGGATTGCAATCCGGCGATGATGAACATGGCGGTGGTCCCGACGGTGGCCCCTGTGGATTGCAATCCGGCGATGACGAACATGGCGGCGGTCCCAATGGTGGCCCCACCGGGGCCACATCCACACAGTGGTGTCTATGTAGCTCTGTCCCTTGGGGACACGGATAGCAATCCGGCGGTGACCCAGCTAGTCCCGGATCACACTGCGGTGGCGGCGGCACATGACAATCGGGTGGCGATCCCACTTGTCCTGGCGGACACTGCTGTGGTGCTGGCTGGTGACAGTTGGGCCAAGTGCCAATCAACCCCGGTGGACACTGCTGTGGTGCTGGCTGATGACAATTGGGTGGCGATCCCACTTGCCCTGGCGGACACTGCTGTGGTGCTGGCTGATGACAATTGGGCGGTGACCCTACTTGTCCTGGCGGACACTGCTGTGGTGCTGGCTGATGACAATTGGGTGGAGTGCCAATTAACCCTGGTGGACACTGCTGTGGTGCTGGCTGATGACAATTGGGTGGCGATCCCACTTGTCCCGGTGGACACTGCTGCGGTGCTGGCTGTTGACAGTTGGGTGGAGTGCCAATCAACCCTGGTGGACACTGCTGTGGCGCTGGCTTCGGTTCAATCATGAACGTGATTGCTGTACTCTGCACATCGAGGGAAGAGAGGTATTCAGTCGCACGAATTGTATGCGCTCCCATGGACCAACTCTGGCTTACAGCAATTGTTACATCAAAGCTACCACTCACATTCACCTGGATAGTCTGCCCCGACGAAGTTGACTGATCTGCCATCAGTACCTGCAGCATGCTGGCATCAACGGTAACCCCACCAGAGGCCTCTTCGGATGCTCCAGGCGCAACAACGGTTAGTGGCAAGCGATTATCAAGCGTAAGCGTGACTCTGCTGCCTGGAAAGAAGCCCGCACCATGCAGATGCAAGGTACCACCGGAGTTGACAGTGCTACTGCCACTGAGCGAAATGCTGGCCGGGAGCAGGAAGGCTAGCGCACTGACCACGCCTGCAATAATCACCACAGTTGTGACCGTGATCGTCAACCATCCCCCTCTCACCGTGCGAGCTCCTGCATGCCAATGCGCACGGCGGTGGCCTATGCTTTGAGGAGCGGTCGCTTGAGGTGAGGTAGCGTGTGGGTGAAAGGTTGAGGAGTGGATGTGCTGAGGTGCTGACGCTTGAGGTGAGGTAGCGTGTGGGTGAAGATGAGCGGTTGAGAAGTGGACGTGTTGAGGGGCAGAGCCATCCTCTACCCTTGGAACCCCACCCACTTGCGGGGTTCCCTGCACCACAGGGACGTTGGCCACTGGTGCTTGCCCTTCGCTGGCTAGCACACCCAGCAACGGCAGTCCCATCAGGCGTCGACGTTCCTCATCTTTTTCCTCATCCTCATTGTTGAGTCTGACATCCTGATTCTCTCCATCATTCCCCTGAACAAAGGGTAGCGGATCGCTAATAGTAGTGAAAGCAGTAGGAGAAGAGTCGCTGAGTGAGGGCAACACGCTAATGTCGGCTGGCTTCTCTAAAGCGGTACTGCCTATTCGCCCGCAACGACCACAAAAGTGAGCACCCGCTGGTAATCCTGCCCCACAAAATTTGCAATATTGCATAGTACCCCTCCAATATTTTAGAACAATGCACAGTTCTTTCTTACTTGGGAAGAGTCAGTACTAATAGCGTATACTACACAAACATATTGTCATTTATCTTAGAAAGGTACCATATTCCGTAGACTTTTGCAGTCGAGGTTGTCACAGAAAAAGTGTGACCCAGGCCATAAACATCTACATTCGCCTTCTGCGATCATCCACCCGTCTGGCCTTCAACTCAAAGCGGGGGAGGCTTCCCTGTGCTACTGCTTCAACAGGAACACGCAGACTGAACGCGATATGTAATTCTTCCTGGATACGTGCCACCAGCTCTGCTGGGCATTCTACCTCCAAGGCAATCTCGTCCATCGAGCCTTCCTGTGTCACAATGACCCGGTATTCGGCTACTTCGGGGAAGCGATGCAACACATCTGCCAGTCCTGAAGGATAAACGTTGACACCACGCACAATTAGCATATCATCTACGCGCCCTAGTATGCCGTCGGCCAGGGAAAGAAATGTACGTCCACAACTACAGTGATAGCCGCCATGGCGCACGAGATCTCCCGTACGATAGCGGATGGCCGGAGTCCCCCACCGCCCCAGGTTGGTCAGCACAAGTTCACCTGTCTGGCCTTCCTCGACCTGCTGGCCAGTACGCGGATCAAGGATTTCTGCGATGAACTCCCCTTCATTGACATGCAGCCCTTGCTGCCGCGCGCAGGTGAAGCCATAGGCCCCCATCTCGGTCATGCCTGCATGATCATAGGCACTTGCGCCCCACGCACGTTCGATGCGCTCCCGGGTAGCCGGGATCGAGGCTCCAGGTTCACCGGCATGGATGGTCACACGTATACTCGACTCGCGCATATTCATATCATTCTCTTCTGCAACCTCTGCCAGACGCAGTGCATAGCTGGGAGTACAGACCAGCACCGTGGCTCCGATCTCCTGGATAGTTCGCAGTCGTTGGAGCGAATCCATACCACCACCAGGGACGGTGAGTGCACCCAGACGCTTCGCCCCCTCGTAGGCAGACCAGAAACCAATGAAGGGACCAAAGCCAAAGGCCAGGAAGACAATATCATCGCGACTGACGCCTGCTGCTCGATAGACCGTCGTCCAGCAATCGGCCCACCAATCCCAGCTTTCCGGGGTATCAAGTATCTTCAACGGATGCCCGGTGGTGCCGGAGGTTTGATGGAGGCGGATGTATGCATTCAAAGGATAAGTAAGGTTGGTGCCAAACAACGGATATGCCTCTTGATCGGCGATGAGTTCTTGTTTGGTGGTAAAGGGCAAACGTGAGAGGTCTGCCAGGTTCTCAATGGTGGGAGGCTGGTTTATGTAGAGTGCCGATTTATCGAGCACGTCATGGAGTTTTTGCTGATAAAAGTGGTTATAGGGGAAAATACGTGCCAGCCCGTCTTGCAGGCGGGCCAACTGGTGCGCCGTGATGAGCGAACGGGAAGCGGTTTCCAAATCAGTCATGGAAGGTGGTTCCTTTAGATGAAGTGGCTGAGCGCCCGGCGGATATATACAGGTGCCACCTGCTTGCGATAGTTGATAGTCAAATCAGCATTATCCAATGGCTTAGCGCGCTTTGCTGCAACGGCGGCTACCTTAGAAATCAGGTCAGGCGTGAGGCGCTGACCAATCAATAGAGCAGCTGCATCGGTTGCCTCCACCGGATGCGAGGCAACAGCGCCAAGTGTAATGTGCGCATCGGCTACGGTGCCGTCACCGCCGATGCGCAGCGCCACTGCCACACCAAGGATAGGAAAATCGAATGAGCCACGACGGCGTAGTTTCAAGTAGACACTCTGCCAGCCGGTAGCAGGAGGCAGCATAATCTCGCTGAGTATCTCATCGGTTGCCCTGGTATAGGGGTTCATTCCATCGTCACGAAACAACTCACGTATTGGCAACAGACGCTCTCCCCGCACACTGACCAGGCGCACCGATGCACCCAGGCTGACCAATACCGGGGCGGTGTCTGCCGATGAAATGGCCCAACAACGCGGACTGCCGGGCGCGACCAGGCAGATATCGCCATCCTTTTTCATGCAGTAGCCGATGGATTGACGCCAGAACTCTGTTTGATTGTAGTAGTTACAGCGCGTATCCAGGAGCAGGTTTCCGCCGATGGTGCCCATATTGCGCAATTGCGGCGTCGAGACGGAGCCAGCAGCAGTAGCCAGCGCAGGGTAATGCTCAAGCATCGCCGGGTGCTCTGCAAGAGTGGTCAGAGTAACGCCAGCCCCCAGGCGAAAACCCTGTTCGGGAGAACCACCGATGTTTTTAAGTGCCGCAATATTGCGCAAGCCAATCAGCACCGGCGGAGTAAATTGGCGACGTTTCATGTTCGGGTAGAGGTCGGTGCCACCGGCAACGAGCATGGCCTGGTCGCCTTCCTGCACGAGCATCTGCGCAGCTTCATCGAGACTGCTGGGAGCCAGATAGCGAAATGGTGGCAGCCGCAACATCAGGGAAAGCCCCCTTTCGCAGGTATAGGAATACGCACCTTAGTATCCTCAGGCTGCCAGGTGATGAGACGGCTCGGCCAGGGAGATGGTGCCGTGGTGGGCATCACTGCGATACCGCGCGTCGGACCTTTTTCCTGCGCTGCTTTCAGAGCCTTGAGCACCTTGTCGGACGTGATGGGAGTCTCATCAATGCGTACGCCAACGGCATCAAAGACAGCATTGACGATGGCCGGAATGACCGGGTTCAATGGCCCTTGCCCGGCCTCCTTAGCGCCGAATGGCCCTTCACGGTCAGGTATCTCCACCAGGATAG
>Ga0099829_10002305_pt1 | contig 10940 bp, 11 predicted proteins | sample CZO8metaG_3_FD_79336 | JGI IMG/M metagenome (GOLD analysis project Ga0099829, IMG submission 79336) | Vadose zone soil microbial communities from the Eel River Critical Zone Observatory, Northern California, USA - CZOApr15con2H2.8 metaG | ecosystem: Environmental > Terrestrial > Soil > Vadose...
CGCCGACGGTGCATCGCCCAGCAAGGGCTCGACCTATGCGACGGGCCCGGACGGGCCGGGCACCGTGATCGCGATCGCCAACTCATGGCTGGGAGGGCTCGGCAGCTTCTCGACGGATCTGAGTGGATTCACCACTTACCGAAGCGGGGAGCACCAGGATCTCATCGGGTACCACCACGTTCCTGCGCCGGCCACCTTGGTGATGCTCGCGGCAGGTCTCGGCATGCTGGGCTTCGCGATGGGCCGGAGGCTGAGGGTCTAGGGCTTCGCCGGCCTCGGGGGCCGTTGTAGCGGGTGCCGCTACCTCGGAGCAATTCTGGAGCCGTCTCCGCCCGTCACATGCTCGCCATCCGTTGAGGTATTTCTTGGGGTTGGCACCGCAGGCCTCTTCCAAGCACGAAGTTGTCCAAGAGAGAAGCTGTGCCAGTCGGTGAGGGAAGTTGACGAACTTCCGGGAGTCGACCGGGACTGTGTGCTAGCCTCATGCTTGGATGCGTAGCCTTCGATGGTTCGGGTTGATTGCATTCATTCTGTTTGTCGTCGCGGCCTTCACTCCTCTCGCCAACCTGCTCAATGTCCGGATGGCTGGCATCGCCGATGTGGGTCCCTCGGATGCCATCGTGGTCATGGGTCGCGGCGGAGCCGACACCGACGGAGTCCTCACCAACCGATCTCTGCGGCGTGTCTTTCGTGGGATCAGCCTGTACGAGGGCTCCCACGCTCCCTTGCTGGTGCTGTCCGGGTCGGCTGACGAGGTTCGCTCGCGCATGGCTCTGGCCCGAGGGCTCGGGGTGCCTGAAACGGCTATCCTCACCGTCAGTCACGCTCACACGACGAGGGAAGAAGCGGAACAGCTAGGTAAGCTCCTGCTTCCGCTCGGCCGACGGCGTATTCTCCTGGTCGCGGATCCCATCGATATGCCCCGATCGCGAGCCCTTATGGAGCGGGGCGGCTTCGTGGTGCGCCCTGCGCCCACGGCGGCGAGCGGCCCGTCCAATCCTGAGTCTCGCCTCGGTCTCGTCCGCGACATTGCCATCGAGTTGACGGCCTGGGCCTACTATCGCCTGACAGGCGCTCTCTGAGGTCCAGCGGTGGACTCTCTTTTCATCCTCGGAATCATCGCCCTGACATCACTCGTGGCATATTTCTGGGGAACCCGGGGCTTCGGCCTCAGACGCGAAAGGCTGACACAGGCCACCATCGAGGTGCTCGAGTGCCTTGGCCTTGCGGTGGTCTTCCTGGTGGGCAACCTGGCCGCAGGGGTGGCGCTGACTCTCGGCCTGCGCGCCCTCACCGGGCGGTTCATATCGATTTACTGGTTGAATGACATCAGCGTGCTGGCGCTATCCCTTTTACAGGCGCTCGTGCTCCACTCCTGGTTACGGCGCTCCAACTGATCCGCCCGCGAGGAGCCCGGGGGTATTTCCCTTTTCCTCTGTTTTTATTGGCCGGGACTCTTGACTCCGACTATACTCCCCCCGCAGGCGGACCGAGCTGAGGCCAGCGTGCCGAGGCAGTTCACGCCATGTCCGTCTGGCTTCGATTGCATCAAAGCCGGGTATCGGCGCAGAGTTGGGCATAGGGAAAAGGGGGCTTGGTCGTGTCCCTTCTTGATCCGTCCACGGGTCTGTTCCGGCAGGAAGCCTTCCTTCATCTCCTCGTTCGAGAGACCGGGCGCGGAACTCGGTATCGCGACCTCTTCACTCTCTGTCTCTTCAAGCCTGATGTCCCCGAGGGCGAATCCGGCTTCGAGAAGAGAATCGAAACGGCTCTGTCGACGAAGGTATCCGAGTTCGTCCGCGCCACGGATCTTGTGGGACATTTTCCCGAGGCGCTCGGCGTTCTGCTGCTCCACACGGGCCACGGAGAGGCCCTCGGTGTTGCAGAGCGTGTTCGAGAAGCCATACGGCGGGTCGAGTTTCGACAGGGCCCCGAATACCTGCCCAGGCCCCTGACGCTCAGCGCGGGAGTCGTTTCTTTTCCGCGGGATGGCCAGAGCTCAGCAATTCTCCTCTCTCGAGCTCAGCGGTACCTGCAGCAAGCTCGCCAAGGCGGGGGCGACAAAGTCGTCTTCGCCGGTTAGGGCACCGCCTCAACGACAGGCGACTAGGGTGGCCTCGATCAGGTTCGTATAGATCTGCTGTCGGACTTGGGCCATAGGAACGAAGCGTCCGTCGACCGTCACCGCGGACCCCATGGGACATGGTGGGGGCACCGGGGAGAGGACTGCGAGGATGGCCGGGCCCGCCACGAGGTCGAAGACTGTCACGGTCGGAATGGCGATGCCGCCGGCTGTGGCCGGCCTCATGTTCGTCATCGTGCCGCGGACCGTGAGGTATCGATCCCGGTAGGCGCTGGGATTTCGGACAATGTCGATCGCCGCGGTCTCCTCTCCCCACCCGGGAGCAGCCAGTACAGCCAGCAGGATCAGCGCGAAGAAGAGAGGCCTCACGGCGCCCGCCAGATGATCTTGCCTGCCTCGTTGCCGAGCCAGATACGGGGCAAGCCGTTCTCCCTGACACCCAAGAGCAGTCGCACATGATCACTCGAGTCCATGACCTCCAGACTCGATGTTCCGTCTCCGGAGACGGTGACGCGCGTGCGAGGCTTGCCGTTGTCGCCGTGAATTTGCAGAACCGTCGCGCTCGGACCCTGGGTCGTGCCCAAGCTGGCTCTGCTGTGCCCCCGGCTGTCGCGCAGCACGAACTCCTCGGCCTCGATCGTCCGGACCTGGCGGTGCGGCGCGATCTGCCCCATCAGGAGAGCCGCGGCGGCGCCCACAATCACCACGAGGGTCGCCCTCTTCATTCGCCGGCTCTCCCGTTCCAGGCGATCGAGACGTTTCCTCAGCATGTCCAGCGTGAACTCGGTCATCGACTCCTCCTGAGCGGGGTTCCGAGTATTCAGACCTTGCCGGAGCGAGGCCGCGGGCGACGGCGTGCGATGCCCTCCGTTCCAAAGCCGACAACGAAATCTCCCGCCTTGATCGCGCGCAGGATCGCGTCCGGATTTCGTGCGGCGTTCACCTCGATCCAGGCCCGCCCCACGTGGTCGTCAGCGTGGGAATCGTCGGTGGCGACCTTCGGCAGACTGATCGCGTCCACGTCGTATTCAGCCTGATACACGCCTGTGTCAGTGAGTTCCACGGCATGGATCGGGAAACCCTCTCGGCTGATTCGGCGGATCCTTCGGAGTGTTTGATCAACCGTCAAAGAGTAGCGCGCCGGGTGGTTGAGAATGTACAGCGTCTCCCGGTCTCCGGTTATTTTCCCCACGTGCTGCGAAAGCGGCCGGTAGTCCAGCTCGACTCCGGGGAGGACGATCATGCGGTCGTCGCTTGGAGGAATGCGGAACCAGTAGTCATCCTGGATGCGATCGTCGTGGTCCGTGATGGCGAGGAAGTCGTACCCGAGGTCGCGATAGCGGGCGACCACTTCCTCGACCGGGCGGTGGCCATCCGAGAACGTGGTATGGGCGTGCAGGTTCCCTTTCAGAATTGCCATGTTCTGGTCATTTCGTATCCCGGCGCGTCATTGCCGTCAAGGGCGAATGCGCCGTTTCTCGGGCTTTCACGATGCGAGCCTCTTGGCCAGACCGCCCCTCCAATTTTTGTTGAGTCGTGCAATCTGCCGAAAAAGGGTAAACCCTCCCCACAATTGCGAGGGATCGACCCCCTCCTGTGGAGGTTATATTACGTCTGGCGCGCTTTTAGCCTCGGCTTCCATTTTGACCTTGCAATCGGAGTGAATCAGGTCAGAATTGGGCAGCTACGGAGATACAGTGTCGAGCGAGGCAACAGAGCGGGACGACGAAATCAGGGGGACGTGAAGTGTCTGAGCACCTCAGTCAAATCTCGAAGCGCACTCGGCTTCATGAGGATGTCCGCCGCGCCGAGCTCGCGGGCGCGGTGGGTGGCCTCACTTTCGGCGTGAGCCGAGAGGATGACCACCGGCAAGTCCGGGAAGCGGCTTCGGATGCGCGAGAGAACCGAGAGCCCGTCGAGTCCGGGCATGACGAGATCAAGGAAGACGCCGTCGACAGTCGTCGTCTCGACGACCTTCAGAGCTTCGACTCCATCGAGAGCCACGAGAACATCGTGACCTTCGACACGCAGTACCTCTGCGAGCACCTGGGCCACCGAAGGATCATCCTCCACCACCAGTATTCGCATGGGCGGCTCCGCGAAGGCAGTATCCGGGCCGAAGGCTTCGCTCGTCAAGGTTTAACATTTGGAACAGCCCATGGCATCTGCTGAAACTATTCTGGTCATCGGAAGCGATCTTCAAAGCCGGGACGCTCTCACGCGCGGCGTCAAGGAAATCGGATACTCGACGGTCTTCGTACGCAGCCTCACCGACGCGCTAGCCTTGGTCCCAAGCCTGCGTCCCCAGGGCATCCTCTTGGACCTTGATGATAGCGAGGCAGGAGTGCTGGACCTCCTGCATCGGCTCCGGCTGGAGATCCCGGAGGCGCCGCTCGTCGTTCTATCCGGGATGAACGATGCCACCCTGGCCGTCAAAGCGGTCCGGGCCGGGGCATGCGATTTCCTCGTCAAACCGGTCCTCATGCAGGCGCTCCACGACGCCATGACCCGTGGTCTCGCCAGAAATGGTCACGAGCCCACGATTGATCTGACCCACGTGGCCGTCGCGGAGAGCGACCGCTCGCCCTACAACCTGGATCTCCTCTTCCGCGGCAGCGAGCGCATGCGGGCCGTCGAGGACATCGTGCGCCGTGCCGCCGACACCAGCGTGACCTTGCTGCTCACCGGTGAGAGCGGGGTGGGCAAAGAAATGGTCGCCCGGGCCATCCACCAGATATCCGGACGCCTGGACAAGCCCTTCGTTAAGGTCAACTGCGCATCACTACCGGCCGAGCTGCTCGAGTCGGAGCTCTTCGGGCACGAAAAAGGCGCCTTCACGGGCGCACATCGCCGCAAGCCGGGCAAGTTCGAGCTCGCCCACCGGGGCACCTTCCTCCTCGACGAGATCGGCGAGATGCCACTCAGCCTGCAGGCCAAGCTGCTCCACGTTCTCCAGGACGCCAAGTTCTTCAGCGTCGGCGGCACCGAGCTGATCACCGCGGACGTGCGGCTCATTGCCGCCACCAATAGCAACTTGGGCGCCATGGTGGCCAGCGGCCAGTTTCGGGAGGATCTGTACTACCGGCTCAATGTGGTGACGATCCCCATTCCGCCTCTGAGAACGCGTCGGGAAGAGATCCCACCGTTGGTCCGCCACTTCCTTGGCAGGTTTTGCAAGCAGTACAACCGCAGCGCTCCGACCATCTCACCGGAGACGATGCGGCTCTTCCAGGAATACAGCTGGCCGGGGAACGTACGCGAGCTCGAGAACATGATCAGGCGGCTGGTCGTGCTCCAGAGCGAGCTCCTCGTCCAGGAGGAGATCGCCCTCCGGACCGAGAGGCCGCAGGGGGGCCCTCCTTCGCTGCCCCCTGTCCAGCCCAAGGACCCGAGTCTCGCACGCCCTGGGAGGAACCTCGGACTGAAGGAGATTGCCAAGAAGGCAGCTATGGCCGCAGAGGCCGCCGCGATCAAGGAAGTCCTGGAGCGGGTGAGATGGAACCGCGCAGAGACGGCTCGGCTGCTCAAGATCAGCTATAAGGCTCTGCTCTACAAGATTCGCCAATGCGGCCTCGATGGTCGGAGATCTGACAGCCAGGGGAAATAATTTGCTCTATTAGGTAACCATTCTTCCGTAGTTTTCCTCCAATCCTGGTAAACCGTAGGCCGCCAGAGCCCACAAGCCGCGCGCTTCGTCTTCGCCGGGCTCCTGCACGAGTGAGGTACAACTAGCTTATTTTCGTAGGGGATCTCCTAGGCTCATGCCATAAAATCGATCGCACGTCAGAGCTGGGCGCAAGATTTGCTTATACGCTTGCGTCCAAACGGCTTATGAGCTGACACCGAGGCGGCAATCGGAGTTGAAAGCCGCAGCGTGCTACTGGAGCCGAGGAAACGCGTCCGGCTGCGAAGGTCGGCGTGATCCGGGTTGACTGCCGCTGAGCGCCAGGACCTCATCTGGAGCGAAATAATATGGCACAGGGCAATGGTTGGCTCGATGTCGTCGCTGGCAAGATAGCTCCGACGAGCAAAGCTCAGTCGGGGCCGGCGCCAGTCCTGTCGGACATGTACGCCGGCATCATCGGGCAGTCGCGGCAGCTCCTGGAGGTCCTCGCCAAGATCGACAAAGTCGCCGCCGGTGACGCCAATGTCTGCATCATGGGGGAAAGCGGAACGGGCAAGGAGCTCATCGCAAGGGCGATCCACCACAATAGCCCTCGGCACGACCGCCCACTGGTTACGCTGGACTGCACCGCCGTCCCCGAAGGCCTCATGGAGAGCCATCTGTTCGGCCACCGGCGCGGCTCCTTCACTGGCGCCGTCGAGCACCGGAACGGGGTCTTCTCCCTGGCCGACACGGGCACGCTCTTCATCGACGAGATCAGCGAGCTGCCTCTCACCCTACAGGCGAAGCTGCTGAGGGTCATCCAGGCCCACGAGTTCGTGGAGGTCGGTGGCAGCCAGCCCATCCAGACCGACATCCGACTGATCACGGCGAGCAACAAGGACCTGCGCGAGGCCGTCGCGGACGGCACCTTCCGGGCCGACCTGTACTATCGGATTGCCGTCGTCATGATCCAGATGCCGCCGCTCCGCGAGCGGCGCGACGATATCCCGCAGCTGGTTAGGCACTTCCTCGACCGTTTCAGCAGCGTCCACCGCCGGCCGGTTCCGACCATTACCCCACGGGCTCTGGAGCTCTTGACGTCCTACACGTGGCCCGGTAACGTAAGGCAGCTTGAAAACTGCATCGAGCAGGCTGTGGTGCTCGCGAACGAAGAGATCATTGACGTCGACGTGCTGTCGCTGGACGATCGCGAGCCGAAGAAGCACCCCGGCAAGAGCGAACCCGCTCGAGCCGGTTTGACGCTCCGCGAGGTGGAGCAGGAGCACATTCTGCGAACGCTGCAGGCCGTGAATGGCAACCGGACACGGGCAGCCAGACTGCTCGGGATCAGCCTACGCTGCCTCCAGTACAAGTTGAAGTCTTACGCGCAGGGGGCGAGCCCGGCGCTCGAATCGGTCGGTAGCTCCCAGACCACCTACCCACGAGGAGTCTCATGATGCGTCTCTTCCGATGGCTCGCGATGCTGCCGACGGTAATGCTTCTGCTCTGGTCTCTCTCGGCGTCGCCAGGGCATGCCCAAAGCGCCGAGACCAACAAGGACTACATCGTTGGGCCAGAGGATGTCCTGGACGTTCAAGTCTGGGACAACAAGGATATGAACCAGGTCGTCTTTGTGCGTCCGGACGGCAAGACCTCGCTCCCCATCGTGGGCGAGATCCAGGCCGCCGGCAAGACCGTGCAGGAGCTCCAGGACTACCTGACAGCGGTCTATTCAAAGACGGTCAAGGGCGCCGCAGTCACCGTGATCATTCGCGAGATCAAGAGCCGGCCGGTGTACTTTCTCGGCGGCTTCGGCAGGACTGGTGCGCTCCAGCTGATGCGTAACGACCTGTCGCCGCTCCAGGCAGTCGCTCTCGTCGGGGGGGTCGCGCCGGGGGCCGATGCAGAAAATAGCTTCGTGCTTCGGAAGGACAAGAAGATACCGGTCAACTTCACCAAGCTCCTGCAGAAGGGGGACCTGACCCAGGACCTGAAGCTCGAGCCGGGGGATTCCGTGGTCGCCCCCATTGCCGATCTCGTCTACTTGCAGGGCGAGGTCCGTGCGCCTGGGGCTATAAAATTTCTTCCGGATTTGACCGTGGTTAAGGCCATCACTCAGGGTGGAGGGCTCACGCCCATGTCCGCTGGAGGCCGGGTGGACATCATCCGGTGGAAGGGCGAAAAGAGAGAACGGATTCGGGTAGATGTTGATAAGATGATGCGGGCTCCGGACGAGAACCCTGATGTCATGCTGAAGCCCGACGACATCATCTTTGTGCCACAACGACTATTTTAGGCGAGGCGCAGCTCCCGGAGGGACGGAGCCCGGTCGGCTCGTCCCCGCACTCCTACTTTCCCTAGCGGCGCTCTTCCTCTGGCCAGTCTTCAGCTTCGACGCGGGGGCTTGGGGTCAAGAGTCCTCCTCGGGCACATCTGGCTCCGGCGCACCTGGAGGTGGGTCCTCCCCAGCGACAGGACCCGCGTCCCCGACCCAAACCCAGTCATCATCCCCCGCTGAGTCACAGCCACCGCTCTTCATACCTCAGTACCCAACCCTCTATCCACCGGCTTTCCAGGGACCCCAGCCCTTTGGCGTGCCGGCACCCACAGGCCCGGGCACTCCGGGAGTGGGCTCCACGCAACCTCCATGGATCCCACCGGTCGCCCCGCCTCCATCCCAAGCCCATCCGCCCATAGGCCTTCCCGCTGGCTTCCAGCCATCAGGTGGCGGGAAGTTCTTGCAGTTCAATCCGACGATGTTGGTGAGCGAGTCGTGGACAGACAACTTCAACCAGACGGCTTCAAACAAGCTCACCGACTACCGAACGGTACTCGGCCCGGGTGCGAATGTGCTGATCAACGGCGCCACGACCAAAGGCTTCCTAACGAGCAACGCGGGGTTCACGTACGACTCTGCGTCCTCTACGAGCAACTACAATTTCTTCCCCACTATCACTGCGGGTGTCACGCAAATTTTCAATCCGAGGCTCAGCGCGACCCTGACCGACAGCTATACCCGCAACAACAATCCCAGCCAGGCCGATCAATTTGGCCTGAACACACAGCGCCAGACTTTCTCGCAAAACACCTTCAGCCTCTCGGTCAATTACCTGATGGATCGGATCGCGACCCAAGCCTACTACACCAACTCGTCCTTCTCGACCGGAAGCACCAACGGCAGTGATACAACCTCGAACATCCTTGGGTTCTCTGCCAGCACCCAAGTAGCCCTCTACAACAGCGTGAGCGTAGGCTACGCGTATTCTTGGAGCGACACTTCAGGAACCAGTTCGGGCAGCACCTTGGGCACCAGCTCGGGCAACACCTCGGGCACCACGACGGGGAACCTCTTCACTGCGTCACTTGCTCGCAATACAGGTACGTATTCTTCCGTCGGCATCTCGGGGTCTTACCAGCTGCTGTCGACCCCGCAATCCAGCGGCTCGGCGTCGAGCGGCTCGACATTGGATGGTGACCAGCACATCTGGAATGTGTCAGTGTTCTCGACGTATGGCCTACCGTCGGGCCTGTCGATGTCGAGCAGCGTCGGCTATAGCCAGCTAAGCCAACCCAATCAACCCAGCACGTCCGGTGTTAGCAGCAATTCGAATCTCAGCTACGGCTTTGGCCCCGCGCGGGTGGCAGTCGGGATCTTTTCTGATTTTCGCCAAACCGCGCTCACGGGTCAGAATTTCGGCATCGTGCAGACGTCCGGCTATACCGGGAGCCTTTTCTACCCCTTCACGCCCCTGGTCACCGGGTCGCTCCAAGCCGCCTACTACCACAACAGCCCTACTGGAAGCGGGAACAACGCTTCCAGCCCGAGCCAGAGTACCTTCACTGGGAGCGCAACCCTAACTTGGGCAATGCTCCGGTGGCTGAGTCTGAGCGGGAATTACAATTATTCGCTGCGGAGCGATCCTACTACCGGCTCGCTCTCAGGCTCGGGCTCTATACCCGTCAATACCGCGACCGTCAGTCTCCAAGCCTTCTTTTAGAGTCCTCGTCCCTAGTTCTTGCGTTCTCTACGCAACTTTTGCGTAGAGTGGCGACCTTTCTAAAGAGTTGATTACGTGTCGGAATCTTTCCCGAAGCTCTCGATCAAACGCTCAGGCTATGCAAATTCGTCCATTGTGGTAGGAACTTTCCTGTTCACGGTAGTAAAGTACTCCGTCACACTTTTGAGGTAAATCATTTAAATCAACTAGTTGGCTCCCTCAGCCGCTGAGCCATCGATGGCACTTCGCTTGCTCTAACGCGCCCGGCTATGCTTAGGATCTTCCGCCACTACATACCCGGTCTCATGCCGATCCTCCTCGTTGGAGACTTGGCCGTTATTGCGGTTTCCCTTCTTCTGACGGCTGCATCCGGCATCTGGGTCGGGGCCGGGCCACAGGGCCCGAAGTTGGTCTTCATCGCCGGTGTCGAGATTTTCCTGCTCTACGTAGCCGACCTCTATAACCCTCGGTTACCGCTCGGCCGTCGCGAAATGGTAGCCCGGCTCCTGATCTGTCAGGCCGCTGCGGCTCCGCTTGTCGCCGCCGGAGGCTACGCGCTCCCGAGCCTTCGGCTTGGCCGCCAGGCCTTCCTCGAGCTTGGGATCATAGTCACACTTGGCCTTCTGCTCTGGCGCGCGGCCTGGCTTGGGCCGTGGTCCCTGGCGCGCATGACGGTTCGCGTCCTGGTGGTGGGATCCGGCCCCATCGGTAAGTCCATCGCCGATCTCAGTCCAGTCAGTGCGCGCCCCTTTGAGATCATTGGTTACCTCGACGACGACCCGGCTGCCGCAGACTCGATTCCCGTCGGGCACGAGCTGCTGGGAAAGATCACAGACCTCTCCGCCATCGTGGAGGAAACGCGTCCCGATGTGGTGGTGGTGGTCCAACAAGATCGCCGCGGGCGATTCCCGGCCAATCCCCTGCTGGAGTGCCGCCTCCGCGGCATCGCCGTGGAGGACTGGCCGACCTTCTATGAAAAGGCCACCGGGAAGATCCTGGTCACGGAGCTGCGGCCCAGCTGGCTCATCTTTTCGGACGGCTTCGTCAAGACGGCCCGCACCGAGATCATCAAGCGCCTCTTCGACGTCACGCTCGCGTCCGTCGGGCTGATCCTGGCCGCGCCCTTGATGGCCCTCGCGGCCATCGCCATCAAGGTCGAGTCCGCGGGGCCCGTCCTCTATCGCCAGCCTCGCTCCGGGCAGAACGGCTGCGTCTTCATTCTCAATAAGTTCCGCTCGATGCGCCGGGATGC
>Ga0099829_10002308_pt1 | contig 10937 bp, 16 predicted proteins | sample CZO8metaG_3_FD_79336 | JGI IMG/M metagenome (GOLD analysis project Ga0099829, IMG submission 79336) | Vadose zone soil microbial communities from the Eel River Critical Zone Observatory, Northern California, USA - CZOApr15con2H2.8 metaG | ecosystem: Environmental > Terrestrial > Soil > Vadose...
AATGCCGCTCATGTGGAACACGGCGCTACAAGCCGCCCGTTCACTCGGTACACGTTCAGCGCTTGGAGGTTTCGGGACTTGAAGGACCGAACGTGTGCTGCCTCGACGGGAGGACCGGTGACCGTAATCCATCTTCGCTCGATATACGGGACGCCCGAATGGTAGCGGCCTCAACACCGGGTTCCGCATAAGTCATGTTGCCGCGCGATCAAAACGCGCGCGACGAAACGTAGCATTGCATTTTTGGCCGCGGAAGCACGTGCTCTCGACACAGTAGGATTTTCTCATTGACGGGTGCGCTCTCGACAGAGGCCAGCGCATGCTTGAGCTCTGGAACAACTGGTACGAGACCCTGGCCTCGATGGAGGCGTTTGCCACCGTCATCGTTATGGTCGTGGTGGCTGCTGGCGTTATTTCGCTAGCGGAGAGTCGGCGGCGATAAGCTTACGCCTTGCCACCCCTGGGTCCCGTGCTCGGCCTTCGGACGCTTCGTGATGTTGCCTCATTCCTCAAAAGGCAATGAAGTCTGATCTTCCGACCAATCGATGACCTCGAAAAACATCCCGCGCCTGAGCATTTCGGCCTCGAGAGCGGCAGCGTGCTCTTTCCAATCGGGAGTCTCGCGAATGCGAAACTTGGCTTCCTCGCCTTGCTTTTTGAGTGCATCGTCGGCCGCCAGAGCCCCGCGGACGGCCTCATACATCAAGGTTAGGCTGCCGTTCGTGAAGGCTTGATAGTTCATCGGGCTCTCAGCGCAGGGCACCAAAAGTCCGGGAGCTTCTATTCGGGACACGGCGGATGGGATTGTCTCGACGGCGGCGGAATTCCGCGGCTCGCCGTCGCCTCGGGCCCTCGATCTTGTCTAAGAGCTCAAGCCAAACCTCAAGAAGGGCGGCGCGCCGTTTTGGCGCTCCCATCCCCCTTTTTCCGGCATGGTCGGTCCGAGTCCCCATGGACGCAGAAGTAGCCCAAGATGGTTGAAAACTGGTTTCCAAGCTCCGGTCTTTCCAAAGCGCTACTCCATTGGATTCCGGCGAAACCCTTCCTTGGGGCCGCGAAGCCGTCCTGAAACGAATCCCGGCTATCAATGAGCCCGATCAAACAACGGGGTTCGATCATGTTGGTATTCATCCTCAACGCAATTTACCGCCAATTTCTCAGAAGCTCGCTGTCCGGAATAAGCCAATTAAGCCCGCTGCGGTAATGCGGGGACCTCAGAGGGCAGGAATGCAGGCCCCAGGGTACGGCGAGAAGAGTCCCGGAGATTACGATGTTTAGGAACATCCAGACGTTAGTCGCGATACAGGAACATGTTTTAAGGTGGCGCCGCCTGGCCGCCGAAGTTACTAATCCGCAAACGGCTCGGCGATTGCGTGATTTGGCCGACGAAATGGAATTGCGGGCGCGCGAGCTGGACCGCCGGTAACGGGCAGGCCTCGCTTGTGGTCGCTTCCAGGCAACCGTAACCTCAGACTCCTAGTTCCTTCATTGCTAGTTGGGAAATTTGCGCGGGATCTCTGACCCCGCTTTGCCCGATCTCAACGATCTTCTTGGCAATCATCTCAGTTATGTGGTCGTTGCGATTTTTAAGATGAAGGGCGCGTAGTGTTTGCTCGTAAGCCGCCCCTAAACGGCTGATTTCCTCGGGCCCCATCGGAGAGTTTTGCAGCAACCTGTAAATGGCCATTCCTTACCGTTCCACTGTGAGCCCGACAGCGGACGATTGTACCATAGGAACTTTGTTAGCGCCCCGAGAGTGGCGAAAATCAAATGGGCCACCACTGTAGCAACGAAACTGATCCGAGCCTGTTAAGCATTTGCGGCGGGGAGGTCCCTCCTTGTGATACCCCCGCTGCCAGCGGCCCCGCCCTTGCACCGCCGCAGATTCGCAAGACGGGGCCGTTTGGCGTGACGAAAAAAGCCCGTCCGGGGGTCGATTTCCGGACGGGGCAGGCAGAGGTAGGTAAGTCGCATCAAAGGACGCTCAGGAAGCGTCCATGGACCGTACTACCGGGCTAGTGGGGGACAACCCCGATTTGACCAAATTCAGCCGCTTTTATCGGACCATGCCGGGGCCGCCCCAGGCGCAGTCAAGACGGCCTCAACGCTCCCCGCGCTGGGGCCGTCTTTCGTTACCTCGCCTCACCTCTCATAGCTCAACTTACGAACTGGGCCTCTTTGGCCACGGCGGCAAAAGCCTCTTCGATGGTATCAAATGGAATGCCGACAAAGTGGGCGTGACCGGGCTTCCACCCGTACGTCGTCCAGACTCGATAATGGTTTCCCGGACGTGCGATATACGCGACGTCGTCGTCGGAACCGGATACCCACCATAGGTTGGGATTTCGATCATGCTGGCGAATTCGAAGAGCTTCCATGGAACTCTCCTTTTGCTGATCGATGTATGTCTTTGAATTGCTTCTAAAGGTTCAATCTGCCAAGTAAAAAGTGCCAAAGACCTTTCGGACGATTTGCCTATCGCCGCGCGGGACGCTCGTTATACGCGGGCTGCTGGTACCCTGCTTTCCCACATTGCTAGAGCATTCAGCTAGGGCCGCCTCAGTTGGCGGCCTCTTTCATTTTTCCGATCACAAGGATCCGGCCCGCGCGGGGGTGAACTGGCAGATTCGCCTGTCATACGACCGTGGCATGTCACTTGCTACGTAAGCCGCAATTGAAGCCCCAATGCTAGTCGCGGAGCTAGGCGGCCCCACCATGTTTGCTCGGATCGGCGTTATGAGAGCCCTAAACCGCCATGTCGAACGCGTGTACGACCTGTCGCGAAAAGAGAAACATTGGGGGCGCCGGAAATTGGCGAGGGACGGGTGAAAACAGTGCGTTCACCCGACTTTGCATAGACGAACGCGCCGGGACGTGGGCCCATCTTCGCGCGACGGCGGTAGAGCATTGTCAGGAGCTTGCGTTAGTGTCCTGGGATAAGAGTTTCGATCGGCCAGTTGTCTTGCCTGATGGCAGGATGCTACGAACGCTAGAGGACGCCAGACAGTATATTTTGACCCTCCCCAAAATCAGAGCAGGCCAGCACGGCGTGGGAAGTAGCGATTGAAGCGTTGCTGCTGGCGGCCGAGAAGCACGATCCGTGATGCAGCCTGCGGCAGAGACGATGCCGCGCGTGGCGACGGATACTTAGAATGTCGGCTCCGCTAATGATCTCACCGAACGACACGTACGGGATCGAACCTACCGAATGCCGCTGTGCATTAACCCGTTGGTACTCTCCCTGAGCCGAGTTCCCGAAAGGGTGTCGCCATAAGCGGCCCTATACTTTCCATTGTACGGCCTTGCTTTGGTCAAAACGGCATTGAGTGTGGGACCTGACGGAAATCTGCCGGCCGCCCTCATGCGGTGACATTGGACTGGGTAAGGAGCGCCAATGCAATCCACGATGGACCCGAAACAAACTGATCCGTTTAACGTCCTGGTCGCGCGCGCGGACGAAGAACTCGCGCACGCTTATGAACGGATCACGCGCGCGGCTGAAGAGGCCGTGCGCGCGGAGGAACAGCTTTCCAAGCTAGAGCGCGATGCCGCGCGCCATCCTTCGGATCATCCGCAGACCCGCATGAATACGCTTCGCCCTGCTGTCCCGGGCAGCCGGCCGTCGCTTGGCGGGCGGGCGGTACGCGCCTTCACCGGCTTAATGTTGGCAGCGTGCATCGGTGTCGCTGCCATCGCTTGGCAGTCGCCCTATGGCGATGCGGCCAAGCAGATTATCGCCAGATGGGCGCCGCAGCTCGATCTGACTTCATCGCTGCCGTTGGAAAACCCGGGGCTTCCCGCGCAGCCCAGCCCACCTACCGCTCAGGCGGCCGCGGCGAAGGCAGCACCTACGCAACCAGCACCTCTGGCTCAGACCGCACCGGAAGACGTCGCGCCGACCGTCGCCCTGTCTCCCGAGTTGGCGCAGTTGCTCCAGACGATGGCGCGCGATCTCGCAACCGTGGGGCATGAGATCGAGCAGCTCAAGATCAACCAGGAACAAATGGCCCGCGACAATGCGAAGGCCGCCGAGCAGCTCAAGGCGAGCCAGGAACAAACGGCCCGCGTCATTGCCAAGGCTTCCGAGCAGAGCCTACGGTCGAAGATATCAGGGCCTCCGCCACGGCTGACTGCCACCCCGACGCGCAAGCCGGTGCCGACCCTCTGACGATCCCCGGCGTTGGCCATCTCACCGCGCTGGCCTTCACGGCCGCCGTGCCGGTGGCCCAGCCCTCGCGCAGGAGAACTTGCGAGAGCAAGGCGGTGGGCAAGTACGGTAAGCCGCTCGCAGATGCAGCCAACACCTCATTCATAAAGAAATGCATGTCCGACACCTGCGCAACCAAGGCGGGTGAGCCAGGATGGCAAGCCGCTTTCGGGTGCCGCGAAGACCAGCTTCATGAAGAAGTGCGAAAAGGGCGCCTGACCGCACGCGTCTGCGACTCTAACTGTACAGGAGAAGAGCCGGCGAATTCCCAATTCGGCGGCTCAAAATCCATGATCGGCATGGACCCCTTGCGAAAACTCGATTCCAAATCTCTCGCCATGCATCCTGATGGCACTTTTCGGACCTAGCAGTCTGATTTAAGTCGACAATGCGCTCAAAAGCGGACATTGACTACGCGAACAGCCCCGGGCCCGCGTGAACATCAGATGACCTCCGGACATAATAAACATATGGCGCACGTTTTATGCCAGCTGCGCTGTCTTGAAGCCGACTCGCGACTGCACCATGTTGGGGTCGTCGATGAGACGCGTAGGACTTAACGACATCACGGTAGGCAACGCGACGCGCCTCGGCGCATCGCAACGTTGCGCCACGCGACGCTGCGCGTCGCACCACATCGCTACGCAACGCTTGAGCCGCTGGGGAAGCCCGGCGGCTCGCGCGCGTTTAGCGCGGACCGTCCCCCTCAATGATGCGAGCGTTGAATCACGGCAAGGCGAATCCGGCGATCGTGCCACGGCACAAGCTCAACAAAGCCTACCCGTCATCGCCTGCGCCTTGCTAGCTCCTAGCTTGCGGTCGCCAGCGGAGAGCGACCATGCGGCGCATCAAAGCGCCAGCAGCGGCAAGAGGCAAATGGTCATGTACATTGTGGCTTGAACAGAGCCGAGCCACTGCGGGTCGCGGGTGTAGAAAAAGTGCCAGACGGCGACTCACGACACCTTATGGCGAAGATCCGCGACGGCACCGATGAACGGCCGTCCAGTCGTCGCCCGGCGCGTATGGCTACAGTGCGACAAGGAACCCATGCGTCGGATATCTTACGTTGGTGTCGTAACCATCGCGATTTGATGGTCGAACATACCGCGCGTCATTTTTCCAAGAACCGGAGCGGATGACGTGTGAACCGCATTCGCCCTTTGCCCATGCCGAACGTCAGTCGGAGCGCCTTGGTAATTCTTGTGCCAGCAGTCCTCCACCCACTGATCGACGCCGCCACCCATATCATGAAGTCCGAACGGATTTGGCCTGAAGCTGCCGATCTTAACTGGCTGTTCAATGTTTCCGATGTCAGCGCAATTGTTGCAATTGACCATGCCAGATCGAAACTGGTCACCCCACCAATACTTTGTTTGCGTGCCGCCGCGTGCGGCGTATTCCCATTCGGCTTCGCTTGGCAGCCGATATGCCTTTCGTGTTGTGCCGGCGAGCCAGCCAACAAACCGCTTGGCATCACTCCAGCTTATATTCGTGACGGGCGTATCATCTTTGCCGGTCGCAACGCGCCTTGGCCGCAGCGCATTCATTCCATTCGCGGACAGAAACAGGATGTTGACTCATCGCAAAAGACTGAATCGTGACTTGGCGAGTTGGCTTCTCAGTGGGATCGTCATTGCTTCCCATAGCGAAACTGCCGCCGCGAATTGCGATCATCTCAGGTCCTCGAACCACCTCGTCCGACGGCGTCGGCGGCAAGACAGGCGAAGCAGGCTGGGATTGAGACGCTGCTTGTTTGGCTGCGGGAAAGGGCTGGGCTTGAGGGGCCACTTGTGGGGCAGTCACCGCCGAAGTCGACTTCGGTAAGGGCGTTGCTTGCTTCATGATAGACGGGGGTGACGAGATGGTCTTCTGCGTCTCTTGTGAACCCGCGACGGATGCTTCCTCTCCTACTTTGCGGTGTGGTTGCCCAAACAAGTACCAAATCGCTCCGCTTGCGATAGCCAGCAAACTGAGGCTCAGTAGAAAGATCAGAATATTCTCGCGTCGTCTCTGGATCCTATGAAAGGCGTATAGGTCCGGAAGCACGCGATAGACGCTCACCGGATCCGCGATGTTCTTGACTTTGCGATCCCCGAGCGACTCATACCCACAAACGAGTTTGTGCTTTATCTGTTCGTAAATGCCGCCCGAGATGCATACTTGGCCAGGCTCGGCAATAGCCTCAAGACGTGAGGCAATATTGACGCCGTCGCCAAAAACATCGTTTGGTTCGGTGATAACGTCGCCAAGATTGACGCCAATCCGATACTCGATCCAGTGATGCTTGGGCAGCGATGCGTTGCGTTCAACCATGCCTTGCCGGATGGCAAGGCCGCACCGCGCGGCTTCGACGGGGCTATCGAAAATCGCAATAAATCCATCGCCTGTGGTTTTGACCAGCGTTCCGTGGTGCTCCAGAATACTGGGCTCTATGAGTCCGCGCTCGATCCGCTTTACTCGACCGTGCGTCCCTTCGTCATCGATTTGCATTAGGCGGCTGTAGCCTGAGATACCGCCAGCGACAATTGCGGCAAGACGGCGTGACTGTCGCGGGGGGGCACCGCTCCTATTCGATCTGAAATCTAGAATTTCACCCATGGCTCGACTCAGTGAAAAGGTTTCGGATTATGTGTTTTGGTCGATCGATTACCACGAACTGACTCGCATCGTTCACCGCAAGCGGTCCGTCCAGCACGCTATTGGGAACGCAATCGAGCAGATGGTACTCCCAAGGTTGTGGGGGCTCGAGCTTTCTCAAGGAAAGCACATCGATTCTGATTATTCGATCTGGCATCAGACCTAGTCCATCTCCCGTTGCTATCCAGTGCGGGACAAGCCACAGGCCGTCTCCACAGGAGATGGTATCGATCGGAAGAAATGTCGTGCCGTTTGTCACGATCGTTTTGAAAATTTGCATGGCGTTTCCAGTCGGATTAGTTGGTTAGAAGGGCTGCGTGGAAGCTAGCGGGCGTTCAGCGTCTTGTTTTGCGGTCGATACGAACTTGCCCGCGCCGGCTTCTGCGCCGGCTGCAATTTTGGAGAATTCCTCCGTGGCGGATCGAGCCAACCGATCAAGCGCTCCATCAATTTGTTATGTTCGGCTAACTTGGCGTTCGCCACGAAAGGGTCGGTGTAACATTTGGCGCCAGCGGCTTTCGCAATCCGTGCCACGTGCTCGGTCATCGCCGGCGCACCCGAGGCGTAAACAACATCGTTCGGTGACAAATTCGGCAAATAATCGCTTGGCTGCCCATTACGAAAGGCCGGTGACACACTCTGCGGCTCCGATACGATTGGAACAATCGTGACGTTGGGAAACAGTGCCAGTCGGCACAGGGCGGCATGCATGTAAAACGATTGAAGCTTTCGCGTGGCGACTACAAATATGAGTTCACGCTGCGGCCGTTCCGTGATCGCCGCAGCCGCGATCGACCACATCGGCGCAAATCCGGTGCCACTGGAGACAAGCACCATTCTGCCGGAATGATTTGGCCTTAGAAAGGCGCCGCCGAACGGACCCGTCAGACTTACGCGGTGCCCGACGAGGATGTTCTGGCCCATCGATGAGGATACCATTCCGTCAGAAAGCATTCGGACGTGAAAATGCAACAGGCGATCGTCGGGGCGACCTTCCAGCGGATAGGTGGGGCTGTAACTTCTCGCCGGGAATCCCCGAAATTGCACTTTGCAATACTGACCGGGAAGATGGCGAAGGGGCCTCGGTAACTCGACGTCAACACCGACAACGTCAGGCGCCAGGCGAACGAGATCGGCCACATGTGCTGACATGGAGACGGGCTCGGGGACGGCCTCGGTCACGATCTCAATGTCCGAGACGATTCTCGCCTGGCAGGCGTGGATCATGTCGTCACCGTCATCGTGGCCGCCAAAGACCTGGCCTTCGACGAGGCGCACGCGGCAGCAGCCGCAAATCCCGGAGCGGCAGTCATGTGGCAGGTCAACGCCGTTCATCAACGCCCAGTCGAGCAGCAGGTCGCCGCAATTCGCCAGAAACGGCTGGTCGTTCAGGACCACCTTGCAAATCTTCCGCATCATTCCACCTCGAGACGAATTGGCCGGACGTGCCTTGTGTGTCTGATCTGACTGTGATCGAAGGCCGCGACCCGCATGAAGATTCCGGTCTGGAGCGGAACATCGTATTGGCTGTGGGTATCGAGACGGCGTGCCACCTCGAGCGCCCAGTGCCCGGAGGCCCAGCGGGCCGCACATCTGACGTCGGCGCGATCGCCCGAGAATTCGCCGGCAACGATGACACCCGGAATAACTGTCCCCACCCGGACGCGAGTATCGAGTTCTGATGAGTAGGGCATCGATTCCGCCTCCGTCACGAACCAGCGCGCTCCGTCGCTCTCGCCATGATTTGGATCGAGGTCCGTCTCCCCCATCGCTGTGGCCGTCGCCGCAAGATCCCTGGGCAATCGGCGTGGCGTGACTATTCGTCTGCCGTCGCCAGCGGCGTCGGCATTCGCGACAAAATTATCCGTATAGTTCGCGACACCCGGATCCGGTGCGAATCCGCCTTTATACGGGACGATATTTTGCGCCTGCATGGGCGTGGCCTCCACCGGGGGGCCGAAATGAGCGTCGTCCATCCAGCCCGTCGGACCGCCGCTGGTCGCCTTCCATTGCCATACGTCGACATAGCCGGTGTCTCCCACCGTGAAATGGAGGCCCCGGCCGGTCATGGTAGCTGGCGCTTCGGGGATCGGATGGGGGCTTGCATGGAAAGTGTTGTCGCCCGCAAGGCTTGCATCCGAAGTGGTCAGCAGCACCGAAAACTTGTCCTCATTGTAGTCGTGCTCGTCTCCGGTCTCATAGCCGTTGTGAAGCAGGTGCCATCCGTCGACTTTCTTAACAAGTGGCAGATGTTTCAACGACCGCGTAGGATCTTCCCATGTGAACAGGAAATACGCCCAAGTGCCGTCGTGCACTGCGCGAATTTCAATTCTCGTTTCTCCTTTGCCGTCAAAATTCCCTCCCGCGCTGGTCATCAAGGAGAATGGCCTGATGTTTCGCCAGGCTCGATCGGATGTATCGCCGTCGAGGATGGGCACATCGGCATTGCTGATGCGGTGAATCTGTAGCCGGTCGACGGCCAACCGATCAGTTGCGACCATAATCGAAGCGCCGGTGATCGCGACGGCGGCGGCAACGACGAAAGGATTGGATTGGAACGTGGGGCTTCGCGGTTTCGAAGCTCGGCTCTTTGCTGCTGTTCCCGACGGGGGATGTGCGGCCGAATTCCGTACGGCCGGTCGATCACGAGCGATATCTTTAGACGGCCGTATTGGCTGCGCATGCGCCTCTGAGGATATCTTATCGGCATGCTCGGATTCCGGCTGCAGCCGTGCCGATTGCTCGACCAGCAACGTCAGCAATTCGACGGCATCGAGTTGCGGTGGCGGCGCTGAGAGGCCTGTAGGCCGAAAGATGCGAAGCAACTGCGATGCTCCACCGATCCTAAAGTGCGACAGGACATGAAGGCCGGCAAAGCCGAGTATCACCCAGGTTCCGTACCAGTGCAGCGTTGCCATATCGCGGCCAGCGAAATAGCCAAAATACATCAACCCGCCGCAGGTCATCAGCGCCATCATTGTGACGAAGAAGATCCAGTACAGGACGATGTTGGCGGCACCCCGTCTTGCCTGCCCTCGACCGACGAGTCCTCGCAGGCGAACCTCGTCCAACCGGATGCGGCGCCCGAGACCCGACCGAATGATGTAGATTGCGTATGCGAGGGACACCGCGACGAGCACTACGGCCGCCTGCATATGCATCACCCACACATTCTGGGGTAAAACCGTATCGAACACATTGATCCAGGTGCGTTCGGGCGCCTCGGTTGCGATGCGCATTCCGCTGACGAATGCAACGCCGAACGCGGCGACAAGCAGCCAGTGCAGAATGATCGTTCCATAGTCCGTTTTGCGACGTTTCATGCGCGCGCTCCGCTACCGGGGAGGCGGCGACTTGCGCCATCGATCTGATGCGCGAGTTTCACGTGAATTTCACGCCTAGCATGCCACAGCGCACGGTATCGCATTGCACGGCCATTGATTTCGCGCCGTGTCATGCTTCGCCAAAAGCCGTTGTTATTGTCAGACAAATAACTCGCCCCAAATCACGTTTCGCCGAAATCGGTGAACGAAGAATCCTTCTTTTATGCGGGCGCCCGCCCGCAACGTGTTGATGGTTCAAACAGCGAGACCCGAGCTGAATTGAACTATCCGGCTGACCTCCAGCGTCCGTCCCTCATGGATGATGCGATGGGACGCTGGAGGTCATGCTGGTGCGGCGTTATCCCCACATGTGGTGAAGGTGGAGCGCCAGATCAGCACCCGCCGAATGGTGCGTGTCGTGTGCCGGCGGACCGACGTCAGCGACAGCAGGGGGTGTTGCCGCAGGAGGTGTTGCTGCAGGAGGTGTTCCTGCAGGTGGTGTTGCTGCAGGTGGTGTTGCAGGGTGGCCGCCCGCTGGTGTAACGGCCGTCGCCTGCGCTGCCGCCACCACATCCGCATAGCTCCCGCCATTCGCCATGAGGTTATTGCTCGCCACGTCGGCAGAGTTCGCTGCGAGCTGCTCCACTGCTGCGCTGACTTCTCCGGCATTGTGCGTCTGCAAGCCCTGGATCAGCGCACTTGCCGCCGTGCCCGCGGTGCCGTCCGACCGCAACTCGTTCCAGAAGCGCGCCGAGTACAGGCCGCCCTGG
>Ga0099829_10002316_pt1 | contig 10916 bp, 16 predicted proteins | sample CZO8metaG_3_FD_79336 | JGI IMG/M metagenome (GOLD analysis project Ga0099829, IMG submission 79336) | Vadose zone soil microbial communities from the Eel River Critical Zone Observatory, Northern California, USA - CZOApr15con2H2.8 metaG | ecosystem: Environmental > Terrestrial > Soil > Vadose...
ACTACCCAGCAAGGCGGCTAGAACCGCGATTGCTGCCCGGTCCTCAAATTCATAATCGTCCATCATGCTCTCACCTCCGTTGGCCAATGCTGGCACTTTGCACACTAAAGGCCCGATTTAGCCCCGTAGTTACCCTAGATTACTAAGAAAAAGCCGGAGTGGCCCTGTAAGCCGAGGGCATTCCGAACTAAACGCTAGTGGTCGCTCAAAAGTAGCCAAGCCAGTCAATCCGCGCTTGTGCCGATCCGGGTGAACGGCACCGGCTCCGCGAAGCGCCCTGCCATTCGGGTGACATAGGCCACTCATTGGCCACTGGCCTTTTCGGCTCTCGCGCCCCTGCAAGGCTGACCCCCCGGGGGCTTAAGCTCTTTAGGGGGAGTCCTCATCGGCCGGAGGGCGCCCGCGCCCTGCTCTCCGAACGCGAACGCGTTTTTGAAGATGCCCCTCCCCCGGCCCGGCTTTGAGGCGATCGTGTTGGCGTCCCGGAGGACCCACGGAATCACGCGCTTCCTCTTGACGCGGCAGCCTTTTGGGAGGCCGCCAAGCCAAGGCCACTCCCTTCCGATCGCATCCCATAAACCAACGGCGGTGCACTGTGGGGCATTTCTCGATCCTTTCAAAGCCCGTTTCCACCTGGCGAAGCTTCAGGGGCAAACCTTGAGTTGAGGAAATGAAGCCTAGAGCGATAATGCTTTGCCTGAATGAACAAGACGGGAAACATTGAGGGGCTGCGCAAAGCGTGGGCCGTTCAGCGGGCTCGGAGGAAGAAGCGCGAGCGACAGCGCGCAAACGGAAAGCAACCCTCCCCCCCAACGGTATCTGCGCAGCCGCCAGGCGGCTGGTGGAAGCTGTCTCAGCTCGAAATGCCAGCGAGTGCGACGCGGAGGGAGCGACAGCTCGCGCGCCAAGCTCTCGGCGTCATGGTCGGCTGCATGACCCGCGAGATCCACGGCCCCGACGCGCGGCTGGCCTACACTGCCGCGGTGCGCCTGCGCGAGGAAATCCGCGGCGGCACGCTGCCGAGTACGCAGCGGATTTCCGGCCCAGACGGCGACGGCATCACCATCGAACTGAGTCCTCTGCTCGCGCTCCCAAAAAGTGAGCGCGAGTTGCAGCGCGTCGCGAGCGCGAGCGCAGCGCACTTGCTCTCAGACAGCGGCGCCAACGGCAGCGGAAGCGACGCCAGCGAGCCCGAAAGCGATAGCGAGCCCCTGTGGGGGCCTAAGCCTTTTACACGGGTCCCGTGAGACTCCCGCCGAGGAGGCGCCCGCATGAGAAAGCTATTCGTGATCTGCTGGTTGTTTCTCGGCTGTACTCACATCAGAGTCGCCGAATTCGATACGCAGAGCCGGACGTTCACGGTCGCTGGCGGCAGGCACGCGGAGCCGAAGGACTTCGATGAAAAGGCGGAAGAGTTTTGCCGGCAGAGCGACAGCCGGCCGACGCTGCTCGGGTGCGGCGAAGGTACCCGCTCAACTGCGTTCACGGTGGGCAGCAAAGGGAATTACGCAACAACCGTCGCGAATCCGCATGACGCCTACCGGTGCCGGTATCAATGCCAGTAGGCTGGCGATCACGCAGTAAGAGGTCCGCCCTAGTTGCGGCAGATCATCATAGTAAGCGGGGGAGATTCGGGTCCTTCCCTTTCGATCGAGGACGCCCGCGTTTGGCCCGCGCGAACCTCTTTGGTTTCAGAAGTTCATCCGCGGTAACTCCGAGCGCGCGGGCTAACGAGACGAACGTCGTCAGCTTCGCCGTGTACTTGGCCAGCTCGACGCCTTTAAGCGTCATCTCGTCAATCTCTGCGCGTTCCGCCAATTCCGCTTGCGTCCAGCCCCTCCGCCGGCGCGCCGCCTCAACGTTGGCTGCCACGGACTCTCTCAGCTCTCGCTGCCGCGCCGGCTCCATCGCCTGGCAGCCGTAGTAGGTCCCGCGTCGAGCAAAAATGTAGTGCGCTATACGTTTCTTAAGAACTTCCGGTAAGGTTGAGCCGGGCGTCAGAGAGTGGAAGGAAACGCCCTCGGAGGGGTTGTTTCATGAAAAGACTAATCGTCGCACTCGCGGCAGGAATTGCACTCTGGTCGTGCGGGGGCTCTGGTGGCAGTGGCAGTGGACTCAACCCGGCGTTCACCGGGGCCTGGAACGGCACAACTACCGTGACGCTCCAGGGATTCGCCCCCTACTCGTACTCAGCTCACGTCAATATCGCCGTCTCAGGATCGACGGGTAACATCACTCAAGTTTGCACGGACGGCTCAGGTTCCATTTCCTTCCAAGGCAGTGGCTCTTCGGCTCAATGGACTGGAACCGCGACTTGCCCGCCGGTGGCAGTGCCCGGCATTTGTTCTGCAGTCACCCTGACCTACCAGTCTGGTAGCTTAACTCTCAATACCGCCAACACTTTGACGGCGCAGGGCACCGGCATGGCCAGTGGCTGCGGCACGTCGAGGCCGGCAACGCTGACATTCGTCGGCAGCAAATAGCCGCGACCGCTTTGCGCATGGGTGCAGTGCGATCAGCGATCCGGGCCGCGATCTCCGGGACTCGCGGCCCGCAGCGTCCGCGGTACACTACGTTCATGCACCCCCAAATAGAGCAGTTCTTCCAGACCTACAGGGATGCAGTCGCGCTCGGAGCCGACATGGAGCTGCGGCTTCGGATGCTCGCCGACAAAACGCCACCGATCGCTGCCCTCTCGACGGCTAAAGAAATGGGGAGCGTTGAGAAGGCGATCCTGGAGCACTTTGGGGAAAAGATTTCCGACTCAGAGCGAAGACTGCTCTCTGTGGCGCGCCAGCTCAGGAATAAGCTCGTGCACGGCGACTTCACCGCAGCGGTGGCCAAGCTGGACGAACTCGGTCATCCACCGCGACCGGCTGCAATGTATGCGGTCAAGATGCCAGACAATCTCACCCCGCAGAGCTTCGTAGAGGCTGTTGGAAAAGCCAAGCCGTTCGCAGTGAATGAAGCCCCAAACAAGGGACATCTAGTCGCCTGGCACATGCAGCTCTGTCGCGATGGCTCCCTTACCAGGGCGGCCGAAATTTTCCGCCAGGGCATCAGCCTCATCGATCGGCTGGCCGGCGCCTGATCCAGTCTGCACTGAGCTGGCTTGCGGGTTTTGAAAAGGAAACGCCAGAATGCACCGTGCCGTCGTTCTGCTTCACGTTGTGGACAATGGTGTGGATTCCTCAGCTCGTCCAGCGCGCCAAAACTGAGGCTAACGCAGAGTACTTGTCGCCGTGCACCCGTCCTGCCAAGCGCCGTAGAGGAGGGCGAGCCCAGAGGAAACTGGCAGTAAAAAGGCTTGGTAGTTGGTAATCCCGTAGGGAGAGCTTGAACGTGGCGATCACCTCGCTTACCCTGCTTCGCGGAGGTGCCCGTGAAGTCTTTGTCTGCGTCTCTTGCTTACCTCTACGTGCCCGAGGGTCGGGTTTTCGAGGTACAGATACTGCTCTCACTCCCCACGGAAAAGATCCGACAGACAACCGAGGCGATTCGGTCCAGCGAGACGCTGAAGAACCTCCGAGAAGACGACGAGCCTGTGAAACGCATCGCAAGTGCTGCGAACCTTTCTTTTGCGCAGGCTCTCGCGGTTTGGTACGCAGTCAGCAACCTCTCGCGCCAACGCACAGCGCAGAAGATTGCCGATGGGGATTTTTTGAGTGATCTTCATTTGCTCGCACCTGAAGGGGCTCCACCCTTTGACGAGGTGAGACAGAAGGTTCTCCTTGATCTGTTCGCTAGAACCAGCGAGGGCACTCTCCTTGAAAAGGCAGAATTCCTCAAGAGAGCGTACGCGCCATCTCTCGTTTCCTGCCGGTCTGTTTGTGACATCAGGCCATTATTTGACGAAAAGCGGGAGCGTATCGAAAGCGCGGCGCTCGTGGTCATTCTCGGATTAGAAACGCACACCGACGACCATGAGATGAAGACGGTTGTAGTACAGGCAACGCGCTCCAAGCTGGCGGATCTGAAGAAATGCATTACTGAGGCCGAGAACAAACTCGCGGTTATGGAGCGCGTCTTCGGTGGAAACGTACAATTATTCTAGAGGAGATCCATTGAACATCTCGCAAGCGTATCTTCTCAGGGAAGATTGGTCGTGTCCGAAGTCCTGGAAATTGCATCCAATCTGGCCGGCTACACAGCGGATACGCGTGTTGTATGAGACGGCCAAGCCGGTCCCCGAACAGGACGCGATGCCTGAATTGTCGGAGGAGGGGGCTGCGCGCCTCGTCGAAGCGCTCACCAGACCTGGACGTCGTATTCCGACGCTCGCAGCCGCACTCGCGCGAAAGAAATAGCGCTTGCTTTGGTGGCGCGTCCACATCGTGCCCCTCCTGGGGGGGCTGCGGCCTATGCTGGCCGAAGATGCAACCGAAGATTTCAGGACCGAGCGCCAGCCGGAACTCGCGGAATTTTTCCAGAAGAATGCTTGGCAGAACGAGAGTGCCGGTTTCGGCCGGACGTTCGTGTTGAAGGGGCGCAAGAAGAAAGACCCGCCTGTTCTCGGCTACTACAGTCTCACCATGAGCAGGCTGCCGACGGAGCACTTTCCCCCTGCTCTTCGGGCCAGCTTCCCAGGGCCGCACTCGGTCCCAACGGCATACTTGACGAACGTTGCACGCGACGATCGGGTTCAGAAGGAGAGGAGGCTCGGCGTATTACTGGTAGCCGACGCGCTTCGACGGGTGCTCCGTGTAGCGGAGGACATAGCCTGCGTTGGGGTCATGCTCTACGCCATGAACAAAGGGCTGGAAGGTTATTACGAGCGCGAATTCGGCTTTTTCGCACTCGAGTTGAAGCCAAATAAAAAGAACCCTAGTCAGCTGATGTTCCTGCCGCTTACGGATGTTCGCGAAAATAAGCCGCGGTAACCTACTCGGGTTGTGCTCAACGGAAAACCGGGACAGGTGCTCAAATAGTCGTCGGTGGGCTGCCCCTTGAACGGCGTGGCGGCGATGGTCACGACTTGAAAGCGCTGGCATCGTCGGCACTCTTGGTTAGAAAGATTCATTGCGCGGGCACGGGTAGCTCCCGGCCCTGGTCCTCCAGACTTGGCGGCCCGCGCTTGTTTCAGCTGGAGGGCGTCTGGAGGCGTGATGCAGCAGAAATCAGAAACCGAAACTCCCTCTGAGGACCGAGGCGATGAACTGAAGGCCCTGGAGCAGGCGCTCGAGTTGCGTGACTTTTTGCTGCTGCCGAAACTTGCCCACTCGTATCGCGCCCAGAGAAAGAGGACCGGCAAGGATACCGATGGCACCTATAAAATCGTCCTCGCGTTCTCGCCGAAAGAACTGCTCGCCCTTGTCGATGCGGAAATCCAGCGAGTGGAGGCCTATCGGGCGGAGTTGGCCAAGGATGTCAGGAAAGCCGATGGGTTTGTGGAGCTCAAGAAGCACATTCAGCGGGCGCACCACGAAGGACGGGCAATCGAACCGTTACCCGGCCACGAGCCGGAGGAGATCCAGAAAGCCCGCGTTGCCAACGCTCGCGACAGATGGATTGAGCGGTGCACAGAGCAAGTCTGGCCGCCGGATCTCAACGAGCTGACGCTGACAGTCGAGAAAAGCCTATCGACGCGCGACGAAAGGTTTTTGAAGGGTGCTCCAGCCATCGAGGCGCAGTACAGTGACCTGTTTGACCATCGCGTTTCGCGCGCAGTGGGCGATCGTCGTTTCGAGCGTGACTGTGCGGCGGAGGACTGTGGCCGTTCATTCTTCGCCTCCCACGGGAACAAGCGCTACTGCTCAACGACATGCAGTGGCCGTGGCCGCAAGCAACGTCATCTCGCGAAAAAAGCAGCCAAACTTGAAACTCAAATAACGCAACTCAGGCGCGAACATGAAATGAAATGTTTGATCTGCCGCGCGGGCGAGAACTGCTCGCAGTGGGTGAACATCGAAGAGAGAGCGCGGAGCACGGAAGCTCCTCGGAGCGTCCGCCTGAGTCTAGTGGGGACGTGCGGCCAAGATTAGCGTGCCCGAGGGGAGCGGTATTTCTCCACCCCTCACAATCCGCGGACATCATTAGGCATTTGGGTCGTAGCACCGTCCTCCACGCAAGCGGAACGCCAGAAGTATGGAGGACGTGAACATGAATCGTTCATCGTTGACGTTAGACGCGGCCACAGCGCGGCGTCTTGCCGTTGAGGCGAGTTGCGACACGCGAACCGTAATTCGCGCGCTTCGCGGCGAGCACATTCGGGGCTTGGCCGGCTACCGCGCCCGCGAGGTCCTGGTGCGTCATGGACTTATCCCGCCATCGGAGCGGCCATTTGAGGCGCAGATAGCACGGGAATCCGCCACCTAAAAAACGAACGCCGCCTCGGTCGACGCCGGGCGGCGCTTTTCGCGACCGTCGCTCTAACCAGCGCGGTCGCCAGCATCACGTGAAAGGAGCACGCAATGCTTTTCAAGTATGACACAGAATTTTTTTCAGCGGTTAGTTTTGCTGCGCGACTAATCCGAGATGGGACTCCCGGAGGCTTGGCGGTCTATCTTGCCGCCAACGACTACGGCGTGGATTCCGGCGATATCGCGCGGGAACTTGGTCGCCGCGGTGGTCGAGCTGCGGCACGTCGCAGGCGATTCAGCTACCAGCCGAAGCGAACAACGGGTGTCATGCAGCGCGCCGCCCGCCGAAAACAGGAGGATTAGGCGTGTCGATCCTTTTGTCACATCACCTAGAACACCTGCGCGTCAGCGGCCTTACCGATGCGACAATCGAAGCAGCGGGCATCTATTCGGTCGAGGACGCTGCCGAGGCCGCTCGACTCCTCAACTGGGATGGAGATGCCGGGCCGGTGCCTGCAATTGCGTTTCCATATTTCGATCGTTCTGGGAGCGCGGTGCTCACCATTCTCCGGCCGGATAATCCGTTTATTCGCAGCGACGGTACCGCGCCGAAGTACGAGTCGCCTTTAGGACTCGCGCCGCGCCTCTACTTCCTGGCTCCAACTCTCGTCAGCCCAGATCAGTGGACCGATAGCAGTCGACCGCTCTTCTTGGTGGAAGGAATTAAGAAGGCGCTGGCTGCCGTGCAGGTCGGAACTAGCGCCGTGATCAGCGCGCAGGGCGTTACCGTCTGGCACGACATCGAGCACAAAAAGAAAACCGGGCAATACCGATTGCATCCCGACTTTGGAGGTATTCCGCTCGGAGGGCGCGTCGTTTTCATCGGATTTGACGGCGGAGATACCAGCTCGAACGCGCCCGTCATTGCGGCTGAGGCCCGGCTCGCGCGGATGCTTTTGGACGCAGGTGCTCGCGTCCGCCTGCTTCGAATTCCTTCTCAGGTTGGAGGCCCTAAGGTCGGGGTAGACGACTTCCTAGTTACGCAGAAGGACCCGCGAGCGGCCTTCCAGCGGCTCCAAGACGAGGCGATCGAGGCGGATCCGCTCCTTCGTGCACGTGCGGCGAAGGCTTCGAACGACCGCGCGATCGCCATTCGCGACCTGCTCAGGGACTTGAGCTTCGCCGCGTCCTTGTACGTGGCTGATGCGGCTCTGTTGGATATCGTCGCGGCCGACCTGAAGGTAGCCGTAACCAAGCGAGCGGTGCTCGACGCCGTCGAGGGGTTCCGTCGATTGTTTGCGCCGCCACCTGCGCCAGCAGCCTCCGACGGCAATGAGAAACACAATCGCCAGGGCACGGCGCTGGTCTTTGCAGAGCCACTGCCGTGGCACGAGAGCGTAGACGGATTGGAGCTTTTGGAAAACTTACTGGCAACGCTGAAATGCTACGTCGTATTTGCAACCGAAGCTGCCGCTGTGACGGTTACCTTGTGGATCGCTTTCACCTACGTCGTGGCCGAAGCCGGCATCGCCCCCATGCTTGCTGTGCTGTCACCACAAAAGCGTTGCGGCAAGACGACCCTCCTCCGGCTCCTATCTGAACTTGTCGTGCGGCCACTCTCCACGTCGAACATCACGCCTGCGGCCTTGTTTCGCATCATCGAGATGGCGTCCCCAACGCTGCTCGTCGACGAAGCGGATACCTTCCTGCGAGACAACCAAGACATGCGGGGTCTGCTCAACGCAGGCCACACTAGGGAAACTGCATTCGTCATCAGAACCGTTGGCGACGACTTCGAGCCGCGCCGTTTCAATGTCTTTTGCGCCAAGGCCATCGCGGCAATCGGCAAGCTCCACGGAACTCTAGAGGATCGGTCTCTGGTAATCCGGATGCGACGCCGAGCGAAGGGCGAAGCGGTGGAGCGCGTGCCACGCACTCTGCAATCCGATTTGGAGCCTACCCGTAGGAAAATATTTCGCTGGGCGCAGGATCACCGCAACGACCTGACCGCGGCCGACTCAGCGATGCCGGAAAAGCTGAGTGATCGAGCGGCAGACAACTGGCGACCGCTCATCGCGATCGCGGAGCTTGCGGGCGGTCGATGGCCTGAACTCGCGCGTAGGGCCGCTGTCGAGCTGTCCGCAACCAGCGACGACGAGAGTGAGAGCGCAGGCATCCAGCTCCTTTCGGATCTCCGGGACCTCTTCCGCGAACGAAAAGCCGAACGGATCGCAACCAAGGAGATCCTCAAGTACCTCACCGGGTTGGAGGAGCGTCGATGGAAAGAATGGAAGGGGAAGGGGCTTCAAGCACAGGGGCTCCGGTCACTCTTGCGGCCCTTCGAGATTAAGTCGTCCAGGTGGAAGACGCAGAACGGGCAGGACGTCAGGGGCTACCTGGTGGCTGATTTCAACGATGCGTTTGGCCGCTACCTAGCCGCAGAAGCAGGTGCCAATCCGCCCCATCCGCCCGCGCCGCGAAATGCCTCGGAATTTAGGCAAAACGGATCCGCCCCCCGAAGCAGAGCTAGCGCCGGATCAGAAGGTCAAAATTCCCAGTGCAATCAAGAGTCGGGGCGGATGGGCGGATCAAAGGGGGAGTCCGCGCAGTCAACGTCAACAAAAAAGGCGCGTATCGGACGCGAGCGACCGCCGAGGTCGGCTGAATGAGCGCCCTGGCGGACGAGATAAAGGCGGCGCTGCGCGAAGTGCTGCGCGAGGAGCTGCCCCGCACCGAGCTGGGGCGCCTCGCGGCTGAGATTGAATCCTTGCGCCGCCAGCTACCCCCCTCGCTAGTCACAATGACTCACGCGGCGAAGGTCCTCGGCGTGTCGCTTTCAACTGTGCGCCGCAAAGTTAGGGACGGTTCATTGCCATCCCGCAAGATCGGCCGAGCCGTGCGCGTGGACCTCGCGGCCCTCCGCCCAATGACCCCTGACGACGTGGATGCTGAGGTCCGACGCCTCCGCACCGTCCCGAACTAAGCGTTGACAGCCGTCGTCGCTTAATGGTATACGTTGTCACCTACTGGTATTATAGAGGAGTGGGGGTTAGCGATGAAATCCAGAAAGCGCCCGCAGACTCAGACCGCGTTCCGTTTGCCGCCTGACCTGGTTGCGAAGCTGGACCGCATTGCCGCGCGCTTGGCCGCGGAGCGCCCCGGCATTCCAGTCACCCGAGCCGACGTAGTGCGGATGCTTCTCACCCGCGCCGCCGCAGAAGAGGAGGCCCGCCATGGCAAGAGCTAGACGCAGACGGCAGAAGGGAAGGGGAGAAGTGTTTAAGCGCCCCACCGGCTGGGCAGTGCGGTGGCGCGAGGGCGGGAAGCGGCGCTTTCGGGCTGGCTTTGCGACTCGCGAGGATGCGCAGAAGGTGCTCGAAAAGGTGCTGGGCGAGATTGCACAGGGCCGGGCAGGCATGCCGCCGAACATGCGCGGGGTCCCAACGCTAGCGATTCTTGCGGAACCATTCCTTGATCGCAGGAAGCTGACCCACCGTACATCCGCAGAGGACCGCTACCGGTGGCGCAAGCACCTTTGTCCTTATTTCGGCCACCTGAAACCCTTGGATGTGAACGCCGCGCGGATTCGAGAGTTCATCGAGACGAAGCGCGCCGAGGGACTCAACCCCGCCACGGTCCGCATCTTGGTGGCGCTTCTTTCGGCATTGCTCACTGACCTCGTGGAACGGGAACTCACTCCAGTGAATCCATGCCGCGCACTGCCGCGCGCGACTCGGCGACTAATGCGGCCCACTCACGATCCGCGCACTACGCCATTCATCGAGAAGCTCGACGACGTGCGCCGCATCTACCTCGAGCTACCCGAGCCCTTGAACGTCGCTTATGCAATCGGGGCGCTCGCGGGCTTGCGGACCGGGGAAGTATTCGCGCTCAAATGGGAACATGTTGACCTCGCAACTCGTCGGATCCACGTCCGAGAATCGGTGGCAGGCCCTCTTAAGGACAAGGACTCGCGCGTTGTCCCTATTCTCGATTCTCTCCTGCCCATCTTGGGGGAATGGAAGCTGAGGACGGGTGGATCGGGGCGCGTCGTGCCGTCCCTTCGCTGCGATGGCGAGACAATCAACAAACACACGCCTGGCAAGTACTTGCGCATGACGCTGAACAAGCTTCGGTTGGTGCGACCCGGCCTCGGTTGGTACGAGGCAACGCGGCACACCTTCGCCTCACAGTGGGTGCTGTCCGGGGGCTCGATCGAGAAGCTCAAGGAGGTCCTTGGGCACTACTCTGTAATCGTAACCGAGCGCTACGCCCACCTGCGGACGGACCTATTCCCCACGGCTGACCTTGGCCTGATCGCGCTCGACTTAGGGCCGGGGAACGTCGTTGAACTGAGGCCCGAAGCCGCTGCGGTCACAACGCCGCAGGGGGCCGCCGCGCGGGGCAAAGACGGTACGATAGGCCACGCATTGGCCACTGGCGCCGAATCTGCTGCCCTAAGTTACCGAGAGGACGAAGAAAAAGCCGGAGTGACCCTGTAAGCCGAGTTCTGTTCTCGCCCTACTGAGCGAGCGGCGAACATTCGTCTAGGGCCCTGGTTGCCCAGGAGCCTCATCAGCGAGCGAACCCGGGAGCATTTGGGCGGGCCACCCATTC
>Ga0099829_10002320_pt1 | contig 10908 bp, 12 predicted proteins | sample CZO8metaG_3_FD_79336 | JGI IMG/M metagenome (GOLD analysis project Ga0099829, IMG submission 79336) | Vadose zone soil microbial communities from the Eel River Critical Zone Observatory, Northern California, USA - CZOApr15con2H2.8 metaG | ecosystem: Environmental > Terrestrial > Soil > Vadose...
CGGGTCCGAGGGCTGTGAATCTGCACTGAGGGAAGACTAAGAGGTCGCGCGGATAGGTGACCATCCACCGGTCGTTGGCTTGGCCCGGTTTTGATGCCGGGTGCACCCAAGCCCAACGACCAAGGTGGAGGTACCTCCCTATCATGCGCGGACTCGATCCGGAAGTGGCTGATGCCGTGTGGGCGGCGGTGGAGCCGCTGCTTCCGCCCGTCTCAGACGATCAACATCCTCTGGGCTGTCACCGGCCTCGAGCGTCGGACCGGCTGTGCTTCGAGGCGATCCTGATCCGCCTGGTCACCGGGTGCGCCTGGGTCGACGCCGAGCGCCTCGTCGGCAACCAGGTGTCGGACACGACGATCACTCACGTTTCGGCGGAGAAGTCGGGCCGTTTACGTGCCCGTGTAGCCCGGGGCACGTCGCTCCAACATTGACGCCAGCGCCTCGCGGTGGTCAGCGGAAGCAAAGGTAGCGATCTCGTATGCCGCAGCCTGATCGAAGAGTGTCGACGCATGTATCCGAATGCCCGAATTGATGGACGCCTTGGTGTGCCGCAGCGCCAAGGGCGGCAAGGCCGCAAGACGACCCGCAAAGGCAAGGGCTCTGGTTCGGACATCGTCATCGATCACTACGAAGTTCACGAGCCCAACACGCTCCGCCTCGGCGGCGCTGATACTGTCGCCAGTGAGCAGATACTGCTTCGCGCGCGCGGGCCCGATGGCAAGCGGCCACGCAATGGTGCCACCATCCCCCGCGGCGAGTCCCACCAAGACGTGCGGATCGCGAAGTGAGGCTGACTCGGCGATGAATATCACGTCACAAAGCAACGCGAGCGATGCGCCAAGGCCTACTGCCGGACCGTTGATGGCACACACGATCGGAAGGTGTAGATCGATGAGATCGTAGATCATCCGTCGCGCATCTAGGAGCAGCGCCTCGAGCGTGGCTCGATCCCGTAACTCGGGAAACCAGGCAAAGTCACCACCCGCGCTGAACGCCTTCCCTCGCGCGGTCAACAGGATCGCCCGCCCATCGCGTTCGTATCGGAGATCCCCGAAGAGCAGGGCGAGCTCCCGATGAAATGCTGCGTCGACTCGATTGAGGTCGTCGCCCTGGCGGTCGAGGATTACCTCCAGGACCTGATTCGAGTGACGCTCGAACTGCACGGACTCAAACCTCCGGTGGCGCATCATTCTCCTTGGTCGTGAGAGAAGCAATCCAGAGCAAAGTCATCTGTCAATGCCCCTTAAACCATGGAGTACGACGCTCGTGAAAGGCCGACATGGCCTCAGCAAAGTCATCGGTCCGCATGTTGATCGCCTGCGACCGAGCCTCGTCCTCCAGTGCTTGCTCCAATGACACCGCGAACGAATCGTTCAGCATCCGCTTCGTGAGAGCCAATGCGAGGAGTGGGCCAGCCACTATCTCCTCGGCGATGACTTGCACCGCTTTGGCAAGTTCAGCCCTGGGGACCACCCGCGTAACCAGACCAAGCGACAGCGCCTCATTGGCGGAGACGCTCGAACCCCGAAACAGCAGCGCTTTCGATCGCTGTAAACCGATCAGACGAGGCAGAATCCAGGACACGCCAACATCAGGCGACAAACAACGACGCGAGAAATTCGGCACGAAGGTGGCTTCCTCCGCAGCCACCACGAGATCGCACGCAAGCGCCAACCCGCATCCACCACCCACGGCCACGCCGTTCACCATCGCAATGGTCGGCGTCGACAACCGATAAAGTGTTCGTGCCACCTCGCCGATGTCACGCATCAACGCGAGCTGATGCGCTCCTGGGAGCGCGCTTGCGTCTCCGTTCCACCGTCTGAGCTCGGCGGGAGAGATGTCGGCCCCAGAGCAAAACGCGTCCCCTGCACCGGTGACGATTAGGAGCCGGTCGCGGCGATCCTGCTCAATCGAGCGGAGGACCGCGAGGAGCTCTGCCCACGCAGCCCCGTCCAATGCGTTCTTCACGCGCGGCCGGCTGAGGGTGACGACCACAACGCCGTTCGTTCGTTCTAGCATGACAGCGCTCATCGATCTGTCCGTCCTCCTTGGAATCCATCAAGAGCCTCATCCAGTGCCGACCCAACGCTCCACATCACGCTCGTCGGAGCATCACGCCCTGTGAGTTAAAGAAGAAGCCTCCCCCGGTCACGAGAGCACGCTGCGCACCCTTGACCTGTCGCTCACCAGCACTCCACTGGAGCTGATGAACAGCCTCGCGGAGGTGGCCCGACCCCTGAGTGCCGCCTTCCGAAAGAGAACCACCATGCGTGTTGATCGGAACTTTGCCTCCGATCATGATGCGGCCAAGGTCAACGTCCCAGTGCTCGTCGAGGAACAGTCCAGCCTCGCCGGGGCCGCACCAGCCAGCATTCTCGAGCCAGTTGAGCGCGATGATGGAGAAGCCATCGTATGGAAAGTAGACATCGACGTCCTCGATCCAGAAGCTGCAGCGACTCCGAAGTGCCTTAACGACAACCTGTTGCCCGTGTTGACGAAGACTCGGAGTCTGGGCTTCGTCACACTGATTGATCATCCCCAGGCTCAGAGCGTGGATGAGGACGGGATGACGCGGCATGTCAGCTGCCCGCTCGGCTGTTGTGATGATGAAGGCATCTGCCCCGTCGACCGGCATTTCCATGTCTAGGAGGCACAGTGGCCATCGAATCATTCGAGCGTTGAGATAGTCGTACATGGTGAGCGGACTCCGCATCGCTGCTGCAGGGTTCGCCATCGCGTTGGTCCGAGCGTTGAGAACAAGCAGACCAATCTGCTCGCGTGTGACAGAGTATTCATGCAGGTAGCGCGACGCCCAAGCGGTGTAGCCGGGCGCACCGTGGACTGATTCCGGCGGAGGAGGGAGGCCCGTCGGGCTCCCGCCAGGGCCGCGCCGAAATGGATCGCGCAATGCCGAGGCAGTGTTCCACGATTGGCGATAGGAACCGTGGTATGCGAGAGCGACAGTGCACAATCCGCTGTGCACCGCGCTGGCGGCCGCAGCGAGTTGGTTCAGAAACGGTATGGCAGGATTCGCAAACCACTGGATCTCTGGTATTCCGAGTGCAGCCTGAACCGAAGGCGCTTCGGGAAGCGAGCCGCACAAACCATCGATATCCGAAGCCTGCAGCCCACAGTCCCTCAGAACTCTCACGCATGCATCTGTAACGTAGGAAAGCTGGCTGCAGTCGGTGTTACGGGCCTCAAAGCCTGTCGTCGATGCACCAGCGATTGCTACCGAGTCGGCAAACGGATGGCGCATGCCGATCATGACCTGCCCCCTGTCTTGAGACGCCAAGCCGGCATCGGAACACCGCTCCGCTCGATCCACTCCAGGCTGGCCCGACGGCCGATGCGAATCGCGGCGCTCGGGGAGCCAACCACCGTACCTGTCGTACGAAGGCCCGCCTGATCATCGAGCTCGATCACCACCACGGGATAGGGGACTGCATAATCGACGCCCTCAGTCGGCGGGCCCTGATAAAGAAAGATCACTGAGAATACCGTTCCGGTGCCTTGTACCTCCGCGGCCGCAACCTCGCGTGACCAGCACGCCGGGCAGATTGGCGACGGCGGATCGTGCCAGACCCCGCATGATGAACAACGGTTCAGCAGTAGACGCCGCCGCAGCCGTCCCCGGTAGATGGCCGCCGAGTCGCGGGTGAGCTGAAGGTTGGGGAAGCGCAGGATCAGGTCATCGTCGGTGATGTCGCCCGTCGAACCGATTAAGTCTCGCCGTCCGGCGTCAGTCACGACGAGTTCTGAACCTCTCGAGACCAGCCAGAGCATCGGGGCTCGCGTGGAGGTAGGCCACTGAATCGAAGTACGGCATCGGACCTTCGACGTGACGGAACGCATCCTTGTATGACGCGCGCGCGTGCGCGGAGGTGGTTCTGACCTCGGCGACGACCGCAGCAAGCCGCTCCTCCAGTCCATCCGCGCCGACGAGTTCGTTCACAAGACCCCACTCTGACGCCTGCACGGCGGTGAGCGACTTTGCCGTCAACACCATGTAACGGGCGCGATTCGCGCCAATCCGTGCAGTCAGCAGCTTCGGCGACCACGGATCGTACAAACTGAATCGTGCTTCGGGTATGGCAAAGGTAGACCGCTCAGTCGCAATGATCACGTCTGACAACATCGCCGCTATGAACCCACCTGCCATGCAAACGCCATCCACGGCGGAGATCACAACCTTCCTCGCGTGCTGTAGGGCGTGCCAAGGAAGGTCATCAACGAACGCGTAGACAGTCGATCGTCCTTCAGACAGACCTGTGAGGACCTCTTTCAAATCACCTCCTGATCCGAAAGAGCCGCCGCTCCCCTTCAGTACGAGGAGGTCCACTGCGGGATCCATCTCCGCCTCGCGAACTGCGTCGCGCAGCTCGCGATACATCTTGGAGCTGAATGAGTTCTTCGTCGCTGATCGATTGAACATGATGCTTGCGATTCCATCGCAAGTGTCATAGATCAAGTCGGTGTACATCGCATACCCCAATCTGTTCAGAGGACAAACTTCAAGATTGCCTTGCGGAGGCGCTTATGGTCTCACTCTCCGGCTACGCCATCCGCTTCAATCTCTGTGCACCCACACCGGCGGCGACCGAGTCCCACGTAGCATCCGTGACGCCACGATTACGGAGGATGTACTTCTGCACCTTGCCACTCGGAGTGACCTCAACGTCTTCTACAATCTCTATATAGCGAGGCACACAGTAGTAGGGCATATTGGCCACGCAATGCTCAAAGAGCTCACCCGGGTCAATATGTGCCTCCGCCTTCAGCACCACGCAGAGCATCACCTCGTCTTCAGTGTCCTGGGACGGCACGCCGAAGATCACGGCCAGTGCGACCCCCGGATGGGTGGCGACTGCAGCTTCGACCTCCATTGATGAGATGTTCTCGCCGCGTCGCCGGAGATAGTCCTTGCGACGATCAACGAAGAAAAGCTCTCCGTCCTCGTCAATGCGCACCATGTCGCCTGTGTGGAACCAGAGGTTGCGAAATGCCGCCAGCGTCTCGTCCGGCTTTCGGAAGTAACCTTGGAACATCGTCTCAGGCACCTTGGGCCGCACGGCGAGCTCGCCCACCTCGTTCGGTCCAACTGGACGATCGGCATCGTCGAGTACGACGACCTCTACGTCTGGCTGCACCCACCCCGCGGAGCCCGCCTTGGCCTGCCGCTTCATATCGGTGATGGTGATGCAACTCAACTCGGTCTGCCCAAACGCCGAGCAAACACCATCCAGCCCATACCGTTCCTTGAATGGCACCCACAGAGACGACGGGAGCGGGATGCAACCCCAGACCCGGGCCGGAATTGTGACGTCATCGTCACACGGGGGAAGGTTCCAGAGCCACATCGACATCGCTCCAAGCGTCCAAAGCTGTGTGGCGCCGAAACGACGCACACCATCGAAGAAACTGTTGACCGAGAATCGCTCCTCTACTCCAACTGGAATTCCGTACAGGAGCGATGGATAAATTCCAACTAGCCAGGCGCCGGCATGAAACATAGGCGTGCACATGTGCAAAACATCGCCCACGCGAACATCTCTACCGACGCAGAGCGTTCGGGAGATGGTCCACCAGTAACCATGGCTCATCATCGCACCTTTGGAGCGTCCGGTCGTACCCGACGTATACATGACGGTTGCAAGGTCTGTGTAAGAGACGTCGGCCAGAGCTGAACAGCGACCCGCCGCACGCAACTCAGCGAAACCAGAAGCGCCGGGCGACGATTCTGCAGCAGCTGTGTCGCCGCGCACCACCACACTGGTCGGAGGAAGCCCAACCAACGCATCGTAGAGGATGTTCAGGTAGATGTCCTCGACAACCACCGCCTTCGGCGTAGTCTCTTCGAGGAGATTGCGGAGAAACTCGCCCTTGTATGCAGTATTGATCGGCACCTGCACAGCGCCCAGGCGTGCGAGCGCAAGTACGAGGAAGACGTTGTCGGTCGAATTGTCGAGCATAGTGGCGACGATGTGACCTCTGCATATGCTACGTTCGGAGAGGTTCGCGGCAATCGCTTCCACTGCAATGTGGCCAGCGCCGAATGTCCAGGTCTCGTCGCCCATCATCATCCAGACTGCGTCGCCGTTCTCGGCCGCTTGGCGAAGTAGAAGAGATCCCAGGGTGCGCCGTTCGAGATCAGTGTTGCTGATGTCATGCATAGTATTCAGCCCTTCACGTCGGCGGTTCTGGAGGTAAGGGGACTCTGGGATAGAGATCGCTCGCGTCCCTAGGCGAATCGAGCGGATTGCCCCATCTGTTGAGGTAGGAGACCACGTGCACGGGTTCCCGGTACGGCCGGCCAAATCGGCCCCGTGGCCACCCGATCGGGATGGCGGCCACGAGTCTGACTTCGTCAGGAATGCCAAGGAGCTCCTTGACCTCTCCCTCGGCGAGGGAGATGACCAGAGTAGTGAGCGTCGCGCCCAAACCGACGGCACGTGCCGCGATCAGGAGGTTCTGAACCGCCGGATAGAGTCCTGCGTAGAAGTTCAAGTACGCGCGGGACTGGTGCCGACCTTCCGGGGCATCAATTCCCCCGACGAGGATAAGCGCTGGTGCATCTCCAAAGGCGGTGCCGAGGTCGGTAACCGATCGGAAGATTGACTCGGGCAGGCCCGCCTTAGACTCGTCACGCACTTGATCGAAGGAGCGACTGAACAGTCGCCCGATGCCTGCAATGGTTGTTGCATCCGTCACTGCAATGAATCGCCAGCGCTGACGGAATGAATCAGTGGGAGCCATGGTGGCTGCCTGAATCAACTGCGACAGCACCTCCATAGGTACTGGATCTGGCAGAAGCCGTCGCATCGAGCGTGTGGTGAAAAGAGCTTCGAAGACGTCCAGCGGCGCTGGCTGCTCGACCATCAGTGTTCAAAGTGTCCGGCGCCGAAGCCCGACCGGCCGCTCCTGTCGCGATTGAGGGCGGCCATTAGCTACACCCCGGCAAAAAGAACTGCTTTGTCCACTCTCTGATCTCGCGGACGCTTCCGATCTCTTCACGCGTGTAAGCTGGACGCTCCTGGTAACGCATGTTCTCGAAGATTGGCCTATCGCCGTGTGGGCCAAGCGACTCATCGACATTGTTTTGTATGAATCGTAGCGCGCGACCTGATGGTTGCTGGCCTTCCATGTCGGGAGACGGACATTTCATCCAGCGCGACATATGAACAACGGTAGTCAGCCCGTCGACGGGCGTGTATCCGGCCAATCCTACGGACTCCACAATGCCGGTAGTCTCCGTGCGGACTAGCCCCAAACCATGAGCCTCTTGTGTCATCCGAATCTTTGCGTGTCCTCTCGAGGTGGGAGTCATGCCGTCGAACACGGTTCGAAAGACCCGACCTTGTGATGTACATTCGACTAATGTCGGAATCTCAGCGAATTTGTGGATGTACTTGAGGTGCGCTAGATCGGCAATATTCTCCAGTATTAGCCGACTGGGGAAGGAGATGGTCTCTCTGTGTACTCCGCCCGGAAACATCGCGAAGCACCCCGGCTCGTTCTCCAGCGGTAGCTCCGGGAGGGCCCACGTCGGCGATGCGCGATCGGGTGAATACCAGACAAATATGAGCCCGCCCTTCTCTTCTGCTGGCCAAATCCTCATCATGCGCTTCGTGCAGCGACCTTCGCCGTAGGGAACTCGAACATTTTTACCCGACTCGTCCCAGAGCCATTCGTGAAATGGACACTTGATAGCGGACCCCTCGACGACCCCGCCGTAACCGAGATGGGCTCCGAAGTGCGCACAATGTGCGTCCATGATGTGCACCTCGCCGTCTTCGGATCGGTATAGCACCAGGTGTTCGCCGAAGTACTGCAGGGGCTGGACCTTCCCGACTTCAAGCTCCTGCGACCAGCCCGCTTGATACCACCCACGGCCATAGATCGACGATTGAGAGCCAAGTTCCCGACCCGAGCCACCTGTTGTGACAGCGGTTGGTTGACGGTTCATCCTCTTTTCCTGCAGCGCTCGTGTCTGATGTCGTTCGACAGGGCATTCTGTCGCTGGACGGAGCTTTCAACGCTCACGCTGTCGTTGCGGCGTTGCTAACCAGCTGCTCTTCTGCTGGCGGTTCGCCCACCTCGGGGAAGAGATCCAGGAACGCCCCGCGTGTCATCCTGTAGACATCCGACTTGTCCGGCACGTCGTCGAACAGCTCGTGCAGCGTTGCTTGAGTGTGTCCGAATGTCCCCTCATGATGTGGGTAGTCGCTCCCCCACATGACGTTCTTGTAGCCCATGGCGAGATATGCCTGCACGGCGGTCTTGTCATGCTGAAAGGACGCGTACACTTGTTCGAACAGGATCTGACGCGGGGGCCTCTTGAGCTTGGGTCGAACGTAAGGTCCATGCTGTCGGTACGCCTCCTCCATTCGGTCGGCGATGAAGGGCACCCACGTCGCCCCACCTTCCGACACGAGCACCTTCAATCCTGGGTGTCGATCGAGAGCACCGGACGCCACAAGCATCGCCGCCGCTTGCTGACCACCGTACGTGGTGTCTACGTAGTTCAGGATTGCTCCACCGAGCCCTCGATAGCCGTCGGCCATGTCCATGAACCCGTCTTGGCCCACATCCTTAAAATCTCCCGCGATGTGGATACCGAGGACCAGGTTGGCTTCCTCAGCGATGCTCCACAGAGGCTCCCAGCTGATGTCATTCCAGTTCGGCACCCCGCCGCCCAGGCTGGGCGGGATGCTAAGCGCCCGGAAGCCCAGCTCGGCAACTCGCTTCGCTTCTGCGACGGCATCGTCGACCGAAAGTATGGATATCTCTGCCGCCGGTATCGATCGCTTAGTAACGTCGATGAAGGTGGCTTTGAGCCAGTCGTTCATGACTTTTACGCCTTCGCGGTAGAGAACTGGATCTCGAATTAGCCCGTTCCACAGGCCAATCGACGGGTAGACAACTTCGCCCCAGATTCCTTCATGGTCGAGGTCCTGCATACGAATCTGGACGTCCCACGCGCCAGGCGCCCGCTCAACGTCGCTGATGTGGTCCAAGAAGTGCAGCTCTGACTCCCGCGCTGCTTCGACCTCCCGAGCGGGTCGCCCGATAGCGAGGGCGTCCGCCTCCGTAACCAGAGGGTTTCGCGGCATCCTTCGCTTGAACGATCGGCCATCTACATGGATCATCTCCGTGACATCGTCCAGCTTTTCACTGCGCGGCATCCTCGCGGCCATCTCGGGTGGCATCGTCCGTTGCCACAACGAATTCTGCTCTAGGACGTGCGCATCGCCTGAATTCGCCCACATTTTCTCGGCCACTACTGCCTCCCTCGGTCTGACTTGGAATTCGTGCATGTGCCAGTCAGGGGACACCCGACGCTTCGACCTGTGTCGGCACCTTATGTGTGTCGGCACCTTATGTGCGACTAAGTCTACAGTGCGCGGCCGGCGATGGGCAACCGATTCTTCGCGCAAGGAGGTTGTCCCGGTAGTCGTGGATTTTGAGGTGGCGGTCCCCCGCCCGGGACCTGCCTTCTGGTAGGTGTCGGGCGTTCCACCAAGAACACCGACCGAGAAGGGGACCACCACCAATGAAGAAGGACTATCAGACCAAGACCGCTGCTGTGGCGACCGCCGTGGAGGCGGTGATGCCCAACGCGGTGAGCGTGACGTTGGCCGAGCTGGCCGGCTCGCTGAGAGAAGGCCTGTTGGCGTTGGCCGTCGGCACCGGCTTCCAGGTCATGGACGCGATCATCGACGAGAGTGTCACCGCCCTGGCCGGCCAGAAGGGCCGCCACGACCCCAAGCGCACCGCTGTCCGTCACGGCACCGAGGACGGATCGGTGGTGTTGGGCGGCCGGAGAGTGCCGATCCGCCGGCCCCGGGTGCGCACCGCAGACCGCACCGCCGAGGTGGCGGTGCCCGCCTATGAGCTGTTCTCCTCGACCGAGGTGCTCTCGGCGATGGCGTTGGAGCGCATGATGGCCAAGCTGTCGACGCGCCGGTACGCGGCCGGCCTGGAGCCGGTCGGCGCAGCCATCGAGGCGGCCGGCCGGTCCACGTCGCGCTCGGCGATCTCCCGGCGCTTCGTAGCCGCCACCGAGACGACACTGGCCCACCTGGTCGGTGCTGATCTCACCGAGCTCGACCTGGTGGCGCTGATGATCGATGGTGTGCACTTCGCCGATCACCTCTGCGTGGTCGCCTTGGGGATTGGCATCGACGGGACCAAGCACCCGTTGGGGCTCGCCGAGGGCGACACGGAGAACACCACCGTCGTGCGCGATCTCCTTGCCGACCTGCGCGACCGGGGGCTGAACACGACACGGCCGATCCTGTGCGTGCTCGATGGGGCCAAGGCGCTGAGTGCCGGCATCAAGGCGGTGTTCGACCAGCCCGTGATCCAACGCTGCCAACTTCACAAGATCAGGAATGTGGAGTCCAAGCTGCCCGACGCGTTGGCCTCGAGCGTCGCCAAGAAGATGCGCGCCGCCTACCACAACCCCGATGCGCTGGCCGCCGAGGCGATCCTCGAGGACCTCGCCCGCTAGCTCGCCAAGAACCACCCGGGCGCGGCGGGCAGTCTGCGCGAAGGGCTGGCCGAGACGCTCACCGTCACCCGACTAGGCGTGCCGCCCACCCTCGCCCGGACACTGCGCTCCACCAACGCGGTGGAGTCGATGATCGAGATCTGCCGGGACCATTCCACCAACGTCAAGCGGTGGCGTGACGGGCAGATGGCGCTGCGTTGGTGCGCAGCGGGCATGGTCGAGGCGTCCAAGCAGTTCCGCCGGGTCAACGGCTTTCTGCACCTGCCCGCCTTGCACGTCGCCCTCGAACGTCACGTCGCCGGGACTGTCACACCAGAGCGCGAGGATAAGGAGGTAGCCGCCTGAGCATCACTGGGCCGCCGCCCAAGTTCCACGGAACTCGGGACATCCTC
>Ga0099829_10002321_pt1 | contig 10906 bp, 8 predicted proteins | sample CZO8metaG_3_FD_79336 | JGI IMG/M metagenome (GOLD analysis project Ga0099829, IMG submission 79336) | Vadose zone soil microbial communities from the Eel River Critical Zone Observatory, Northern California, USA - CZOApr15con2H2.8 metaG | ecosystem: Environmental > Terrestrial > Soil > Vadose...
CGATCCGCCGAGGAGGTGTTGATCAGGAGATACGGGTCTTTCGGTTCGTCACTCCGCAACAGAGAGAAGTCGAGCCCATTGGGTATGACGGCGATCTTGCGGTCGGGCACGTTGGGATAGAGCGAGCGGTGAAACTGTGACTTGACGAACACGCCGGTGACTTTTGCAAGGCGGTTGCGATCCGTAAACGCCTTCTCCGATGCTGCGTCGTGGAGATCGACGAGTATCTTCTCGGCGTTGATGTCCCAGTCGAGCGGTTTCACGACGCGCCAGAGAACCACGATGTCCTGCTTGTCTCCGGGATTGAAGTCCCATGACGGCCGGTAGGTCACCCCGCCGTCGACCAGGGGCTTGTGCCCGCAATTGTTATAGACGGTAATGTCCCACCCGAGTTTCGCGAGCTCTCTTGTCAGATAGATCACGGCCTCTTCGGAGCCGCCGAATCCCTTGGTCTTGAACAGCTCCGGGTTCCATTGATGCTGGGTGTGGCCGCAATAAATGACCAGGTCTTTTCCCGACGACGTGGTCTTGCGGTATTCGGTGTTGCGCTTGACGAACTGCTTGAGCAGGAAACGTCCGGTCCGAACAATGCCCATTCCCGGCCTCGCTCAGGCGCCGGCGCCGCGCGGATCCGGAGCCGGCTCGGATCGGGTCCGCCCGGCTCGCTTGGCCGCGTCCGCGCTGCGGAGCCGGCGCAGCGTCTCCTTCTCGAAACGGGCAAGCTCCGCCTCGACGTCGCGAAACAGCACCGGGCCACGGTCGGAATAAGGCAGCGCGTCGAGCGTGTGCGTCGCCGTGTTGAGCGGGCGATGCGCGCCGCCGACATCGAGCACGCGCGCGGCGTCAGCGGTTTCCGCCAACAGGCAGTTGATGTTGCCGCTCAGCTGCACGCGTTGCTATGCTCCCGTAGCGGTGCCAATTCCGCGATGAACCTTAACAAAACTGTCATTTCGGGGCCTCAGCGCTGGATCGCCGGCTGCCCGTCTGCGGTGCTTCGAGGGCGCGCAGGCGAGCCTGTTGCCTTGATCCAGACGATATCGCTCTGGCCCTGAAAGCTCCTCCTAAGCTCGTCGAGCTGTATCCGCACAATACCGCATCCGGAGCCGAACGCGAATGGCAGGAAACCGGCGGCATCGAGGCGGTCCAGCATGTCGCCTGTCGAAAGTCCGCCGGCGCGGCTCAAGGCGGGTGAGAAGCTCAGGGTCTATACTGTTTCATGGCTGTGGGACCGTAACATTCATCGGCATAACGAGATCATCTCGTACGTCGCGATTTCGGCAAACGCGGCCGCGTCCCGGCGTTCTTTGGGCCAAATCAAATAGTACCTGCGCGACTTTTCCGGCCCAATGTATTCGCGTGGACATCACCGCGGCCTGGCCGAAGAAAAGATTGGCGCGCTGCAATCAGTGGGAACGGGCCGGCGAGGCCCTCAGCCGAACTCCAAACCCCAAGTTTCGATCAGCCTCCAAAAATAAGACGCCGGCCTTTTCCAGCGCGTGCTGGATTCGGACGAGCGTAGCAACATTGCCGGCCGGTGACTCCAAAACCTCTATTCTACGAACGGTTGCTATTCCAATCTCTGCGGCTTTTGCGAGATCCTCTTGGCGCCATCCCAGCAGTGCGCGCGCGGCTCGGATCTGAGCGGGGTGAATCATTCCCGCAGGTTTTCCGATTTATACCGAGTTGACAACGCTCAATAACGATATTATATATATCTATATCGAACTTTCTTAGATCAATGGGCACATTATGATACTTCCTCAAGCTACGCAGCCCAAGCGCATCGGCTTCTTGGGTGGATCCGATGCCCGGATCATCATGGGTAATGACGAGGCAGGCTTGCTTCGCCTCTGGCGGGAGAAGCGCGGGGAGATCGAGCCTGAAGACCTCTCAGAAAACCTGGTCGTTCAGCTCGGGGTCGTCACCGAGCCCCTCAATCGGCATTGGTTCGAACGCAATACCGGGCAGACCATAAAAGATGTCCAGCGCCGCTTCCGGCACCCCGTGATCCGGTGGATGGGGGCGACCCTCGACGGCGTCGTTGCAGAGACCGGAACAGTGTTCGAGGCCAAATTCATGCTGCCGTGGTCGTTTTCTGAAGAGGCGGCGGCCGAAAAGCACATGGCCCAGCTTCAGCACAATATGTGGGTCACCAATGCCAAGCTGGCAGTGCTCTCGGTCATCACCGGAGGCGGCAAGTGGGTAGAGATCACCATCCCGGCCGATTCACTTTATCAACACCTGCTTCTGACGGCCGAGAAAAAGTTCTGGCGGTGTGTCGAGAACGGCGAGCCGCCACGGCTCTTCGGGGTCGAGCCGCCCCGAGCTCGCATCGAGGCCGTCCGGGTGGTCGACATGAGTCCTTCGAACAGCTGGGCGGAGTTCGCCAGCATCTTTCTGCGGACGCGCAAGGCTTATGTCGAGCACGAACGAGCCAAGGCGGAGCTTAAGGCGCTCCTGCCCGAGGATGCCAAGGAGGGCATCGGCCACGGTATCCGGGCCCGCCGCTCGAAGAACGGGGCCGTCAGCTTCGATGTGCTCGAGACGGAGACCGCCCATGCACCGGTCCAGTGAATCGATTGCGGCGCTTGCCGCCGCGCTCGCCAAGGCACAGTCGGAGCTTGCGAACCCGGAGAAGTCCCTCGTTGCCACGATCGGGACGGACCGGCCAGGGGAGGGGGCCCGGACCTTCCGCTACGCTCCCTTATCCAGTGGGCTAGAGATTATTCGCAAAGCTCTGGGCCACCAGCAGATCGCGACCGTGCAGACGACCGCCATCGACGCTGCGAGCGGGACCATCAGCATGACCACGGTCCTCGCGCACGCCTCGGGCGAGTGGATCGCGTCGGATTGGCCGGTCTGCCGACTGGCGGATACGGCAAGCCCGCATCGGATGGGCGCGGCCCTGACCTACGCCCGCCGGTATGCACTCTTCACGCTGGTTGGAATTGCGGGCGAGGACGATCTCGATGCACCCGACCTGAACGGCAGTGCGCAGCCCAAGGGAGGCGATCCTGGGCACCCTAGCCTGGTTCGAGCCGCAGCTGCCTCCTACAGCCCACCTCGTCCGCGCGGGAATGGGAAGGATGCCCTTCGGCCGATTCTCGACAGCGAGAATTCGGCCGCTCTGCGCGATCAGCTCGTGCGCGAGATAGCGAGCCTCGATTCCGCAGAAAAGGCCGCCCAATGGGCCCGTACTGCTGTTGCCGCAAAGAACACGCTAACAGCATCGGACTCCCGGCTGCTCGAGGTCGCCTTTGAGCTTCGCCTATCCTCCTTTGTAGCCGAAGGCTCGCAGGATTCCGGCCAGACGGCGCCAGAAGCGGGCGAGCGACCGGGTCCTTCCTCGGTGCCACCGGATCCGGGATCGGCCCTCTTGGGGCTCGGCAGCGGCGATCGCGCGGGTGGCCCAGCCAAGCCTGCCGGCATCGATAAGAGCGTGCTGCCGATCGGGGAGGCCCGACGGTATCGGGACAAGGCGCATCTCAAATTCGTCGCCTCGCAGCCCTGCCTAATTTGTGGACGACGGCCTTCGGATCCGCACCACCTGCGTTTCGCCCAAAAGCGGGCGCTCGGCCGCAAGGTGAGTGACGAGTTCACCGTCCCACTTTGCCGGTTGCATCACCGGGAGCTTCACCGTTCAGGAGATGAACGAGCCTGGTGGAACCGCGCTGGGATCGATTCGGTCAAGATCGCCCAGAAGTTATGGAAGAAGACCCGCCACCTGCCGGCCTCGGGGATACCGGCCGGAACCACGGCCGCCGGCGCTAACGCCCATGACAGCCAAGTCGCGCACGCCGGCGAGAAAGGCCCTGCCTCCCAGGGAGCCGCGGTCGAGTCGGACGTCCCATGACCTCTCTCCGGCAAGTCGAGGCGAACCGCCGCAACGCGCTCAAGAGTACCGGGCCCCGGAGTGCAAACGGAAAGCACGCCTCCCGCCGGAATGCTCTCCACCACGGGTTCACGGCCGAAACCGTTATCGAACCCCTTGAAAATCTCGAGGAGTACCGGGAATTCGAAGCGGCGATTCTCGCGGAGTACCTCCCCCAAACGCCGGTCGAGCAAGAGCTTGTCCGTCGCCTGGCTTCCCTCTTTTGGCGACTTCGCCGTGCGACCTCGATTGAAACCGGGCTGCTGCGGATGCAGGCCGGGATTGTCCACGCCTTCCGGAGCTCCCGCCGGAAAACGGTAGAAACTCGAGGGGAGGAGACACCTAGTCGGTTCAACGAAACGGATTCCGAATTCCGGCCAGAGGTCGTAGCGGGGAATGGGGTTGATAAATTTGTCGCCCGGGATTGCGGCGGCGCTGCGGTGAGCTCCTCACGCGATATCGCGCTCACCTACCTGCGCTTGGCGAACCTCGACAATGAACTCATCGATCGTCTCAGTCGCTACGAGAGCAATCTCTGGCGGCAGACCTTACAGACGCTTTTTGTGCTGCAGACGCTTAAGCGCCGATACTCACCGTAATATCAACCCAAGAACTACGAGTGCTCATCGAACAGCCATCTCCATACACCCCTGCCTAGCTAGGCTCACCGGACAGAAAGGGCAGCGCACCGCACCGCACCGCACCGATGAAAAGACACTTGTTACCGAAGAGATTGTCCCCCACGGTCGCCATTCCCGGCAGATATCTCGAGACGCCTGCCCGCTACCTCCGGGGCCGGAGGTCCGCGTGCTGAACGCGGCGTCCCCCGGACCGGGCCCCGTTGCCTCGCTGTTTTGGCGAATGCGCCGGGCGACCTCGATCGAGGTGGGCCTTCTGCGTCGGCAGAGCGAGATTCTCAGGGGTTCCGCAGAGCTTCCGTCGCAAGACCATCGAAACGGAACTTCGCTTTGCAGACGCTGAAGCGCCGATAAGGCAAGGGCTTTTTTGAATGGCTTCGTTTCGCAGACGACGGCCTTCCGGATGTTCCGGCGACCGGGGCCAAATTTGCGAAACGAAGCCAATTGCGGACCGCATGGCTTAAGCCGAGGGCTACCCAGAGGCCAGATCCGCCTAAGCCGAAACGCAGTCGCCAGCCCCCTCAAGCCGACTGGCTGCGCATTGGGAGGGTGCGCGGTAAGCCGAGTGGCTACGCATTCGGGGGGATCGCCTTAAGCTTGGGCGGCCGCCCACTCGGAAGGTCCCCCAACCCCAGGGGGCTGCGCAGGGGGCGCCCCGCAAGCCGAGGATCGGGGTGGCCGGCGGGTTCGTTCGACCTTGCTTGACGCTGTCGTTCCAGAAAATATTGAGCCGTGCAACACAGTGAGGAATCAACCGTGCAACACAGTAAGGCAAATGGGGAAACCTAGTCTCCAAAACCGCTAAACCTAGTAGAATTGTGTCCACAGCGCCGCGTCAAACCGTTGGCAAAAAACGCAAAATTTTCCTACGCCAACCTTGCCGGTTAAGACCGAGGCCCTGCGGCGAGCACATCGCGGGACACCTTGCTAAGGCACAATCGGAGCTATCGAACCCCGAGAAGTCGCTCGTTGCCACCATCGGGACGGATAGGCCAGGGGAGGGGGCCCGGACCTTCCGCTACGCGCCGCTCTCGAGTGGTCTCGACATCGTCCGCAAGGCGCTCGGCCAGCAACAGATCGCGACGGTGCAGGCGACTGCCATCGATGCCGCAACCGGCACGATCAATCTGACCACGGTCCTGGCGCACGCCTCGGGGGAGTGGATCGCCTCCGATTGGCCGGTGTGTCGGCTCGCCGACACCGCGGCCCCGCACCGGATGGGGGCCGCGCTGACCTACGCGCGCCGGTACGCGCTCTTCACGCTGGTCGGCATCGCGGGCGAGGATGACCTCGATGCCCCGGGCCTGAATGACCGGCCGCCGCAACTGGGGGGCGCCGGCAACCTCCAGGCAATCCCTCTCCCCGTCGGCTCCCAACGATCTCGTCGGCCCAGCGGCAACGGCCATGATCGCGCGCGGCCGACCCTCGATCCCGATAACTCGGCTGTCCTGCGCGATAAGCTCGTGCGCGAGATCACGAGCGTCGGGTCTAGCGAGCATGCGGCCGAATGGGCCCGCACGGCTCTCGCGGCAAAGAACACGCTGACAGCATCGGATGCACGCCTCGTGGATGTGGCGTTCCAGCTGCGACTGTCGTCATTCGAAGCCGAAGGAGACCCGCAGCGCGCGGTCGAGGCCTCTGGGACGGCCGAGCAATCCGGCCTTGCCTCGGAGCAGCGGGATTACCAGACGGCCACCCTGACGCCCCGTAAGCGCAAGGCACCGGATTTTCCGGAGCCCCTAGATAAGCCGGCCGGCATCGATAAGAGCGTGCTGAAGATCGCCGAGCCGAAGCGGTATCGCGACAAGGCGCACCTCAAGTTCGTCGCCTCGCAGCCCTGCCTATTTTGTGGGCGACGACCCTGCGATCCGCACCACCTGCGCTTCGCCCAGGCCCGGGCGCTTGGCCGCAAGGTGAGCGATGAGTTCACGGTGCCGCTCTGCCGGATGCACCACCGTGAACTCCACCGGGCGCGCAACGAGGCCGACTGGTGGGCAAAGCTGGGGATCGACGCAGTCGGGACCGCGCTAAGACTGTGGAAGGCGACCCGCTCACCGAATGTGCCGGCGCCGCCCGTCACGGCTGAGCCGAGTGCTGCGCCACCCACTGTCGCGGCCGCCCCGGGGAAAGCGCGAGCTCGGCGCCAAGCGCACAAACGTGTGGCCTCGGAGCCGGTCGAGACGGTGCCGCATCGCGCATGACCTCGCTCAAGCAGATCGAGGCGAACCGCCGCAACGCCGCCAAGAGCACCGGACCGACGACCGTAAACGGGAAACAAGCCTCGCGCCGGAACGCTCTTCGGCATGGGTTCACGGCCGAGACCGTCCTCGAGCCGCTCGAAGATCCCGAAGAGTACCGAACGTTCGAGGCCGCAATTGTCGCAGAGTACTTGCCCCAATCGCCGGTCGAACAGGAGCTCGTCCATCGACTCGCATCGCTGTTCTGGCGCCTGCGCCGGGCGACCTCGATCGAGACCGGGCTCTTGCGGATGCAGGGCGAGATCTTACTCGCTTTCCGGAGCTCTCGCCGAAGAGCCGTCGCGAGCGAAGGAGGAGGCGCGGATGACGCCTCCGAAGTGAACCAAGAGCGCCGGCAAGAATTACTGGTCGCTGATGTGCAGCCTGAGAACGGGGCCAGCGCCACGAACCCCTCGCGCGACATCGCGCTCAGCTACTTGCGGTTGGCCAACCTCGATAACGAGCTGATCGATCGGTTATGCCGATACGAGGGCAGTCTCTGGCGTCAGGTCGTGCAGACGCTTTTCACCCTGCAAGCGCTGAAGCGATGGGAAGGACCCAACCGATGATGGCTCGGCTTCGGTCTGCCGCTTTTATTGGGTTCGTTTCGTAGAAACGGGGGTTACGGTTGTATCGCAGAGAAGAGCCATTTTGCGAAACGAAGCCAATTGTTGCGGCGCGAGCAATCAATTTACCATCACCCCGCGCTTGTTCGAAAACGTCATCCAGAGTTCCGCTTTCCGCACATGAGCAACTGTTGGGGAAAACATCATAATGGCCGAGTCTGATCACCGCGTTTTTACACAGCCAAGACCCATTGCGGACCCCACCTGGGAATTGTCAAAAGCACGCCGGGCGTCAAGGAGGGCGGCGCTTAGGGCCGAGACCGTGAACGTGAACTCTTGGGCAGTTTCCGAACGAACCCGCCTGCCATAGGGGCTGCGGTTACTGCATCCGCTGCACTGTCACTAGTGCTTGCCCGGAATTGTTGCGATAAAACAAGTCTTGAATGCCAGGGATCGGAAGCGCGACATCATTGACGTACACAAACAGCTCGCCGGTAGCCTTTGGTTTAAGTACTTCTTCCAAAGAATCATCATTCTGCGATTTGGCAGGGTCCGGATCTAGAAAATCCTCGTATGTGCCTGTGGTTCCGATGCGCAGAATAACGCGAAACCACGGCCTAATCAGATCCCGCTTCATCGGCAGTGCCGCGAGAAAGCTGCCTCGCTGGGAAACCGGAAGGTCTGACGTGTAAAACCCGCCTAGCATTGCATCGACATCGCCGTCTCGCCATGCATCATTTCCCATCCTGCTGACGGCAATTAGATATTTTGTCTCCTCATGCAAAATGAAACCACTAGCCGCGCAAAACTGGTTCGGCATGAACGTAAACTGAACCTTTTCTTGTGGACGTAATTCTCTCGGTGAAGGGCTGCTTTTGCAAAGCATGCCCGCAGCATCTTCGACAACGAATACGGCATGGCCAATCAACGTAATCCCGAGCCATACGTACATTACAGCAAACAAAAACGGCGCAATGTGCCGCTTTGTAGCGCGCAAGGTGGCTTGGTATCCTGGGCTTGTGCGCAGCCGATATACTAAATTGACCGGCAATAAGTTCATCAGGTTCCCTCTGAGAGGGACTTCCCAGAGCGCGCCCATTTTATCCACAATTCTTGCTGCAAGCTTGGCACTCAGCAACATCAGGCCTGCAATGACGAAGGCCCCAATCAAAAAGCGCTCAGGCTCCCCTTGATAGGCATTGATCCATGGATTGCCTGCATTCGGCAAAAACCCGCCGAGGAAACCGAGAATATCCGAGACTGGGTGCAGCGGAGTAGTGTATTTCGCAGACCGTGGGACAGACCTCGTAAGCGGGTAGATCGCCAAGTAGAGGGAAGCGGCAACTGTCGCAAAATACACCACGCGGCGCCACCAAACGACGTTCCACACATGCTCTTGGGTAAGAGATCGATTCAAAGCCTCGTGAGGGCTCTCGTAAGGGTTCTCATGTTCACCCAAGATCTGCCCAGCTTCGGTTACGACCTCGTATTGGGCCGGGATGCCGACCGGTGCGTATGCGCGTGCCCGCGTTCGCATTCGCTTGAATACCGTTTCATGGATTTTGGGGTTGGCAATATACACCTCATCACCCGGCTCTCGTGACAGGCGCACATTGCAAAGGTCGGCTAATTTCCGTGGGCCATATCGATAGTAACCAGCCAAACCATGGCGTGAGTCATACAGCCTTCCATCTTTGTCCATCGCCGATTCGGCACTAAGCAGCGCGTCGGGTTCGGCCTCTGGCCTCTTCTTGAACTTGAGCCCGCATGCCATGGCCTCATTCATGATCCAGACAAGAGGGATCTGAGCTAGGGAATCATCCGGATAGCCGCCTCCCACATTTGAGTGAACCCCCGAAAACCACACCTGAGTTATGCGTTCGTCTTCGGTGTGTCGGAACCCGTCGTCCTTCTTGGGCGCAGGTTGTTCTTGTCGCTCATTCCACAGCACTGGATGGAACGTCGTCCGTTCGTCGTCCAGAGACAAAGCGTGGCACGCCCGAAGGATACGAGGGTCGGGAGTTCGGGTGGGCAGCTCCAGAGGCCAGATCCATTGGCTCACACCGCGGGTCATCTCCTCGATGGGCAGCCCGTATGCGGCGACGGTGTCCCATAATCCCAAAAACCGGATAGCGGGCGCGGGTATATTTGCCGACTTGGCATAGGAGGGCCGCAAAAACAGGTTCCGGAGCCAGCGAAATACGTTCTCGACTCCAAGGACCGAGTGAAATTTCTCTGCACGATAGTCCCGGTACGCCGCCCTTGCCTTGCGGTCCAGCTCGGATTCATTCGTGTAAGGGATGAGCCCCTGATTCAAAATGAGGCCAACTACGACCCGTATTGTAAATGCGCCTCGACTGAAGCCTAACCCGAAGATCTCATCTTGATAGGAACGGTAATTTCTGCAAACAAATTTGTATAAATCGATGACATTTCGCTTTAATCCCCATCCGAATGCGCCGCCCAGAATGGCCAGTGGCTTGAAAGATGATGTGCCAACACCATCGTCGTAACAGGCGATTTGATCAGGGGAGGTGAGGTCCAGCGCCTCGAAAACGCGCCAGACGTTTGTCCTCCATACCTTTGCGGCAGAGTTTCCGGTCCCGTCCGAAAGAAGGATGATTCTTGTACTCACCGGAGGACACCCCGTCGGGACTAAATCCTGCCGCTCAACTAGACTGAATATCCGAAATCATGTCAACGGCCACACAATGCTGGGTTAGACCGAGTGGAATGAGCTTGGCACCACTCCGTCGTTCGACAAGCGACGGATGCAAATCTCTCCGGTGACGGCTTCGCGCCAGTTGGAGAGCCAAACGTGGCAGTATGGCTTCTCCCGGCACGGCCGAGGTCGCCTCAGTTCGAATTTTCTGGCTCCTGGCCGGCGGCTCTTGGTCGCTTTCTCCGGCGGCCCCATACATGGGCTACGCCCCCCGCCGCGATCAGCAGAATTGGCCCGATGATGGCGAGTAGCAGCAGGATCTTGTGGGACATTGAACGCGAGCCCCAATGTACAGAACACACTGGACCCCAGAACCCTGCGGAGCCGTGCAGTTCAAGCTCAGCACCTGGGGCCATTGAGAGCGCCGTCGACGGCAGTTGCCGGCGGACCTGATGCAATCTTTGGCTTCGGCGCAAAGAGGCGCGGACTGGTTACCTCGATCGGCTCAACCTCACTCTGAGCTATGATTACGCGGGTGCCGCGCTTCGTGAGGCGCCAAAGCTGAATAGCAAAATCATAATGTAAACGAATGCAGCCGTGCGATGCCGGATGGCCTGGCGGCGTGCAGCGCAATACCCGACCAGGTGATTCGCTGCATATAGGGCATCGGAGCAGCACTGTAGATATTCGAGCGATGCCATCGCTGTTTCGCGATCACACTGAATATCTCGAGCGGAGTGGGATGAGCAGGTATGCCGGCAGACACTGAAGAATGAGCAATTAAAGCGCCGTTCTCGTAAAGCGGGATATGCTGGTCCACGATAGAAATGATGATTTGGAGCGGGTCCCTTGCCGCAATCTTCGATTGCTCGGTCTTGGTCAGCGCAGGCCGTTTGTGCACATGCTCGAACCTGAATGGGGGGTAATCATTC
>Ga0099829_10002324_pt1 | contig 10902 bp, 6 predicted proteins | sample CZO8metaG_3_FD_79336 | JGI IMG/M metagenome (GOLD analysis project Ga0099829, IMG submission 79336) | Vadose zone soil microbial communities from the Eel River Critical Zone Observatory, Northern California, USA - CZOApr15con2H2.8 metaG | ecosystem: Environmental > Terrestrial > Soil > Vadose...
GTGGGAGGACTCGCTGAGGGTCTGGGACGGCTGGACCAACGCGTGGGGGGACTCGATCAACGTGTGGGAGGACTCGCCGAGGGCCTGGGACGGCTAGATCAACGCGTGGGGGGACTCGCCGAGGGCCTGGGACGGCTGGACCAGCGCATGGGAGGACTCGATCAACGTGTGGGAGGACTCGCCGAGGGCCTGGGACGGCTAGACCAGCGCATGAACCGATTTGAGAACCAGATGAACCGATTTGAGGGTCGTCTCGGCAAGCTTGAAGTTGGTCAGCAGAAAATGCAGGTCGACCTCACACAGGTTATTACCGTTCTCAACGAGGCAACTCAGGTTATCAATGATGTTCAAGCCTCCCAGATTGCCTTAGAGTTAAAGGTAGAGGATAATTCTCGTTCGCTCAAGCGGGACATGCAGAGCCTCAATGAAAATGTTCAAAACTTCGCACGTGAGTTCATGGACATAAACTGGAAAACGACTGAACGCATTCTATTACACGAACGAACACCTATAGACAAAGCGCACCCACGGCCGAACTCCACAGCGTAAATCTTTACCTTGATTCATACCCTCAAAACGTCAAAAATAAGCTGGATAACACTTTGGTTACCCAGCTTTTACTTCTTCTTGCAGCCAGGCATATCTATTTAGCCCAACCAACTCGTGCGCACCTCGCGCAACTGTTCAGGCGTAAGAATGCGGAAGAGAACCAGTAGGCTCTCCAAATCATACTCCAAGCCAATGCCATACAACTCCTGCCGGATTCGACCTAGAGCACTAATCTGTGCTGTTGAGATCAAACCATAACTAACGAGACTCGCAGCCAATAACTGATCGGGTGACAAGAGCTTGAACATAAGCAAGATCTCACCAAGCTGGTAATTCATATCTACACCACGCAGCATACGCTGAATTTGCTGCGCGACTTCCAGCCGCGGCTGTGGGACAAGATGGCCTTCAAGTAGAACACTGCCTAATGAACGAGTGGCCCGCCCACTCAATACACGTGTTTTGGGCTGCTGCGGAGTCGGCAAAGAAGGCATGGGAGGAAGACTCTGTACAATATTTAGCAGCGTATCATCAGATGTAGCATCTGCCGATGAAGATTGGTTCAGCGTTTGCATCTCATTCCGCCGGGGCATTTCAGCAAGAGCACGAGCGATAATATCCTCTATTCCCGCCTCAGTTGTGGTATTCTCTTCGATATGCTCCAAATCTGTTTTCCTGGGGGAGACTGTTTCTCTCGCTGAAAAGAAGCTTTTTGACGATGCAGGAGATACAGGCGACGAAGCGGCATCTGATGCTCCGGATGCTGTGTCGGCATCTATAGATTGTGGTAATTGCCCTTCGGCACGCCCGGCACGGTACTCTTGCTTACGTTCAATTGGTATGTCCTGAATAGGCGAAGCACGCAAGGAAAGCGCATTTAAAGCAGTGGAATCGAGCGAACGAGCTTGCTGCGCTTCTTGCTGTTGAGTAGGCCGAGAATCAAGACGCATTCGCGAATCCGAACTAACGACTTCATCCCCAGTCGAGGGACGGCTCTCACGTACCATCCGTGACAACTGGGCCAAACTTGATTCTTGCGAAGGTGGAGCAGGTGCTACACTATTGGGCGGCGACTGAAAATTTAAGACAGTTTGCTTGTGAGTTGAATCTATGCCGCTGCTTTGTTTATTCTGAGGCCCTGCTTCCTTATAGGGCAACGGCATATCATTTACTCCAGAACTTTGGGTTCCTCGCACTCTGGCAGGGGAATCCGGTCCATCGGCTACTCGTTGAGCCGAGGCCAGGTTCTGTGTATTATGTGGCGCCCAATTTGTTTCCGGTATTGGAGAGAAGCTGCGACTGCTTGGATAAATTACAGCCCTAATCTTATCCGTAAAACTAGACGCTGGATTTCCCGGCCTATTCATCCCCGCAGGATGAACAGACCCAGAAGATCCAGGAGTCGGAACGGGAGGCACTGTTAAAGAGGGATTGGACGACACCCTCGATAGGGGTGCAGTGTTCTGCGACGGAACCGGTTGTGTCGCCGATGGTTCTTCTACCTGTCTTCTGGGTTTATTTGGATTAACAGTATCCTGCGTATTCGCACCAGGAACGGTCGAGATGCGCGAGAATGAGCCTGTTGTTGACCCTGGAACGCGAGAACGGATCGCATCAACCAGGTTCATCACGCCCATCATGCCATCCACTTCCATATCAGTGAGCACTGTATGGGAAGTCTCTTCGGAATCATCCGCACCATATCCCGCAATATTCATACAGCGGAATGTAAAAACCTGTATTCCTCGTCCTCGTCGCTGAGCATCCAGTGCCACCCAGAACTCACGCCGACCTGCTGCCGCTTGTGCCAAATTAACCAGCACCAGCCGTATAGGATAGCGTGCTATAGCATCGAAAACCTCAACAGCCGTGCGCGCTGGATGACATTCATAGCCAGCAAGCTGAAACTCGCTAGTAAGCAAAGTTGTCAATTGCTGGTCGCGTTCGAAAAGTAGAATATGAGGTCCGCCACTATTAACGTTCATACCAGCATTTCCTCCAGTTGCTGTTCGCATTCTGGCCTGGTTCGCGAGCGTGGCCTGCGAATCCTGCTTATTGCTTGCACCGCGACTCGATGATGCCACGCTTCACTATGCTCCTTTATGATTCACACTCCAGACACAAGATACCCTCCAGGGAACCTATAATTGACATTGGCGCTAGTATAGCACACAAATATATCAGAGCAATAGCTATCGAGACCTTTGACATATTGGTGATGTATCCTTAAGGAAACAGTAGAAGAAAGAAAGTTTTGACTACTCAGAGAAAGGCAGTACAAACATAGCATGATTCAACCCAATACCTCCTATTCACGTCCAGTTATCGCTCTTATGACCGATTTCGGTATGGGCGATGGAGACGTAGGTGTAATGAAAGGGGTCATTGCCGGTATTACTTCAGACGCACATATCATCGATATTACACACAACGTCGCGCCACAAAACGTTCCATCTGGCGCGTGGATACTCGCTTCAGCCTATCGGTACTTTCCTAAAAACACGGTGTACGTCTGTGTCGTTGACCCGAGCGTTGGCAGCAATCGCAAGGCAATTGCAGTGCATGCTGGTGACTGGTATTTCGTTGGACCAGACAATGGGCTGTTCAGTTATGTTATTGCGGAACAGCCCACACATGCAGCCATTCTTCTTTCAAATTCAGCATATCATCTCCCACAGATTAGCTCAACCTTTCATGGCCGCGATATTTTTGCGCCGGTAGGAGCTTACCTAGCACGCGGATTGGCCGAGATTTTTCATGAACTTGGGACACCATTAGACCCAAAAACACTACAACGGCTTGATGTTGGGCCTGCTACTCGTCGTGAGGCAGCTATCGATGCACACATTGTCCACGTCGATAACTTTGGGAACCTGGTCACGAGCATCCCCCTCACCCTGGTGCCTGAACTCTTCACTGCTCCACAGGTAAGCATCGTTTTTCCGAACAAAGGCGTGATGGTAGAGCAACGTAGACGTTTCTTTGTAGATGGCCCCAACGATGGGCAGCCTTTTATCTACGGTGATAGTTCTGGCTATGTAGGTATTGCGGTGCGCAATGGTAATGCCGCTAAAGCACTCGGTGTAGGATTTGGCGCAAATATTACTTTTGTCACATCAACGAAATAGATCATTCGGCACTGGTAGGAAGAGAGAGGCTTTCTAACGCTCAATTACAACCGATTGCTCTCTGATCCGTATTGATAGAGAAGCGAGCATGCAAGCATTGAGTTACTCTTGACAGAGGCCTATCTGTGCTGTATGCTACGATTACCAGCAATGTATTGAGCATACATTTGTAGGTTTCGTCTCCCGTCTAGAGTGAAAAATGGGACCGAAATTGAAACTGAAAATAGAAAGCCAGGGAGTTCATCTCCGGCTTGGAATGAAAAAGGAAAGGGCTGGTACTCTACCTCGAGTTGTCGAGAAGTTCACCTCCCGATTGGAATGTCAAGGAAAGGGCTGGTTTTCCACCTCGTTTGTCGAGCTAGAAACCGGCCCTTTTCGATCAAAGTATCTTCGCGTTCGCGAGAACCTTGCATCATCGTCATTTTATCTACTCATTTTTCTAGTGTTTTATCTCAGCAGTTAGCAATATCAGTCTAACAACATAGAACGGAGAGGGTGACCTATGGATCTGGTTAAGCGGTTAGAGGAATATAGAGATCGGGAGCGTGGTCTACTGTGGGAAGGGACCTTTGCCCAGTACTTTGAGATTGCAACCAAAAAGCCAGAAGTAAGCCGCCTTGCACATGATCGCATTTATCGTATGATTATGGATGCCGGCTTGGAAACAACTCGTACCGGTGAACCGCGCTACGACTTCTTCACCCAGGAAATCTTCGGTATCGAAAAGCCCTTGCAGCAGATCGTCGAGTATTTCCACTCCGCTGCTCAACGCCTGGAAGTACGCAAACGTATACTCTTGCTTATGGGTCCCGTTGGCGGCGGTAAGTCTACCATCGTTTATCTGATCAAACGCGGATTGGAAGCGTACAGCCGCATTGATGCTGGAGCGCTCTACTCCATCAAGGATTGTCCCATGCATGAGGAGCCGCTCCACCTGATCCCAAATGACTTACGTCCAGATGTCGAGAAAGAGTTCGGCCTGTATATTGAGGGAGACCTATGCCCTCACTGCCGCTTCATGGTGGATACGCAATACACTGGACGCATTGAAGACGTACCTGTCAAGCGCCTAGCGTTCAGCGAGAAATATCGCGTTGGTGTGGGAACGTTTACACCTTCTGATCCTAAAAGCCAGGATATCAGTGAGCTTGTTGGTGGCATCGACCTCTCTACCATTGGTGAGGTTGGTGTTGAAAGCGACCCGCGAGCCTACCGGTTCGACGGCGAACTGAACATTGCAAATCGTGGCATCATGGAATTTGTAGAAATGCTCAAAACTGACGAGAAGTTCCTCTATGTCTTGCTCACGCTTAGTCAGGAGCAAAACATCAAAACCGGGCGTTTCAGCATGATCTACGCCGATGAAGTGGTTGTCAGCCATACTAATGAACACGAGTACCAGGCTTTCGTAGGCAACAAGAAATCTGAAGCTTTGCAAGATCGTATTATTCTTGTTAAGGTTCCCTATAACTTGCGTGCCTCTGACGAGGTGAAAATCTACGAAAAACTGCTGAAACAGAGCAATTTACAAAACGTGCATATCGCACCGTACACGCTACGTATTGCCAGTATCTTCGCCATTCTCACACGCCTTGAGCCTTCAAAGAAGGCTGGCATGAGCTTGATGAAGAAACTGAAGCTGTACGATGGTGAGGACATCGAGGATTTCAAGCAGAAAGATATCAAAGAACTGCAAGAGGAAGCGGTACGCGAAGGCATGGATGGTATTTCCCCTCGCTATGTCATCAATCGCCTCTCAAGTGCGCTGGTGAAGCAGAATGCTTCCTGCATTAATCCGATAGATGCTCTGCGTGCCCTGCGCGATGGACTCGATCAGCATACAAGCATTACACGCGAAGAGCGAGAACGCTACCTCAACTTCATAAATGAAGCTCGTAGGGAATACGACGAGATGGCGAAGAAAGAGGTGCAGCGAGCCTTCGTCTACTCCTATGAGGAGTCGGCGCGAACACTACTGAACAACTACCTGGATAATGTTGAGGCCTACTGCAATAAAACCAAACTGCGTGACCCCATCACCGACGAAGAGATGGAGCCCGATGAGCAATTGATGCGTTCGATTGAAGAGCAAATTGGCATCACCGAAAATGCTAAGAAATCCTTCCGCGAGGAAATTCTGATTCGCATCTCGTCGCTGGCGCGTAGAGGACAGACCTTTGAATACACGAGTCATGAACGGCTGAAGGAAGCAATCGAAAAGAAGCTCTTCGCCGACCTGCGCGATGTTGTAAAGATCACGACATCGACTCGCACACCAGACAAAGAGCAACTTCGCAAGATCAACGATGTTGTTGACCGCCTCATGACAGAGCATGGATACTGCCATGTGTGCGCGAACGAGATCTTACGCTATACGGGTAGTTTGTTGAATCGGTAATAGATAGCTGGGATGAGAGACAGCGCGCTGTCTCTCATCCCACAACGTATATAGGCATGTCGGGCGCGAGTGATCGCGCCCCAACCGTTTCGCGACTAGAAGGAGTGGCACCATGTCCGTCTCCCAACATGACTGGTCATTGCATCGCAAGGGGCAGGCCGACCAGGAACGTCATAAAGAGAAGATTCGAGAAGCAATCAAGAAAAATTTAGGGGATATTGTTAGCGAAGAGAGCATCATTCTCTCAGATGGCAAGAAAATGGTGCGGGTGCCCATTCGATCCCTGGAAGAGTACCGTTTTCGCTATGATCCAGGACGCCAGCAGAATGCAGGTCAGGGTAACGGAAAGAGTAAAGTCGGCGATGTCATAGCCCAGGAGCCCAGATCCGGTAAAGGTAAAAAGGGTGATGCAGGTAAAGATGCAGGCTATGACTACTACGAAGCCGAAATTACCATGGAAGAGCTGGCAGCTATGATCTTCGAGGACCTCGGACTGCCTAACCTCGAGCAAAAACGCCAGCAGGAACTCCAGACCGAAGCTGTCCGCTTTACCGATGTGCGCAAAAAAGGGCCGCTGACAAACCTCGATAAGAAGCGCACCATCATGGAGAACATGAAGCGTAACGCCGCCAAAGGCGAGGCCAGGTTCCAGGATATCAAGTCTGAGGACCTGCGCTTCAAGGTCTGGGAACCGACGATACGGTACCAGTCAAACGCGGTTGTGATAGCCATGATGGACGTATCAGGGAGTATGGGCGAGTTTGAGAAGTACATCGCGCGCAGCTTCTACTTCTGGATGGTACGTTTCCTACGCACGAAGTACAACAACGTGCAGATCGTCTTCATCAGCCACCATACGGAGGCCAAAGAGGTCACTGAAGAAGAGTTCTTCCACAAAGGTGAGAGCGGAGGCACGCAGGTCTCGTCCGCCTACGAACTCGCTCTGCAGATCATCAAAGAACGCTATAACCCTGACGACTGGAACATCTATCCTTTCCACTTCTCCGATGGTGATAACCTACCCTGGGACAATGACCGCTGCGTACAGTTAGTCACCAAATTAATGGAACTCTGCAACATCTTTGGCTATGGTGAAATCCGCGAGGGGCATTATCGCTCACCAAGCACACTGATGTCAGCCTACAATAAAATTTCAGATAAGAAATTCATCGCTGTGACCATCTCTGATAAGAAAGAGGTCTATCCTGCGCTGCGGAAATTCTTTGCGCAGCGCGACCCTGTTCTCACGAGGTAGCCATTTAGATAGGGGGAGCTTCCCAATGGCAGATAGTGATATTGAAAGATTGCGTGATGCAATAGATCATGCCTGGGAGGAGGCACATAATTTCGGGCTAGATCCGTTTCCGACGCACTTCGAGCTAGTGCCCGCAACTATTATGTACGAATTTGCTTCATACAGCTTACCCGGCCGCTTTAGCCACTGGACGCACGGGAAAGCATATTACAGGCAAAAGATGCAATATGACTTCGGGTTGAGCAAAATTTATGAGATGGTGGTTAATACCAATCCAAGCTATGCCTTCCTGATGGACATGAATAACCTGCTACAAAATACATTTGTAGTAGCGCACGTCTTCGGCCATACTGACTTTTTCAAGAACAATGCCTACTTCCAGCACACCTCGCGTCGCATGATCGATAAGGCGAGTATTCATGCCGAACGCATTGCCAAGTACGAGTTCGATCATGGCAAAGCAGAAGTTGAGCGTTTCCTTGATGCTGTTCTTTCGATTCAAGAGCATGTAGACTATAACCTGATTATTCGAGAGAACGAGTCCAGCAAAAAAGAAGAGAAACCTGCTCCATATCTCACAAGTGAGTACGAGGATCTCTGGGGTTTGGATATAAAAGCAAAAAAGGCGGAAGAGGAACGCGAGAAGCGTTCAGGTAAACCACCCAAGTTTCCAGAGAAGCCGGAGAAGGATATCTTGCAATTCTTGATGCTCCATGCTCCTCATCTTGAATCCTGGCAACGCGACATTATCGAGATTGTGCGTACAGAGATGCTTTACTTCGTGCCACAGATGCAGACGAAGATAATGAACGAAGGGTGGGCCTGCCTCTCAAAATCGAGCCTTGTGCTTACTGAACGTGGACTGCTACGCTACGATGCCTTGCATGAACTGCTTGCCCAGGGCGAAGCAATGAAGGTGGGTAGCGGCAATGGGGCGTTAGGCCAGGTCACTGACCGGCATATTCATCGCGATGCGTCTACCATTCGTTTGCGTACACGACGCGGCTTTGTGCTTGAGGGAGCAGAAGAACACAAGCTCAGCATTGGACCAGATCAGTGGATTGCGCTGAAAGATATCAAAGTCGGACAGCATATCCCATTGAGCGTTGGCGACAATATCTGGCCCGAACAACTTGTAGCTGTTTCTCCGCCTGTGCGGCTCATTGCATCTACTGTAGCAGATGTTGCCCAGGCTGCAAGAGTAGGTGTACATACCGTATATCGCTCACTTGGCGGCAAGACCCTTTATGCCAAAGATCTCATTGCCGATGCTATCCAGAGTACAGGTTACACGTTTGGCAATAATGGCAAACCATTGTACAATCATCGGCTACCGCTCGTCGCACCAACGCATGTCACGAGGTCGTTTGCCGAGTTTCTTGGTTATCTCATTGGCGATGGTAATATCCACGTCTCGAAGAATGCTATCGGCTTCACAAGCGGTGATCGGGAGTTAGCGGACCGCTATGCTTCACTCGTCACAGAGTTGTTCGCGATTGAGCCAACTTTGTTCTGGGACGACAGAACTGTCAATGGGAAAGGAGGCCGCTGGCGTGTCGTCTTCTACTCAGCCAATGCGCTTGATCTCCTTCAATCGTTAGGCATTGATTTGCGGGCGAAAGCACGGCAGAAACGCATACCGGATTGCATCTTGCATTCACCCAAGCCTGTAGTAAGTGCTTTCTTGCGAGCATACTTTGATTGTGATGGTTGCGCTTCTGTCAAGCAAGGCGTCATTTTATCGACCTTCAGCGATGACATTGCCCAGACGTCGCAGATTCTGCTGCTGAACTATGGCATCCTTACACGCCGTCGCGGAGTCAACGTGTGGATAAGCGGCAGGTCGGCACAGGTTTTTGCTCAGGAGATCGGTTTTGGCCTTAATCGTAAGCGAGAAAACCTGGATCAGTATCTTGCGAACCATCGCTGGTTCTTCAAAGAAGATCCCACAGATGAAGTCATCAGCGTCGAACACAGCGTTGCTGATGTCTACGATATCACGGTGGATCGCTCGCATCGCTACGTTGCTAATGGCATGCTGCATCACAACAGCATTTGGCACTCGCGTATCATGCGCCAAATGGGTGAGACCGGAGTGATTTCAGATTCCGATACCCTTGAATTTGCTCAACTACACTCTAGTGTACTCTCCCCATCGCCGACATCACTCAATCCTTATTATCTTGGCTTCAAGATGTTCGAGGATATCGAGCGGCGCTGGGATAATCCCACCAAAGAAGAGCAGGAACGATTTGGCCGTGAATCTGGGATGGGTCGTCAGAAGATCTTCGAGGTACGCGAATTAGACAATGATGTCTCCTTCCTGCGTAACTACCTTACCGAAGACCTTGTGAAGGAACTCGATCTCTACATTTATAGGAAAGAGGGAGACGAGTGGGTCATAGTGGAGAAAGACTGGCGAAAGGTGCGTGATAACATCGTTGCCAACTTGACCAACTTCGGCTATCCCTACCTGATCGTTGAAAACGGGGACTATCGCGGGAATCGAGAGCTATACCTCAAGCATCTCTTCGAGGGGCAGGAACTCGACCTGGTCTACGCAGAGAAGACGCTCCAGCATGTACACTTGCTGTGGGGTCGTCCTGTTCATCTCGAGACAGTTTACGACGACAAGCGTATTCTGCTCTCATACGATGGAGAGAGAAATACAAAGAGTACGTTGGAAAAGTAATCCATAGCATTGTCGGAGCGCAATTTTTGCGCTCCGACGATATCTTCCTCAACCAAATTTACTAGCCTTGATGACTTTACATTGACATGTCTTGCTGCACTCAGTATACTTATCCTAAATGACTGAAGTAAAACAAGAAGATGTATCTTGCCCTACAGTTTTACTGTTATACAAGCTTACAGAGCAAGATTTATTAAATGGCTTAAACTTGGAGGACGACTTGACACAATTTCCCATCTATACAATTGGATATGGAAATCGCTCAATTGAGGAATTCGTCGAGCTACTTCAAAAGTACGAAATCAAATTCCTGGCAGATATCCGCTCACAGCCTTATTCACGTTTCAAACCAGAGTTCTCCAAGGAGGCATTAGAGAAGCGACTGGAACAATCCCAAATCCGGTACATATTCATGGGCGATACATTGGGCGGCAGGCCAAAGGACAGCACATGCTATGTAGATGGCAAAATAGATTACGCAAGGGTTTGTGAGAAACCATTTTACCAGAAAGGGATCAGTTATCTACATACTGCTTGGGGGAAGCAACTACATGTCGCTCTCATGTGTAGTGAGGCTAAACCGCAAGAGTGCCATCGCACCAAATTGATAGGCAATACCCTTTTCGAGCAAAAAATCGAAGTAGCCCATATCGACGAAGTAGGGGCAACTAAAACGCAACCACAGATAAACCAGATGTTAACAGACGGTCAACTCACTCTCTTTGCTCAAGAGCCATTGGTCACACTAAACGCAAAAGTTGGGCTATCTCGAAAGAAATATTCTTTCCCAGGTGAGAACGCTTAGATGAAACCCAGGATTGTAACAATTGGTGTCTATGGCTTTGACAAAGAAAGCTTTTTCCAGGCATTGCTCAATGCA
>Ga0099829_10002329_pt1 | contig 10893 bp, 13 predicted proteins | sample CZO8metaG_3_FD_79336 | JGI IMG/M metagenome (GOLD analysis project Ga0099829, IMG submission 79336) | Vadose zone soil microbial communities from the Eel River Critical Zone Observatory, Northern California, USA - CZOApr15con2H2.8 metaG | ecosystem: Environmental > Terrestrial > Soil > Vadose...
AATATCAGGTCTGCGGCCACCAACAGTGTGCGGATCGAGTTCTTTGGCAAAGCAGCGCACGCCGGAGGAGTTCCCTGGCTTGGACGCAGCGCGCTCCACGCGGCTGAACTCTGCGCCCACGGCATCAATCTGATGCGCGAGCATGTCGAGCCGACCGCGCGCATCCACTATGTCTTCGAGAAGGGCGGAGAGGCGCCCAATGTCGTGCCTGATTACGCCAGGATCAGGTTGTATGTGCGCGACATCGACCGGGCCCACGTCGAAGCTTCGACCGCCTGGATCAGGCAAATTGCCGAGGGGGCTGCCCTTGCCACCCAGACCCGGGTAGTGGCCCTGGTGTACTCGGGTATCTACGACTTGCTGCCGAATCGTCCCCTGGCCGAACGCATGCAAGCCCACCTGGAACGCCTGGGTGTGCCGAGCTTCAGCGAAGAAGAGCAAGCCTTCGCCAGGGAACTCCAGAGCAACTTCGGAGTCGAACCGCAAGGGATGGCCACAACGACTACTCCTCTACCCGCTGATGAACCTGCCTTTGGTTTCTCAACGGATGTGGGCGATGTGAGCTGGTGTACGCCAACCATGGGATGCGGCATGCCCACCGTGCCCCTTGAGGTTGGTCTGCACACGTGGGCCGCCACCGCCTGCCACGGTACCAGCATCGGCTTGAAAGGCGCTATGCACGCCGCCCATGTACTGGCCGCCACCGGTGTAGATATCCTGACCGATGCCGACCTGCGCCAGGCTGCCCGCGCCGACTTCGAGCGCCGCACCAATGGAAAGCCTTACATCTCGCCGCTGGGCCCCGAAATGGAGCGCCCATTGGAGATTCCCGATTGGGTGCTGCAGGAAGTTGGCGACTGACTCCTCATGGTCAAGCAGACGTGGCCTGCTCGCTCAGTGTCACGCCTGGCCAGCGCTGCAGGAGGTCGAGGGCATTCCCGCGCTGGGCGCAGTCGAAGCTGCCCGTGGGGTACCCGGAGTCCTCGTGTAGGCGCGTTTCGATGAGCGCGTCGACCAGCGCCCCGCTCAGGTCCGCAAATCCAGGACGGCGAAACGAGGGACAAGATACCCCTGCTGTCTCTCGGCCAATTCCGCCAGCGCCATCCCTGTACTGGCTACTTAGGATATCCGTTCGAAAAAATGCGACGCAGATGACACTATCAAGTCCTTTTTTTGCTCCAATGATACATCAAGCAGATAGCGATACTGTTGCTCACTTTGCCGTTTACTGCTCTGTTTTGGAACGGATATCCTAAGTAGCCAGTACAAGGTGGGAGAAGAAAAGAAGCAGACAGAAACGAGAAAGAAGAGAGTATGGATCAGAGAGATTCTCAAGAACGCTTTCTAGAAGAAGACGCGACATTTGAGCAACAGTGGCAGGCGTTGAGCCTGAATAACCAGTGTTGGTTTACCCGCTCGGCGCGAGCCAAGTCGAAAGAAGCGGTTTGCGAAGAGGGCATCATGTGGACGAGCGGGCACCTGGCTATTTCTTCCGTCAACCCTCTCCAGATTGGCGACCAGTTAGATCGTGCGCTACAGTGGTATCGCGGTCAACATCCCCAGGAGGGGGCGATCTGCTGGTACGTCACCGCAACTCCTCCAGGTGACCTTGCAGCGCGTTTACTGGCTCGCGGGTTTGAACCAAACTGGCAACCACCGCACTGGATGTGGTGCAACCTTCGTGATCTCCCGAACCAGCGCGTCCCTTCTTCCGCCTTTGACATTCAGAACGTCGAGGACGAACCTGCCAGTCAGGTGGATGATCTTCCTTCCTATCCCGCAGAGAAGAGAAACGCTCGCGCCGTCCTGCATCGCCTGTATCCGCGCTATGTGCGCAGCCTGGTCGCTTTTCAGAAGAGCCAGGTGGTGGGACGATGCATGCTCAATGTCACGACCGGCGAATGGGGAATAGGAGGCCTGTTTGCGATGGCTGTGGTGCCTGCGGCTCGCAACCAGGGAATCGGGACCGCGCTAGCATGGGAGGCATGCGACCTTGCGCGGCAGATGGGATGCCGTCATATCGTGCTCAATACAACGCCCATGGGAGAGCCTGTGTACCGGCGAGTCGGCTTTCAGTCTATGGGATACGGTCCAAGCTGGCACCTGCGCCCTGAGACGCTCGCGGCTCCCCCACCAACAGACGACCAGGTGCTCTTTCTGGAAGCGGTCGGACGGGGCGAGGTCATGGCCCTCGACGAGATAGGAAAACGTTTGGAAGACCGGTTCTTCCATAATCCCCTGCCCAATAGCATGACACCCCTGGATATTGCGGTTCACTGCCAGCAACCCGCGTCGGTGGACTGGCTCGTCAGCCACGGAGTCCCCCTCGATTTTCTCTCCGCGTGGGATGTGGGATGGAAAGAGCGAGTTCACCTGTTACTGATCGAGCATCCAGAACTGGTCAACGTTCAGCGCGGAGAAGGGCAACTCACCCCTCTTCATATCGCGGTCGAACGGGGTGATATCGAACTAGCGAAGGTCCTGCTCACCGTTCCCAATGATCTTGACCTCAAGGATAGCAAATTTGAGGCGACCGCATTGGGATGGGCACAGTATTTTCAGCGTGTGGAAATGATCACACTCATTGAACAGCACCGCGCGAGCCAAAGGAAACTGGATCACTAAAGAGATTTTCTGGAAGATTCAGTTACAGAATACATGCTCTTGGCAAGAAACACGCATACACTTTGACACATATCTTGGCTCTGACACAGCTTTGGGGATAAGCTCATCTGTAAATAGATGAAACGCACCAGTGAAAAGGAAGGAAAATCGGGAAGGTGGCTCTCTGTTGCGAGGGAGCACGAGACGGCTGTTGTTGCCAATGCGCCGGCGTCTTCAGATGCGATGCAGCACGCGTTGACGAAGCAGTGCAAACCCCGCCCTGCCATACATCATACGCTTGATGAGCTTCACCCTGGTCACATGCCCTTCCACCTGTCCGTTATTGATGGCCAGCGTTAACCCGGCCTGCACAGGGGCTTTGTCCTGTTCCACGCCAGAGGCAAAACGGCTTTCGTTCGGGAAGCTGACTCGCCTGTACCTGAGTAAGCCAGGTGTCCAGGCGCTCCCCTTCACGTTGGTGCATCATCTGGAGAAAGTTTTGAGTGAAGCCATAGGCTGTCGGAAGTCGCGGATGGGCTTGACGCAGCGCCGAGAGAGCCGCTCGTTCGTCCTCGTCCAGGGTGTCTGGATGCTGCATGAAAAGGCAAACCGCAGCCCTGGAGGTAGAGTAAAACACTCCCTGCGTTCCCACAACAGGGTTCACCTCTGTTGTTTTGAGGGTCGAGAGAAAGCGATAGACCATGCGCTGCGAGCCTGGGTAGCCCTGGGCTGTGATCTCTTGCCAGAGGCGGGCGCCGTTGCGCTCCCCGTCCCGCCAGCGTTTGAGTACATAGGCAGCGTAGGGGTCAAAGTCGCTCTGCCGTTTGCGCCGTGGCCTACTATCAGGGGCCACCCCTCGTCGGAACCAATGACGTACCGTCCGTTCGTGAATGCCAAGGCGACCGGCAATCTCTTTGGTCGAGAGACCTTGCTCGCGCAGGCACTCGGCCTGCTGATAGCGTGCATCTCGCTCAGCGCGGTGGATCGCAATGGCCCGCGTGACTTGCGGGCCTTTCGCTGGACGCCATTCTTCTACAGGGACCGGCGTCTCTTCCTCAACGTTGACATCTTTTCCTCCGCTCGCCTCTCGCGCCACTTTCATTTCGGAGAGCACGCGTGAAAGACACCGCTGCACCGCTTCTGACAAGTTCTTACAGACATGGAAGCGATCCGCGAGCCTCCACTGCTTGAGGAGCGCCCGTTGAGGCCGCGCTGGCATACTCTGCGCCTCGGTCACGGCTGACATACTGGATCTCTGGGTGGGTGGCCATCCACGTTGCGGCGGTTTCGGCCTGACGGTCGGAGAGCAAGTCAATAATCTGATGCGCGTCCAGGTCTACCACGACCGTGCCGAACGTTCTGCCACGCTGAAACGCAAAGTCGTCGAGGCCAAGACACTCCACGTGCTCAGCCTGCGGGGCAGGCAGCGCCATCACCCGGCGCACAATCGTCATCCAGGACGTCGTAATCCCCAGATGGGAGGCCAGTCGCGCGCCGAGTCTGCCACACGTGGCCAACCCGATCGTTTGCAGAGCCTGGCTCAAGCGCGTCGTCATCTGGGCCCACGGAGCCACCAGGTGGGGCAACCGTTCAGCAAACACCTTGCGTGCACACTCGACCGTCTCACAAAAGAATTTGCGGACGTGCAGGATCAGTCGAACTTGCTGCCCTGCACAGGGCAGATCTTTCACCACCCGACGATAGCGGCTGTGCAGGTGGGTGGCTGGCTGCTGACACAGCGGGCACAAGGCGCTCGGTGACGTCGCAGTGACGTGGAGCACGAACTGATCCTCTTCCTTCTCCATCTGGGTCAGCTCTAACCCTTCGCCCAGCGGGAAGACGTGAGGTATCTCCATCCCAGCGTGGTTCTCCTTCTCACATTCTTTGAGAGAGAAAACGAACCACCCACCGAAGACACCTCGCCACCTGATGCGCAGATCAGGGGGCAGTCCTTCGTCTAGCAAAAAAGCCCAGAGACTTGCACATGGCAAACATCTGGGTACGATGAATGGTCTGGTCCTGCCTATCGCCCTCGACTTCTCATCTCGCGATCAAGAGACTGCCGGGTATACTGCATGGCCTCGAGATACTGCTTCTCCGCGGCGCGCTTTGCCATCTCCTCTTGATTGACCTGCTCGACGTGGGTCTGAATCCACCAGATGTTGCCCAAGGGGTCGCGCACACGACCCCCTCGGTCCCCCCAGAGCAAGCTGGTCATCTCGGTGACGGAGATGGCTCCAGCCGCGAGGGCTTGTTGGTAGACGGCATCGGCATCTTCGACATACAGACGCGAGGCGCGCAAGGGGTATCCGGCCACCCTTCTCTGGCATCAAAGCCTCCGACGATCGAGTCTCCAATTTTGGCCTCGGCATGTCCAATCGTGCCGTCTTCGTTATACATGCGGGAGAGCTCCTGTGCCCCAAATGCTTGTTTCAGGAAATCGAGGAGCTTAGCCGTATCTCGGGAAATAATCCAGGGCATCACGCTGGAAGAGCCCTCCGGGATCGGTGGTACTGCCTTCGGTTGTGGTGTCATCTTCATGCTCCTTTTGTGAGGGATCGCTCTCCACATTCTACCCTCAAAGAAGGTCAGAATCCAGCCTCCTTTGAGGAGCGATGAGACCACTTTTTGCTCACTTTGGACTGACCACCCGAATCTGCGCATCACACGACGAGGTGTCCCCACCGAACAGCCCCCTATCGCTTATCGCTGTCCGAATCTACAGATCAGTTTATCCCCAAAGCTGTGTCAGAGCCATATCTTCGCCGATTTTCTCTTCTGACGCATATCTCCCCGTTTTGTTCTTTTGAGACAAAATTAGACGGGAAAAAACGAAAGAAACGTTCACGTTAAGACGTTAAAACGTTCGTTCTTGCATTATTCTTTTGAGAACGCTAAACGTCACGTTGACATTCTCAAGCTGAACGAGACACATTCTCGTTTCGTTCTTCCCCAGTAGAAAGAACGGTGAAGCAAGGATAGAAGCGAGCTCTTCGTTCTTTTCTCTAAAGAACAAAAAGGCGAACTATGGGTCAAATTACAAAGTCGTGGCCCCCAAATGGCGGGAGTTTGTGGTGGAGCATGACGATGATGGCACCAGTCGCGTCAAAAAGTGCGGCTGTTGCCGAACCGGAAGAAGAAGCCGATTAGCATTACCCCTGTGCTGGCTACTGAGGACATCCGTTCGCACAATCGGCAGGTTGCCTGAGTGGGATCCCTCTCTTGTAGCTCTTCCTTTGCTGAAGAGAGGTAATTGCAGAGACATCGACCGCAAGCATTCCTGCCTGATGTTCCTTCTGGTATCAGGCCATCTGCAAGGAGAGTGAACCTGATCTCTCATCTCCATGAGCCTATTTCTTGAACGGATGCTCCACGTAGCCAGCACAACTCACAAGCATTGCCCGTACCTATGTATCTTGTTTAAGCAGATGTCAGGATTGGCGAATGGTGCCGCTCCAGAATTCGGTGGCAGTGGGAGAGGTATTCCTGGCCGGGCCAACCGCGATGGTTCCTGCCCCGCTCGCATGCCGATACGTGCCGGTCCCGCCGGTAACGGTAAAGGTGAACTGCACCGGATAGCCGGGAACACAATACCTCCCTGTCGCGTGAATGGTAATGGTGTTCCCCTGGCCCAACTTCAATGCCCCATGGCGCTCAGCCGGGCCACAACGCGTGCCTTCTGGCAGTACATAGAGGATATCCGTGCCAACAAATGAGATTGTCCCAAGGGAAGAATCGCTGGGATCATCTTGCAAGGTATAGCAGAGGTTAGTTGGGTTTGGCTTGGCTGGACAGGTAATCACCTGATAATGCTGGAGGAAATTCACTTGAAACGGAGCGTGATCCGTTGTGGGCGTCGGCGATGGCACCGATGGTGAACGTGGGAGAGTCGTCGGGGCCGCTGTGGGCGTGGCACTGCTGGTTGTCGTCGCCGGGAATGCACCACAGCCAGCCAGCAAGCACAGACTCAGGACCACCGATACCGGCACTGAACGTGGGTTTATCAGGAGCCTCCACTTTTTTCCTTCATGCTGAGAAGGCCATTGTCACAAAGAGGAGCGAGTCCAGGGCCATGAGCCTGGCTCACATGGGCACGTATGCTATTGATGGAGATACGCCCGGTGCGAGCAAAAACTCTCAGGTGGCTTCAGGGGATGTGCGGCGCCCTTGACTTCGCTTTGAATCATGATCGCTACTCCTCTCCTGGGTACAGCCATTCATCTTCATCGCCAAACAGATCGCCGCAAGCGGGGCAGCGGTCTGCATTGAGCAGCTCAAGCGTGGTTGTGAAGACCGCGTGGCAAAACGGACAGCGCAGATGAGTCGGCCCAAGCTCTGCCTTCCAGATTTCGAAGGTGCGCTTCAGCAATGCCTGGCGTGCCTGCTTCAAGCCCGCCTTGGTCGTGGGGAAAGATGCAGTCTTGCGCGTGTCGTGTGCAAGCTCTTCCGGGGTCATTTTGTCGCGATCTTTGCCTTCGATCACGATTTCGATGGAAGCGAGCGGCATGGTTTTTAACATGTCGCGGATAGTCGCCATCTCGCGATCCACTGTGCGGATAACGGGCAACGGATAATCGTTCTCATTCACCATGCTTGTTTCTCCTCGGTCCCTGTCCCCAGAGAGGAAACCACTTACGGACTCTCAAGTGTGAGACGATCCAGGAATTGTTGGGCAAACTGAGCGGGCATTTGACACCCGATACTCCTATGATAGCTCTAAGTGTGACACCTCGCCACATGATGCTTGAAAAGGGTGGTCAGTCAGATTGAGCAAAAAAACTACGGCGGCAATCTTAGCAGGAGAAGCTTGTTCTCAAGATCTGCGAGATAAGTGCTTGGATCACGACGAAAGCGAAACTGGGCTCGTCGTGACTGTTGTCGCACGTCCAATTCGTCTCGCAAGGTGTGCCATCGCCCTATGTCTGTTGGCTGGAGATCTGCTCCACAAAAATGATGGAGACGGGTGGCAACACTTGCGACAATGCGCACCGCACCTCGAACGACGACTCCTGGCGAAGCCGCCTTTCTTCCTGTCGTACGTCGCTCGTGATAGCGCGCCGAACCGAAATACTGCTCCAGATCGTTGTTGGCAAGACTTCATGCCCCACATCTGGCTGGAAGCCATCGAGGGCGAGTATGATCTGGCTGATGGGGGGTGAGACGCTCACATAAACGAGCCTAGTCGCTCAGGTGCAAGCTCACTAACTCGTCGTACCGAGCGAGCAAATTGGTGACCGTTCGTTCTGCGATGACCACTCCCCGTTTGCAGAGTTCTTGATGGATTGACTTCCACGCTGCGATGCATGTTGTATCGCAACGTTCCAATGAGTGCAATGATGTCAAGCGGCACCATCCCCGTGTGGTAACGCCCAATGTCCCTCCTCTTCAGGACGGTATGGTTGATGGTATCGTGGACATTCAGGATTGTGACAGCGACGAACTGTGAGGAGGAGTTGACACACATCATCAAGCGTCGTGATTGTCCGAACCGAGCGATATGCTAGCCACAACGTCCCACCACAGTTCTCACATGAGGAACACTGGGGCACGAGAGGCACATGTCTTGTCGCGAGAGGCGCGTTGTCGTTTTCTTACCATAGCATATCCCTCCTTTATCAAGATGGCTGTGACTTGTAAGCTTGCAGCGCGCACCAGGCGAAAGACAGGGTGCAAGCACCCGATCAGCGGTTGTAGAGCTGGCGCGTCTGCCGAATTTCGTCGATATGCTCGGCAGTATGGCGGACCTGATTCTCGATGAGGCCACCGATACTTCTCTGCCAGCCTTCGCCCTCTCCCCCGGATGGCTCGACGAACACCACGTAGCGCTCCCAGTTGTCGGGCACGTGCTGGAGCAGTTGGATGATGTGCGCCTGCACGGCTTTGACCAATGCCAGCGATGCTTCGATGGGGCGGTGTGCATAGTCCAGCCCTTCAACCCACTGGTCCTGGGAGTAACTCTGTGCACACGCACTGCCTAATTGAGCCAGGGCGATCTTGACGGGGATCAGGATCAGCGAGGAGCTTTCAGCGAAATGATGGATGATCTGGCGGATCGACCATTCATCAGGTGCGCGTTTCAGATCAAGATCAGCCTCGGTCAAGCCTGCGATGGCCTCGACGATGGAAGAGTCGCAGCGGGAATAGAGCGCCATGGTCTGCTCTGGCGTGCGCGAGGCTGTTTGCTCAAACGTGAAGCGATACCCGTTGGGATCGGTGATGGTGAGCCTCCGATCACCCAGAGGCGATGTCGTCTGGAGGATCTCAGCCTCGGTCAACCCGCGCTCGAGAAAGCGGGCATGTCGGCTTTCCAGGTTAGTCTCAAGGTAATCCAGGGTGTTGCCGGGCTTGAAGACCAGGCAGGGTTCGGCCAGAAGACTTTTTACCTCTTCGATGCGAGGATCTGCCAGCAATAGGAGATCACCGCCGCTATCGCGTATCAGGGCAGTGCCGACGTCGGGTTGGGAGGAGACCAGTGCGAAGTCCAGGTAGTGCGTATAAAATGCGAGCGTGCTGTCCAGATCGTTGACTTGTAGTGCGGCTCCAGCTTTGTGGGACATGTGAAGTACCTTTCTGCTATTTTCCTTGTCTCTCTCGTTGGATCTCTCCAGGAGTAGACGTTGCTCCCTGAGAACAGGATAGGATAGAATGTGGTTAGAATCGGTCCTATTCGCTGCTCTTTTTGGAAGAAGACTGGAAAAATAACCAGGAAGGATCATGGCAGGCGATGTATTCTCCTGTGACACGCTTACTCACTGTGCTGGACTTCTTGCAGGCACGCCCACAGATCACCGCCGCCGAACTGGCGCAGCAGCTGCAAGTCAATACACGCAGCGTCCGCCGCTACATAACTCAGCTGCAAGATCTTGGCATTCCAGTCGAAGCCGAACGGGGATGTTATGGTGGCTATCGGCTACGCCCGGGCTTCAAGCTTCCCCCGCTCATGTGGACAGAAGAGGAGGCTCTCGCCGTCACCTTGGGATTACGAACCGTGCAACAGCTTGGGTTGACAAGCGCTGCGCCCGCAGTCGTCAGCGCCCTTGCGAAAGTGGAGCGGGTTCTTCCCCATGCCCTCCAAGAGCACGTGCAGGCTCTGCAGGAAACGGTAGTGTTCAACCTCGAGCCGTCTCCCACGCCCCCTCAGACAGCGTATCTTCTGCTCTTGAGTCAAGCCGCCTCTCACGGGCAACAGATAGCAATGTGGTACCAGGCACATGATGGGAAGCAAACGGAGCGAGCACTGGATTGCTACAGTTTGGTGTATCACTCTGGCTATTGGTATGCGATTGGCTATTGCCATTTGCGTCAGGCGATGCGCGCGTTTCGGCTGGATCGTGTCCTGCGCATCGAACTTGGTGACATCTCCTTTCAGCGTCCGCGAAACTTTGATGGGCTGGCCTATGTCCTGCAAGCGTTTGCGGCCATCCCCGCGCGCTGGTACGCCGAAATTCTCCTCGAGACCACCCTGGAACAGGCGCGCTGTGATGTTCCTGCTGCTTTTGCCCTGCTGGAAGAGAGGCCCGATGGCATCCTCCTGCGTGTCTATGACGACGACTTAGCCCATGTAGCACGGTTCCTGGTGAAGCTGGGATGCCCCTTCCACGTGTTAGAGCCTCGCGAATTGCTGGAGGCCATACGACAGCTCGCCGAAAACATGCTTCGGATCGTAACAGAAGCTCCTCTGTTTCGAGATGCATCATCGTGATCATCTCTCGACAACTTGCTTTAACCTCAAGTTCCCAGGTTCAGAAAAGATTGCCGTTCTTGAAAAACACGAGTTCGGACTTGTTTCTGGCAAGGTCTGCCACGGTTCCCAACAGGAGAGAGGTGGTAGCTGGTTTTGTGCAGTCGACGAAGTGGTGTTGGATCGACTGGAGGCACATGTTTGTCAATCGTTTGAAGAAGGTGAGAAAGCCATGCACAGTGTATAAATCGCCTTTGTGAAGATGAGCCGGTGAATGCATGCTCATTCTACTCTCCCACTGTCTCATCCGCAGCGCGAGCAACGTGGGAAGGTATTCTCAAAGGGCTCATTTGGCGAACGGATATCGCAAGTAGCCACCACAGCTGGTCAGCCCGCGCTTCGATCGCGTCGATGAGAGCGGCGACCTTGCGCTTACACCAGGAGTTCGCGAACGCGGGGGACCACTTGTGTGCCGTACAGCTCGATATTGGTCATGAGGGCTTGATGCGAGAGACCTCCCATACCGTATTTCAGGTCGAAGCGGGTCGCGCCGAGAGCGGTGAGATGTGCAGCGATTTTCTGGGCGACGGTCTCTGGCGACCCCACGT
>Ga0099829_10002330_pt1 | contig 10891 bp, 11 predicted proteins | sample CZO8metaG_3_FD_79336 | JGI IMG/M metagenome (GOLD analysis project Ga0099829, IMG submission 79336) | Vadose zone soil microbial communities from the Eel River Critical Zone Observatory, Northern California, USA - CZOApr15con2H2.8 metaG | ecosystem: Environmental > Terrestrial > Soil > Vadose...
CCAGGCTGTGGATCGGAACGTCAAGGTAGAGATTATCTATGACGCCATTCCAGGTCAAACCGGCCCACGTGTTGCCAACCAGGCAGCTATTCAAACCCATCAACTTGATGCCGTGTGCCACCCGCGCACCAATATTCCGAGCATTTCCCATAACAAGTTCATGGTGCTCTCGCAATACGGCCAACCGCTTGCCGTCTGGACAGGATCAACCAACTTCACGGATGGGGCCATCTATGGCCAGGCCAATGTTGGCCACGCGATTGAGGATAAGGAGCTGGCCGCAACGTACCTGCACATACACCAAGCATTGTTGCACGACCCGGACCAGGCGACGTCTCGAAATAATGCCGAACAGTTCTCCCCTGTTCCTCCGGCTGCTACGCCCAGTCTGTATCCCATTTTCAGTCCTCGCTCGACCATGGTTGCCATTGATACCCTGGCGCAGCTGATTCACAATGCTCAGAATCTGGTCTGCTTTACCGCCCCCTTTGGGCTGGACCAGAAGCTGAATGACGCTCTTGATGATCCACAAAACAAGTTTCTAGCCTTTGGTCTGCTCAACACTCCGGACAACAAGGTTGTAGCCTCGCATCGTACAACAAAGGATCTTTTCGCCGCAGTGGATCGCATCAAGACGAAGCTGGACCAATTCCAGGCTGAATCGCTCCATCACCAGGGCGTGTATGTTCACACCAAATACATGCTGATCGATCCGCTTTCCTCAGCACCCATTGTGGTGACAGGTTCTGCAAACTTCAGTAAGAACTCGAGCGAGAATAACGACGAGAATCAACTGGTGATTACTCATCAATCGGAGGTGGTGGATGTCTATCTCTCAGAGTTTATGCGGATGTATGAACATTACCGGTTCCGTTATCTACTAGATCTGACGGCAAACAATCCCGCGGGTCTCACCCTCTGTACGGATGACTCCTGGGCCAACAAATACTTCAGTAATGGGTTGGAGCAGCAAGACCGGCAGATTTTCTCCGCTCAGAGTTGAACAGGCCGCACTATCCACCGGTTACGGTAAACCTAATACTTCAAGCAGCGCTTAGCCAAGAGCATTCGTTAGAGATGGCTTCCCAGGCTCGGTTCTCGATAAAAGCTCTCATAGCGGCAAGGAGCCACTGGAGCCATTTCACCTTCTATATTGTTCTTGGACTGGTAGGCACCTTTCCACCATTCTACGGTTTGTTTGGATGAATGAAGGGAAGTGTATCACTCTTCATGTTTTTCTGTCCCGCCAGCCTGCACTGCAACCATTGCACGGCGATCAAGGTCTTGGCATCCACTAAGTTCCCCTCGTGCAGGGCTGTCCAGAGCTCAGGCAGCGAGAGTTCCACCTGCTCAATATCTTCGTGCTCAGCAGCACATCCACCTCCCGCGGCAACCCTATCTGCCTCGCCGACTTCTGCGTAGTAGAGCGCAACGCGTTCAGAGCTGCTTCCTGGTGAAACATGGAACGTGGCGATCGGGTGTAGGTCGTCTACCTGGTAGCCAACCTCTTCGCGTACCTCGCGTCGAATGGTCTCCTCCGGCTGCTCGCCCTGGTCGACCATGCCTGCAACCACCTCCCAGAGCCAGCCCGGACCTTTCTTGTAGGTCGGATACCTGAACTGCTTGATCAGGATGACCTTTTGCATATCCCGGTTCAACAGAAGCGCCGCTGCCGCATCGCCTCGCTCGAAGACGAGCCGACGGACAGGCTTGCTCATCTGCCCGTTGAATCGCTCAAAGCGCAGCGTCGCCTCCTCGATCTTGAAGACGTCATCAAACACTACTCGTTGGTTCAGGATTTCTACGCGCTTCATATTTCCCTCCTCTTGTTTCAACTAAAGCTCATCAATTTCAAGGATCAGCTAGATGGAGGAAGAGCTAAGTTCTGGGGAATAGCACAGCCTACGATCCCTTCCATTCATCCTTGAGCAAGCCAGGGTAGGGCTCATCCGTATGCTTGCTGATGATCATACCCCCTTTACTAGCACTGACGTCTCGTAGTGAGCGAGCAGATCAGCGGGGCCATCATAGATCATTATTGCCCCCGCAAGATCCTTATCACTCCAGCCACCACAGCGAAACGCAATGGTCTTGACGTTCACTTGCGCTGCCGCCTCAATATCGTAGGGCGTATCGCCTATCATGACCAGCTCTTGTGAGCTGTAACCGCTGCGCTCTACGGCGGCAGCCACCACGTCGGGATCAGGTTTGGAACGTTTTACCTCCTTCGCCGAGACGTAGTGGGCAAACAATATAGCTGCGTGCGGGCCAATCACCTGGAGCAATGCGTGCGCCTCGTCAGGTTCAGTCGAGGTCGCAATGAGCAGTTTCAGCCCTTGCTCATGCATCCGCTCAAGCAATGCCATAGCCCCGGGAAATGCCTTGAGATGCGGCATATAGCGCTGCTTGAAGATCTCATTGCGGCGCTGGTTGATACGCTTGCCTTCCTCCGTCTCTTTGGCGATGCCAAGCGTGAGCGGCAATACTTTATCGCCACCCATCCCAATCAGTGGTCGCACCGTCTCGAAGGAGACGTGGTATCCCTGCTCTGCCATAGCCTCAACCCAGGCATATGCGTGCGCATCGTTGCTATCAACTAATGTCCCATCAACATCAAAAATGACGCCTCGTACCTGTGTCATAGTCCTCCCTCACTCTCTTGTTCATTTTCCCATTCTCCAGGAGCCACTACAGAGATAGCACGTCGTGGAGGGAGCAAAAAGGTACTCCTGGTGCCCAAATCAGGGAACTGGCGGAAGATCCAAAATAGTGTTTATTCCAAAGCGATCGCGGAAGAAGTAACGGTGGCGTAGGGTTCCTTCAGGCTTGAAATGCTCGCACAGCATCTTTTCTAGAGAAAATATATTTTTGATCCATAGTAATAGTTGATGAGATAATATAAATACTTGACAATGCACCATCCACAATATATACTTGGTGCGGCGAAGACAAGAAGATCTCTACCATAAACTTTGCTTCATTGCCAGCGAGTCCTCGCCCATTGCTGAGGAGGACTCGCTTGGGCGAACGAAAAAGATCAGGTCGCTCCGCTTGATGCGCAGCGAGGACAAAAAGCTGGTCATACTATCTGCAAAGGAGGGGGTACCCGCACCGGGGCATGTATGGATAGAACATCGGGATGGAACCAGGCAACATATCAAGTGCAGGTCGAAAATAATATCACGCTTGAAGGCAATTTGAGTCTGCCAGAGAATCCTCGCGGCGTGGTGCTGTTTGCACATGGCAGCGGAAGCAGTCGTCATAGTCCTCGCAATCAATTTGTTGCCCAGGTATTGCACGAAGCTGGCTTTGCGGCTCTGCTCATCGACCTGCTCACCATGCAAGAAGAAGAACTGGATCGCTATACCGGTCGTTTCCGCTTTGATATTGATCTCCTCAGTCGGCGGGTTGTTGGTGCTACAAACTGGCTTACCACCAACCCAACGACGGCGAATCTCAAAATCGGGTACTTCGGCGCAAGCACTGGCGCGGCAGCCGCTCTGGTTGCTGCTGCAGAACACCCTCTGGCCGTTGGTGCAGTTGTTTCACGCGGTGGTCGGCCTGATCTTGCCAGTTCATACCTTCCTGCAGTTCAGGCCCCAACACTGTTGCTCGTTGGCTCAAAAGACACGCAGGTCATCGAATTGAACCGTAGGGCGTTCTCGTTGCTGCGGTGCGAAAAGCAGCTCGAGATCATTCCTGGAGCATCACACCTTTTTGAAGAACCAGGAACATTGGAGAAGGTTGCGCAGTTGGCAAGCCAGTGGTTTACACGCTATCTCGCGGCATGAGTGCTTTCATAGAGTGAACCGCACCTGCGGAAATGCGTAGCAAAAAGCCAGGTTGAGAGAAACATCATGATAAAAATCTATCGAGACCGAAGTGAAGCCGGGCGTGAGCTAGCCACGAAACTCACAGCCTATGCTCATCGCCAGGATGTGCTGGTGCTTGCGCTCCCTCGTGGAGGTGTGCCAGTTGGGTATGAAGTGGCAAAGGCACTTCAGGCGCCCCTCGATGTCTTTGTTGTGCGCAAACTTGGCGTCCCTGGTTACGAGGAATTGGCGATGGGCGCTATTGCAACGGGAGGGATATGTGTGATCAACGAAGAGGTCGTGCAGATGCTGCATATCCCTAAGCAAGTGATCGATGCGGTTGTAGCAAAAGAGCAGCGGGAACTTGAACGGCGAGAACGCCTCTACCGTGATGATCGCCCCCCGCCCGACGTGAACGGTTGCATCGTTATTCTGGTCGATGACGGTCTTGCGACCGGTTCAACCATGTATGCTGCCGCAGAAGCATTGCGACAGCAGCATCCCGCTCGTCTTGTCGTTGCAGTGCCGGTAGCGGCTCCTTCGACCTGCGAGGAACTGAGCACAGTGGTAGACGAGGTCGTCTGCGCTCAAACACCAGAGCCTTTCTACGGAGTTGGCTACTGGTACGAGGACTTCTCGCAAATCTCGGACGAAGAAGTACACGAGCTGCTCTCTCAAGCTGAGCAAGAAAAACCGGTTGCTGCGCGCAAACGATAAGGGTTACTTGCGGTGTGCCGAGCTGGCTTCTCCTGGCTTCTCATCGAAATAATGAGGATGATATGTGCAATGTCAGATACAGCACTTACTGTACTCATCAATGCTGTACGCGAGACTGCGCATCCGCTCACAGCAGCGACTACAGACTACGATCCCTTGATGAAACTGATCGGGGACGCCCGCTTCGTCCTGCTTGGTGAGGCAACACATGGCACTCATGAGTTCTACTGGGCGTGCAGAAATCACGAAGCGGCTTATCACAGAGAAAGGCTTCGTTGCCGTAGCTGTCGAGGCCGACTGGCCAGATGCTTACCGCGTCAACCGCTATGTTCGGGGCATCAATGACGACGCCACAGCCAGAGATGCGCTCGCAGGTTTCAAGCGCTTTCCAATCTGGATGTGGCGCAATACGGATGTACTTGATTTCATTGAATGGTTACGTACACATAATACCGGCCTTCCTCATGGCGACGAAGCCAAAATCCCGGCGGGAGGCCAGAGCCTCATTCCCCTCTTGCGCTTCCGTCTGGCCGCTCCATCCCTCCTCATCGATATTATTCGTCTTTCTGAACTGGAGTACATTCGAGAGGCAGACGGCGCACTGCACATCGGCGCATTAACCCGCGAAGCAGCATTGGAAACTTCTTCCCTCGTCCACCATCGTTATCCCATCTTGCGCGATACCTCAAAAGGTGTAGCCGATCCTGTAGTGCGCAACTGGGGCACTGTCGGGGGCAATCTTGCTCATGCCGATCCTGCTAACGATCATCCCGCGACTATGTTGGCACTAGGAGCGCGTGTCGTAGCCGAGGGACCTGACGGCAAGCGCGTTATCCCCATCGATGCATTCTTTACCGATTCTCCTTTTGTGACGACACTGCAACCCAACGAGATCCTTACAGAGATTCGCATCCCCGCTCCTACTGAGCGGAGTGGTGGCGCTTATTTCAAACTTGAGCGGAAGGTTGGCGATTATGCCATCGCTGGTGTCGCCGCCTCTCTAACGCTCGACCCTGATGGACTTGTCACGTACGCGGGCATTGGTCTCACCAACGTTGGACCTTCTCCCATCAAGGCCAGGAATGCTGAACAGGCATTGCATGGCAAGCCTTTAGACGATGCCCATATCCACCAGGCTGCTGATCTCGCTGCTGCTGCCTCGCAGCCAGGCAGCGATAGGCGTGGTACCGCCGAGTACAGGCGCGCAATGGTCCGGACGCTCTGTGTCCGTGCGCTGCGAAAAGCGCTTGCTCGTGCCACGGAAGGAGAAGAATTATGAGCAACCATCATATCCGCGTCACCATTAACAGCACTGTCTACGAGGATGATGTCGATGCTCGCATGCTACTTGTCCACTGGATACGTGATAGTTTGTATCTAACCGGTACACATATTGGCTGCGATACGACCTCTTGTGGTGCCTGCACGATCATCGTTGATGGCAAGGCCACCAAGTCCTGCACCATGTTCGCCGTGCGAGCCGATGGCCGCCAGATCCGGACTGTTGAGGGGCTTGAGCAGAAAGGGAAACTGCATCCCATCCAGGAGGGGTTCTACCAGAAACACGGCCTGCATTGTGGCTAGTACACATGCAATCATTGAACGGACGTTGGATGCTGGCCCCAAGTTCAAATTGGTCCCGATTGAGCGCTTCCCGGTGACCTTCATGTACTGGGATGGCGAGCTGTATCACTTCGTGGATACCGCTATCCTGGATCCCGACACCCTGGATGAAATTATGCTCCCTGCTGAGATGCTTGGCAAGGCGAGCAAATACATCGTCGATGGACTGCAACTCGACCTGTTCCTGCTCAATGACGAGCCGGTTGGAGTAGATTTACCCGTATCGGTCGTAATGCGCGTAAAGGATGTTGAGATGTCTGGCCACTACTGGCATGCCACAATGGAGGGGCCAGCACGACTTGAAACTGGTCTGGTGGTGCTGGTCCCCCCCATCATCGCCGCAGGCGACCGGATCCGCGTCAATACCGAGAACGGGGAATATATGGAACGAGTTTGAAGGTCCCTGCTTCAACACCACGAGAAGGAAATGAGACTTACCCAGCTTGCTCCGATTGCTGTCGAAATGAGCAGGAAGCCCCTTCCCGACTGCCATCTCCAGCCGTCTTCCATCGGAAAGTAGCATCTGAGCTTATCCCAGTCTAGGTGTGCAATGCTAAAAAAGGCTCATTTCCTGCTGACTTCGCCGAGCCGTTTTCCAGAGATGACTGATCTCTCTTGCAGGGTGATATCTGCCTCAGAGGCATAGCGATCCCGTTTTTTGATCAGTAACCAGGCCTTCTCTCCCAGCCGTTTCTGTCGGATGAGCGCATATTCCCCACGCAATTTCTCGCCGAACAGCAGAAAACGCAGCTCTCCCTGGTTCAGTTGCACTCTTACTTGCTCCTGCATTTCCTCTTTGGTTTTCCCCGCAAGGGGTCTGTATCTTCCCTGATCCCAGACGATGACTTCCCCTGCTCCATACTCGCCCTCTGCAATCACCCCTTCGAAGGTTCGATACTCGAGGGGATGATCTTCCACCATGATCGCCAGCCGTTTCTCTTTTGGGTTCAGCGATGGGCCTTTCGGCACTGCCCAGCTTTTCAAGACACCATCGAGTTCTAACCGAAAATCGTAATGAAGGCGGGAAGCCTGATGCTTTTGCACTACAAAGACGAGAGCATCTTGCGTTCCCTTCACCTCCCCTTTTGGTTCTGGCTCTTCAGGAAAACTCCGCCTCTTTTTAAATGCATCGGAGTTCATATGTTACACTTGGCTCCTCCTCATTGGGAATGGGTCGATGATACTCTGAAAGTTCTTCTTTACCATGCCCTTAGCTAAATTGAAATGCTATGCGATCTGCTGATCCGTAGTGAGTACTGGTGCGAAGAGATCGCCAAGTCGCCCGACGCGCTCGAGGACTACCGGCGGAGTCAGGTCAGCGGGGTGAATGGTGCCAGTATCCAGTTCTTCCCAGCTGAGCGGCGTGGAGACTGTTGGGTGAGCAGTGCTGGCACGCAGGGTGTAGGGGGCCGCGGTGTTGCGACCGACGCTGTTCTGTCCAGGGTCAATTGTGACGCGCCCTCCCCGGTGCGTCGGACCCTGAGCGATGGCAATCAGATCCGGATAGGTGGTAGCGAGCTGCTGCCCCATCGCTTTGACCCAGCTGCGGACACGCTCGAAGGTATACCCAGCTGCTAACGGCACGTAGATATGAAGCCCGCGTCCACCGCTGGTCTTTGGATAGCCCGTGACTCCTGCTTGCTCGAGCTGGTCATGGAATCGCAGCGCTGCCTCCCGAACGTCAGTGAAAGATGCCGTCTCGCCGGGATCCAGATCAAAAATGGCCTGATTGGGCTGCGTGAGGTCCGGGACTTGTGAACTCCAGAGGTGGAATTCGATGGCCCCCTTGTTGGCGAACCAGATCAGACCCGCTGTATTGTCGATCAGTGGCAAAGGAACCAGGTGCGTGCCCGTCTTGGGCCGGTACGGTACCCTCCGGAGCCAGTCGGGAGCAGCGCCAGGGCAGTCGCGTAGGTAGTACGATTCTCCAGGGACACCTTGGGGGAAAACGCGCAGAGTCACTGGACGGTCTTTGAAATAGGGCAGCGCCGCGTGTGCGATCTGCCGGTAATAGTGCAGCATATCGCCTTTGGTGAACCCCGTCTGTGGCCAGTAGCATTTCTCCAGGTGCGAAACCTGTACCGCCGCCTGGCTTCCTAGTTGCCACGTTTCAGATGAGGCACTCATACGGATGGATTTCTCACTAGTGTTCTTGCTCTTGCCGTTTTCACTGTGCTCACCGTCTTGATATGGCTCTACCAGGCAAGATTGCATTGTTCTCATGGTATATTTTAGGCATTATGTCAAGAGATGTGTGAAGAAGTAGGTGCCATCGGCGAAGACGTATGCTTACCGCTCTGCCAATGGGCGTTGTTTCCATTGCGGATATTCCGATACATCATAGAGTCAGGGAGACCGGATCCTGGCAACAGCAGATCGAAGTGTTTCCTGCATATGGAGGATGGCTGCTTCATCTTTGTAGCGCTGTCTGGGCCAAAAGAAGCCCCTGAGGCCATCATTTCTCTGGCGAGGCACGAGGTGAATATGCACATGGGGGACGCTATACTATTACTATATGTCGGATGCGCCAGTCGCAAATACGCACCTCCAGTTCAGGAAGTTGAAGGCTTTTTGAAAACTGATGCGCTTTAGATGAACGACACAACGCAGTGGATCAACCCGTTGGTAAGAAGGAGGAACATCCTCTGGAATTTGCACGTCTTTCGCAATACTTTGAGAAACTAGAGAAAACCAGCTCCCGGCTTGCTTTGATTAAGATTTTAGCGGAGCTGTTTCGTTTGATCGAACGTCCAGATGAAATAGCACAAGTCTGCTACCTTGTTCAAGGAAGGGTGGCGCCGATCTTTGAAGCGCTCGAGATCGGGATGGCAGAGAAAACCGTGGCCAGATCGATTGCCATCGCCTATCACACCACTCCGGAGCACGTTTTCAAGCTGTATGCGACGCTTGGTGACCTGGGACTGGTCGCAGAGCAGCGAAGCCGAGAAGCAGGAAGGGTATCGAACGTCTTACAAGTAGACGATGTGTTTGAGGGGTTGAAAACCATTGCGCAGACAGCAGGGAAGGGAATGGTCGAAAAGCGGATTGCGCTGCTCGCCGATTTGCTCAGACAAGTTGACAGTGTGTCTGCGAAATATGTCGTGAGAATTGCATTGGGAAATCTGCGGCTGGGCATTGGCGACTCGACCATTCTGGACGCGTTGGCAACGGCAAAATTTCACGATACACACAAGCGCAAAGTTTTGGAAGGTGCCTATAATAAAACATCAGATCTGGGGCTCATCGCCAGAACGTTATGGCAGTATCCCGGGCAGGAAGATGCTTTACGCGCGGTTGCACAGTTAGATATCCAGGTGGGCAAACCGATCCGCCCGCAACTCGCGGAACGCTTACCCGACGTCGAAACCATCATCAAGAAAATGGGGTGGTGGATGTGCAATATAAATACGATGGATTGCGCACGCAGATCCATAAAGATGGGCAGCAGGTGTCTATCTTCTCGCGCAACCTGGAAAACATGTCACAGATGTTTCCGGAAATACTTGAAGGAACCCGCAAGCAAGTACAAGCAGACAACGTCATTCTGGATGCAGAAGCCCTCGCCTACCATCCAGCATCAGAAGAATTCCTGCCATTCCAGGAAACAAGCAGAAGACGGCGAAAATATCATATCGAAGCCATGGCTCAACAACTGCCGCTGAAAGCCTTCGTGTTTGACATCTTGTACAAAAACGGGGTGTCGCTCCTTGAGAAACCGCTGGTGGAACGCATGAAAATGCTTGAAGAAACCATTACACCTCACGACATCCTCATTCTCACCAGTCATCAGATGGTGAGGGATGCCAAAACACTCTCGCTCCTCTTCGAAGAAGCCATCAGCAAGGGGTTGGAAGGTGTGGTGGTGAAAAAACTGGAAAGCCCCTACGAAGCAGGCGCGAGAAATTTCAATTGGGTGAAACTCAAGAGACACGCAGATGGAGCGTTGCAGGACACCATCGACTGCGTCCTACTGGGATACCTTTTTGGCAGGGGCAAGCGCGCGACACTCGGGGCTGGCGCATTGCTCGTGGGTGTGTATGACCAAAAGCAGGACATGTTCGTCACCGTGTCCAAAATTGGCACGGGTTTAACGGATGAAGGATGGCGCAGTATCAAGGAGCGCACTAAAGGGCTGGTAGTCGATCACAAGCCAGCCCGCGTCCTCTCGCTGATTGAACCAAGCGTGTGGCTCGAGCCGGAAATTGTCATCGAAGTGCTGGCAGATGAAATCACCCGTTCACCCATCCATACCGCTGGAAAAGTAGGAGATGAGCCGGGATATGCGTTGCGCTTTCCAAGGCTCGTCGCATTTCGAGAGAAGGAGAAAAAGCCCGAGGATGCAACGACAGTGGAAGAGTTGATCGAAATGTACCAAAGTCAAGGAAAGAAGTAGTGTCTTATAATTTACACCCGCGCCAGGCGCTTTTTGGCGCGGCTGGTTGTTACATAGAAAAAAAGGCGTGAGAAAAAGAAATGAAAGAGGTCTCACCACCCGCTTACGCAGGCCCACCTCCCGGATCGCCTGAACAGGTAATAGCGATTATCGCAGAACTGCGGCGCCTGTACCCTGATGCGAAGATTTCGCTCAACTTCTCCAACCCACTTGAATTGCTGGTGGCCACGCAGCTTTCGGCACAAAGTACTGACGAGCGCGTGAATATGGTCACGGCTGAGCTGTTTAAGAAATATCGCCGCGTGGAGGATTACGCGACGGTGAGCCAGGAAGAACTGGAAAAGGA
>Ga0099829_10002338_pt1 | contig 10874 bp, 15 predicted proteins | sample CZO8metaG_3_FD_79336 | JGI IMG/M metagenome (GOLD analysis project Ga0099829, IMG submission 79336) | Vadose zone soil microbial communities from the Eel River Critical Zone Observatory, Northern California, USA - CZOApr15con2H2.8 metaG | ecosystem: Environmental > Terrestrial > Soil > Vadose...
GCTGGGCGAAGAAACATTGGCCCCCCAGCGGGCGGTGAAGAGTTGCGCCGAGCGAGCAAAGGCCCCGAAGCCTGCTTCCGGCAAACCGGTGCGGTCAGCCAAGAGAAAAACGTGATCTGGAGCTGACCGACTCGGTGTTGTCAGGCACGATCGAAATCCTTGCTTCGCCGCGTCATGAACTATGCGGTCCGATGCCGCGATCTCTCTCGCTATTGGGTTCGCAAGTCGTTTGGGATCTGGCCACGGCCAACACTCTGACCGATTTCGGCACCTACTCCATATCGGTACTGATCAACGACACAGGTTGAAGACGACGCTGTAGCCTCGGCAGCCCGAAGGGGCAGAATGGGTCTTCTGCCGCACGCCTTCATCTAAGCCGAGGTTGATCGCGCGCCCGTCTTCGAGAACCCGAGCGGCAGAACAGGGATTCTGGGGCAGAATGAGCATTCTGCTTCTGGCCCTCAGTCTCCACCATGGACCGCTCGGATGACGGATTTTCCTGACTGCGCCGGACAAACGCAATCGGAAAGCGAGCTCCTGTTCGCCTCAGCAGCTCGATCGGGCAGAACGGGTATTCTGCCGCGCCCCTCGTTTGGATCAAGGCTGGTGGGCGAGCACTTGGCGTGAAAAGGCTGGATCGGCCGAGGCGGCAGGTATTAGAAGGCGAGGCGGAGGGTGAGATGTCCACCAGCCATTGCAAGGCAGGGGGTCGTCGTGACTTCTTGAAGGCAGCCGGTTGCCTCACGACGGCCGCCTTGCTTCCGCATCGCTTCGCCTGGGCTCAGGCCAACAAAATCAAGATCGGATTGATGCTTCCCTATACCGGGACATATGCCGCGCTCGGAAACGCAATCACCAACGGCTTCAAGCTCGCCGTCGCGGAGCGACGGGGAAAGTTGGGCGGCCGAGAGCTTGAGTACTTCACCGTTGACGATGAATCCGATCCCGCGAAGGCGCCTGAAAACACCAACAAGTTGGTCCAACGCGACAAGGTGGACGTGCTGATCGGCACCGTTCACAGCGGCGTCGCGCTGGGTATGGTCAAGATTGCTCGAGAAACGGGAACGCTGTTGATCATTCCAAACGCCGGCGCTGCAGCCGCCACCGGCGAACTCTGTGCGCCGAACATTTTCCGCACCTCCTTCACCAATTGGCAAACCGGTTACCCGATGGGAAAGGTGGTCGCGGATCGCGGTCTCAAGAGCGTGGTCACGATCACCTGGAAATACGCGGCCGGCGAGGAGTCGGCGGGCGGGTTCTCGGAAGGATTTACGAAGGCGGGCGGCAAGGTGATGAAGGAGCTGTGGGTTCCGTTCCCGCAGGTGGAGTTTCAAGCACTGCTCACTCAGATTGCCTCACTGAAGCCGGATGCTGTCTACACCTTCTTTGCCGGCGCGGGGGCGGTGAAGTTCGTGAAGGATTACGCGGCGGCGGGCCTGAAGGGAAAAATCCCGCTCTTTGGATCCGGTTTTCTCACCGATGGCGTACTGGAAGCGCAGGGAGAGGCGGCGCAGGGGTTGGAAACGACGCTTCACTATGGGGATGGAATCGACACGCCGCGAAACAAGGCTTTTCGCGAGGCTTACGCGAAGGCATACAAGTCCGAAGCAGACGTCTATTCTGTTCAAGGCTACGACGCGGGATTGTTACTGGGGCTCGGTTTGGATGTGGTACGCGGAGACGTGAGCAAGAAAAATGAGCTGATCGCGACGCTGGAGAAAGCTCGGATCGACAGTCCAAGAGGGGTCTGGACGCTTTCCACGGCGCACAATCCAATCCAGGACATCTATCTGCGGAAGGTTGTTGGCACCCAGAACAAGGTGATTGGAGTGGCACACAAGTCGCTCGAGGATCCCGCTCGCGGCTGCAAGATGAAGAAGACGTGAACGGTTGGCCTTCTGAATTCTTCATTCAGCTCCTCAACGGCATCCAGTATGGGTTGTTGCTGTTCTTGCTCGCCAGCGGGTTGTCCCTGATCTTCGGCATCATGGGCGTTCTCAATTTGGCCCACGGCAGCTTCTACATGGTTGGCGCTTATCTCGCGTTTTGGCTCGCGCGAGAGATCGGCAACCTGTGGCTGGCGATCCCAATTGAATTGGCGATGGTTTTGCTGATCGGAGTGATCCTTGAGTCTACGCTGTTCTCGCGCCTGTACCACCGCGATCATCTGCAGCAGGTGCTCCTGTCCTTTGGCCTGATTCTCATCTTTGAGGAGTTGCGGAGCATCTTGTTTGGGGACGATGTGCACAGCGTCCCCGTCCCACCGTTGCTCAGTGCATCGATTCCGCTCACCGGCACCCTAAGTTATCCGGTCTACCGTTTGTTCATCTCGGGGGCCTGTCTGGTGGTTGCCGGACTGATGTACGTCGTCATTCAAAAGACCAGAATCGGCATGATGATTCGCGCCGGCAGTACCAATCGCGAAATGGTGCAGTCCCTCGGCATCAATATCAAGCTGATCTACCGCTGGGTGTTTGCGATTGGGGTGACGCTCGCGGCACTCGCAGGGCTGATCGCAGCCCCCGTCTCTTCCGTCTACCCAGGAATGGGCAGCCAGATCTTGATCATCTGCTTCGTCGTGGTGGTGGTCGGTGGCATCGGCTCGATCAAGGGCGCGATGATCTCCGCACTGATCATTGGAATTGTGGATACGCTCGGCCAAGTGGTGCTGCCCGAATTCTCTGGGGTGGCAGTCTACCTTCTGATGGCTGTGATCCTTCTCTGGCGGCCTCAGGGCTTGTTCAGGGTCGCGTGAGGATTGGCCGCTTCATCCTGGTGCTGGGGGCCGTTTGCGTGGCGCTGGTGCCTCTCACCGGTGCGACCTTCTATGTGCAGTTGGTGAGCAAGATCATGATCCTGGCGATTTTCGCGATGAGCCTGGATCTTCTGGTCGGTTCCGCTGGCTTGGTGAGCCTGGGGCACGCCGCGTTTTTTGGGGTTGCCGGATATGGAATCGCGCTGCTCTCGCCGAAATATCAGGCAGCGAGCTTATGGTGGACGCTACCGGCGGTGCTGATCGTTTCCGCTGCTCTCGCGCTGATCGTCGGTCTGCTCGTGCTTCGTACCTCGGGAGTCTACTTCATCATGGTCACGTTGGCTTTCGGCCAAATGCTCTACTACTTGTTCCACGACACCAAGTTAGGAGGCGGATCCGACGGCATTTATTTGTACGTCCGGCCGGAGCCGAGCATCGCCGGATATCGGCTGTTCGACCTCGAGAAGCCAGTGCATTTTTTCTATTTCGTATTTGTGATCATGCTCGGGGTTTATTTCTTATTGAAGCGCATTCTAGTTTCGCCCTTTGGCCACGTTTTGGCTGGACTGAGAGTCAATGAGCAGCGAATGCGCTCGTTGGGATTCCCGCCGATCCCCTACAAGCTCGGTGCCTTTGTGTTGGCCGCCACGTTGACCGGGCTGGCCGGGTACCTCTCCGCTTGCCAATTTGGATTCGTCAATCCGGAGATGCTGTCCTGGCACTATTCGGCGACGGTGCTGATGATGCTGATACTGGGTGGAGTCGCGCGCTTGCACGGGGCGATTCTTGGCGCATTCGCCTATGTCCTCCTCCAAGAGCTGTTGGCGAGCCAAGCCTTATTCGGCGCGATCGCAAAACACTGGCAACTCGGCATGGGTGTCCTCATCGTGCTGAGCGTTCTGTTGCTCCCCAACGGTTTGGCCAGCCTGTTTGATCAACTTAGCCGGGTACGCCCAACGCAAACTAGCCAATGATCGACCGGGGGTTGCGAGCGAGTGGGCTGAGGAAGGTGTTTGGCGGGCTCACCGCAGTGGACAACGTCTCTCTCGAGCTTGCGGTCGGATCACTGCATGCGGTGATTGGGCCCAACGGCGCCGGGAAGACGACCTTGATCAACCTACTTTCTGGAGATCTCGCCCCCACTGCCGGCAGCATTCATTTCAACGGACAAAACATCGTTGGATACTCGTCGGATCAGCGCTCGCGTCTCGGCATCGGCCGCACCTATCAAAAAATAAACATCTTTGCCTCGTTCAGCGTCTTGGAAAACTGTCGGCTGGCGGCCCAATCGAGGAAATCCCATGCAGCAAATGTATTCCGCAGTGTCCGCTCCTTTCCGTCGCTGAGACGCGAAGCGGAGCGGGCGCTCGGGGCAGTAGGCCTGGAGCAAAGGGCGGATGTGATCGCGGGCACGTTGAGCCATGGTGAGCAGCGTCAGCTGGACATCGCGATGTCGCTGGCGACCAGGCCGCAGGTCCTGCTGCTCGATGAGCCGCTCTCGGGTATGGGCGCGGAAGAGTCGGCGAGCATGGTCACGCTGCTGCGGGAGCTAGCGAAGGACCATGCAGTGCTGCTGGTGGAGCATGACATGGATGCGGTCTTCGCGCTGGCCGAAGCGTTGACCGTGATGGTGAATGGCCGTGTCCTGGCGTCGGGGAAACCGGAGCAAATTCGTGGCAGCCCCGACGTTCAACGTGCCTACCTCGGAAGCGCAGAGGCGCGCCGTGGCTGAGTTACCCATTCTCGAGGCACTCGATCTTCACACGTTTTACGGTTTGAGCCACATCCTCCACGGAATCAGTTTTGCCGTCCGCCCGGGTGAAACGATCGGCTTGATGGGGCGAAACGGAATGGGGAAGACAACCTTGGTTCGCACTTTGGTCGGGCACGTTCGGCCTCGTCGAGGAAGAGTGATGGTGAACGGCAAGGAAATGACTGATGCGCCTCCCCACCTGATCGCGCGGGCGGGCATCGCCTACGTGCCCGAAGGACGCGGAATCTTCCCAAACCTTTCGGTGCGAGAAAATCTCTTAATGGCGGCTCGGCCGGGACTCGATGGCACATCTACGTGGACCTACCAGCGCGTCCTGGCCAGCTTTCCCCGCTTGGCCGAGCGACTCAACCAGGGCGGTCAGCAGCTATCTTCTGGGGAGCAGCAGATGTTGACGGTCGGCCGCGCGTTGCTGACCAACCCCAGGCTGCTGATTCTCGACGAGGCCACCGAAGGGCTGGCACCTCTGATCGCGGATGAAATCTGGCGAATCGTGCGCGAGATTCATCACACCGGGATCGCCACGATTATTGTCGACAAGAATTTCGCGACGGTCTCGGCAATCACCAGTCGAAATGTGATTCTCGTCAAAGGTCAAGTCGTGCTCGAGGGAGCGAGTCAAGAGCTGCAGAAGCATCCGGACCTCTTACAGCGATACCTAGGGATCTGATCGAATCGCTACGGCTGACAGGTTTGAGCACGCCGGTCTTGGTTCGGCCCCTTCCCACACCCCAACCCCAATCCGGGCAAACGGCCAGTCTGAACGGGTATGAGCTCGTTTCGGGTGAGCGACGTTGGCGAGCCGCCAAGGAATTGGGTTGGGAAACCATTCGCGCCGTTTGTGAGGAGATGACCGATCCTGAGGCGGCGGCTCGAGTCGTCACCGAAAATGAAGTGAGAACCGACACCAACATCCTGGAAAAGGGCGCTGACTACAAACGGCTTACGCAACCGCCATGCAGCCTGACTCTCGAGGAAATCGCTAAGCGTTATGGGTTCAGTGCCCGTTCCTCAGTACAGCGGATCATCGATCTTCTCGACCAACCCGAAGCTATCCAAGACTTGTTGTCCCGGGACTTGCAGCGCACTGCTCAAAAAGGTTTCGCTTCGTCCCGATACTCGCTCGTGGCCCTCTCCCTCAGGCACCCGGCAGGAGTTTGGCGCCCAGTCCCCTGCTCGAGGCGTGAGAAACAACTGATGAGATGGATCGCAAGACTACTGGATCAGATCTCCGTGCTCGTCGCGCTCACCGGAGGGAATCGGGCCATCGCTACCACCGGGTCCAAATCCGGATCGACCAGGATGATCCGGGATGGTGATGCGTGCCTCGGCGACGTTGTTGCCATAATTGGATTCTGGAAGTTGATGACAGAAGCCCTGCGCGTCGCGGAACCTACACACATCTTGGGGATTTACTGGATCCGGGATAAAGGGAGGATTCACCGTCACTCTAATAATATAATCGCCAGGAGGGACCGGGGCCTGGCCGTCGCCGCCGTCGAGCACGAAGTACTGCCCGCCCAGAAACCAAATGTATTCGTCCGCCCAGCTGGCACTGATACCTTGATTCCCTGGTACACCGACGCGCCCACAAACGCGAAACTGGGGCTGTCCGGGCGGCTCAATCCCGAGGTCACCGGCGGGTTTGACGTCGATCATGCAGAACCCGCGCTTGGCAACGCGCCACACCTGTCCGGTCGTGACGCTGATGAGTTGATCGATCGTGTAGTGACGAAAATGAAAATGGTGATGACACGTGGCGAATTCGTATAAGCCGTCGTTGTTGGCGACGTGAACGTTGGGATCGCCGAGCGCCAAATCGCTAGCGCCCACATTTGGGGTGTTAACCGTAAATCGGAGAACGCGATGAGTTCCTGGCTGCACACCGCCTTCCTGAACCGAGCAGGTCGTCGCAAGAAAATCCTCGTCCCGCACGATCCAATGGTTCTGGAGAATCTGCTGGTTCACGATTAGGTCCGGCAATTGCTGTGCGTAAGCAGTGAAGCTCGGCCAGAGCGCCAAACCCGACAGCAAAGCCACTACGAACGACAAAACGCGCAACTTCCCAACGATGTCACGGACTAACATGAAATCCCCCTTTGGCAGCGGGAACAGACTGCGAAAGCGAGCGGTTGTCAATGGCCATTGCGCGTCGCGAAGGCTGCGCTATCGGCCGCGTCGACGCGGCCTGTCGCCGGGTGAGCACAGGCCCCAAAAGAGGCGGCGGCGGTGTGCCTTCCTGGACGGCTTCTCGCTGCACGCTGACACGCGCGTGCACCAGAACGACAGAGAGAGCCTCGAACGCTCGTGCAGATATGGCGCGCGCGGGCCGCTGGCGCTCGAGCGACTCTCGCGCCGCGAGGACGGCAAGCTGGAATACCGACTGAAGAAGGCGCCGCACGGCGGAGCCACCACCCTGGTGATGACGGCGATGCAGCTGCTCAAGCGGCTAGGTGCGTTGGTGGTTGCAAACGGTATCTCAGCAAACGCGAAGAATGGCCGCAACGTCCCTTGCGAAGAATTGAAAAGCGCTGTCGACGGCTCCTGGGCCGCACTTCGCAGATTCCTCTGGCCTTCAGCCGTCGATCACCCTGAAGCGAGCGACGCGTAGACCGAAAGAGGCACGATCGAACTTTGTCCAAAACGTGTCCAAAAAGATGGACAAATACGGAGCGCCCCGTAAACAACCGAGGACAAGGACGCGCGGCGAAGTACTTGGTTTTCTACAAAAACTCAGTTGTAACGCCCGCCTGCGAAACTGGTTTCACTGATTCCCGTGCTCTACCGCCAATTCTTCCTCTCCTGACGCTTACTTCCCGATCTCCCCTACTCCCGTCTCCACCACGTCTCCAAACTGCAAGCCCTTTTCCAACAGCCGGATTGCTGAGTTCTTCGCTGCCGGGGTTAGGTGCATGTAGCGCTGCGTGGTCGAGATGTCCTCGTGCCCCGCCAGTTCCTTGATCGCCATCGTCGGTGCTCCCAGCATCGCCAGCCGGGCCGCAGAACGTGTGCCTCAAGATGTGAAGACCTCCGGTCACTTTGAGGTTCGCTCGCTTCTGCGCTTTGCCCATCCAGTACCAGAACACAGCGCGGTTCACCTTGGTTCCATCGTCCCGGTGCAGTACGCGCGGTCCTCGAAGGTGCCGGTTGTCCTTAAGTAGCGCGGCCAGCCTTGCGGTCATTGGAACTTCGCGCGAGCGTCCTGCTTTGGGCGTCGTGAGATGTCCACGCCATTCCGACCGCTGGACGCAGATAACCGAGCGCCGGAAATCAAGGTCGGTCCATTCCAGCCCGATCGTCAGGATCTTCTGCGAAAAAATCCGAGGTTCTAAGAGTGATCTCTGGCGCATTCGCAAGATGTGCCTTCATGCCGGCCGTAAACTGATAGTGTCGCGCTTCGATAGCGGGCCGCAGTCGGATACCTAAAGCAAGCGATTCAATCGTGTCGCTCACTAGCTCGAAACCCGACTCTCGCACCTCATGGCGTTGATCCGATTCGATGCACTGCAGCCGGCCCTCGCGCACCTTGGTTGTAACGATTCGATCAATCTCCTCGGCCCGCTTACGATCGATCTTTGATTGTCGCCGACCTGCGCGCGCCCTAGCGATCTTGATGAGAACCGACGTGTCGGGCCAGATTGTCGGACGTGCCGGTCGTTGAATTTGCACCGCGATATGCAAAACGTCCCCCGCAGCTGTCTCGTCCCGGCTCAATGCCTCCTGCGTATCCATTCCTTAGCTCATTCCTTTCCGCAGCGAAGTGTAGTGGATCTCTCCGACGATTCCTCGCTCAATAATGCGGCAGAGCCGAGGCGCGGCGAGAATGGGATTTAGGGGGCGCTCTCAGCAGTACCGTTGCACCGTGCTGAGAAGCCGGTCGAGCATGAATGGCTTGCTTATAAAACCAGCAGCCTTCAACTCGGCAGCATAGCGTCGAACCTCGGTCGTGGCTGAAAGGACTATCACCGGGAGCCGTGCCAGCTTCGGTTCGCTAAGCTGCTTTGCGCGAAACTGCCAGCCGTTCATGACGGGCATCATCAGGTCCAGAAGAATCACGCAGGGCGCGCAATCGGTCTTGAGCTTCTCCAGCCCTTCGAGTCCATTACGCGCTGTAGCAACGAGGTAGCCCGCCTCGCTCAGGATTTCAGCCAGTTGCTCTCGGGTATCTGGGTCGTCATCGATCAGGAGAATTCCTGCCATCGTCGCCTCGCTCAACCGGCGGACGGCAAAGTCATCCTGAAGAGGCTGGCCCTTCCGCCCCCCGGGAGATAACTCTAGGCCACCTCGCGCTTATTCCGCATCCGGCTAGTCAGCGGGCGCCACTTCGGAACAGATCGCGGATCGGCAGCCTTCCCCTGCCCAGCGACGCACTACCACCAACCTCCCTGCTCTTCGACAACTGGAAGTAGAACGGCGCTTACTCAAAGTTGAGCGGCTCCCCTGCGGGGTGCTATGGCGCCGAGTTGGGCGGGCCGAATTCGACCGTTCGCCTAACTTCCGGGGAGGAATCCAAGATGAGCTTGCGAAAAATCAACGGTAGAACACTTTAGTTTTCAGCTGTTCTTCTCACTTTCACCCCGCTTCTCCCCGCAGAAGCGCAAGACGTGGACGTCCCGGGCAATCTCACGATGAGGGATTCGACCGGGCCAACGGTGGGGAACATCGTGAAGGCGGGCGCCCCGTTCATTCACAATTTCGGCTTCAACAATACCTTCATCGGAAGCGGAGCGGGCAACTTCACGATGACCCATCCCTTCGGCAGCAACACCGCGACTGGGTTCCAGGCGCTCCACAGCAACATCAACGGCTTCAACAATACTGCCAGCGGGAGGACCGCGCTTCTGAGCAACACCATCGGCTTCAACAACACCGCCAGCGGGGACGATGCGCTCTCCAGCAACACCACCGGCAACTACAACACCGCTTTTGGGTCTAATGCCGATGTTTCAGCTGGCAATTTGACGAACGCGACTGCCATTGGATTCGGAGCCATCGTCAATGCCAGCAACAAAATCCGTTTGGGCAATGAGGCGGTCACGGTCATCGAAGGCTTGGTCGGCCTCACCGCCAGGCTCTGGAGCGTAGGCTCGGCACGGACGGCAGAGCCGGGTTATAAGCGCTTCCTCCATGGCGGCTAGTCCCCTCTTGAGGCGCTCCTCTTCGGAGTTGGGGGCAGGCATGTTCTTAGAGCCCTCTAACACCTGACTGGTCTCAGCGCGCTTTGTCGTCGAATGCTGTCTCGGCTCTGGGGGCGCGATGCCGTCTTGTGGGACCGTAGAAGGGCCTTCCTTAGGGTTGTGATCGACCGAATAGTGAATCGGTCCTTTGCCCGCCTCGTCCTTGACCTCTGTACTGATGTTTTGTTTTTCAGGGGTACCCGCGTCTGCGGGGACTACCTGCGCTGGACCTGGATGCGGCATTGATCTTCCTTTTCTGCGGCGCGTTCTCGATTAGTTGCGCCAGAAGGATTTTTGTTTCTCGACGGACTAGAGGATCATCGAGTTCCCAAATCCCGGCTGTCTCCAGGGTTCCAAGGTAATTCAGCAGACCACGGCGGCGAGAGCGAGATTTCTCCAGCTCATCGGGACGTGCCCATCACTTCGTTTTCCTGCCCAAAGGCGATCCGAGTGCGTGTCACGGGCGTAGTTTTCTTCGACCGCATTCACGGACAGGACGGTGTGGCGCCCAATGGGGTTGAGCTCCGCCCGTGATTGGCATCGAAGGGTCGGAAGTTAGTCCCGGTCAGTAGGTACCTCGTCCAGCCATGACGACGGGCGGCCAAGAAGATCGCGTTCTCTCGTACCGAGCGCACATTCATTGCTCAACGGCGAGGTCGGGCAGCCAGAGATCGAATTTGATCCAGGTCAGGCAAATACCGCTGTATCCGGTTTTGCATGTCGGCAAACTGGAGATACGCGAGTATCGCTATCGCTATGCCAATCTTAGCAACAGGGCATTAGTACAAACCCGTTGCTTCTCCTCGCCTGTTGGCTAGAGTGCCGTCGAGCAGAAACTCAACCGCAGAAACTCAGCCGAGGGGAAATATCGTGGAAAAATTGTTTCAATTGGTTGTCATTGCTGTGATCGCTTGCCCCGCCGCCGCTCAGGAGCGCCTCTATCGAGCGAAGGGGGATTATGTGTCGGAGAAATTGGTCCTGTCAGGGCAGCGAGTGGATCAAGCCCCCCAGGCTGCGGCTCGATCCGCCGAATCAGCCTCGATCGACAAACCCAGCGGGGGCTTCACCTGGACGGAGAAGTTCAGGGGTAGTACCTGGATATTTGAGGACCTTTCGTTTGGCGATGTGGATCACGGGTTCGCCGTCGCCGAGTTGGGCCGCGTGCTTCGCA
>Ga0099829_10002341_pt1 | contig 10865 bp, 6 predicted proteins | sample CZO8metaG_3_FD_79336 | JGI IMG/M metagenome (GOLD analysis project Ga0099829, IMG submission 79336) | Vadose zone soil microbial communities from the Eel River Critical Zone Observatory, Northern California, USA - CZOApr15con2H2.8 metaG | ecosystem: Environmental > Terrestrial > Soil > Vadose...
GCCAGGAAGCTGTCCTCTCGTTCTTTCCACTCCGCCTCTTCGCCGAACCCAGTCGTATTCCCACCGAGCCGAGCCTGTCCATTCGTTACGCCTACAATATTGGGCGAATCGAACCGCTTCCGGCAGCGGAGGATGGGCGATTGTCGGGGCAGGAGTTTGTCGAAGCGCTAAGAAAAGTCCTACCGGACTTAAACTCCCTCTTAGCCAAGCGCCAGGCTCTGCTGCAGCGATTGTATCGCCGCGCCTCAAGGGGAAAGACAATACAATTGCATGCACCCAAACTTGGTCGAGTTGGGAACACGTGTTTGAGGCTAGAATGCGCGCACGAATGGCTCTCAGCGCTGGAATGAAACCCAATACCTACGAAATGCACTCGCGGCTCGGGGCGGGCGGGACACAGGACTGATGTTTACTTACTCTATTTAGGGGTTATTCGGGAATCGATGTAGCGCGCGACTTGCTCTTCTAAAATGTCGAGCGGGAGGGCGCCCTGATCCAGCACGGCATCATGAAAAGCGCGAATGTCGAAATTGTTCCCCAGCTGTTGCTGGGCCCGATCACGTAGCTCCAGGATCTTCATTTGACCCAGTTTATACGCCAGAGCTTGGCCGGGCCACGCAATGTATCTGTCAACTTCTGTCTGGATATTCGGTTCGTCCATTGCGGTGTGTTGCCGAAAGAAATCCACCATTTGCTGCCGTGACCAATGCTTATAATGAACGCCCGTATCCACCACCAGCCTGACCGAGCGCCACATCTCGTTGCCCAGGCGTCCGTAATCACTGTACGGATCCTGGTAGAAGCCGACCTCTTTACCTAAACGCTCCGAGTAGAATGCCCAGCCCTCGGAAAATGCATGATAATGCAACCCGAATTGTCGGAAGGGTGGAAGATCCGGCAACTCCTGGGCGATGGAGAATTGAAGATGGTGTCCTGGAACACCTTCGTGATAGGCGATCGCCTCCACATTGAGCAGGAGCCGGTGCTCGGGATCGTACTCATTCACGTTAATCCGTCCCGGGCGCAAATTCGTGGCCGATCCAATAGTGTAGTCTGCAGGGACTGCCTGTGGGGCGCGATAAGACTCCATGGGAACTACAATCAATTTGTTATTCGGTAGTTTTCCGAAAAGTTCCGAAAGTTTGGCCGCCATTTGATCTGCGTAATGCTGGTAGAGCGTGAGCATCTGCTGGCCGGAGGCCGCATAAAGCTTGCGGTCCCTGCGTATGTGCTCATTAAAGCTCTTCAGATCGCTGAAGCCCTGCTTCTTCGCAATCGAAAGCATTTCGTTTTCAATTTCGGCAACCTGTTTTAGCCCGAGCTGGTGAATTTCCTCCGGGTTTAGATTCGTAGTCGTCATGTATCGAACGGCAAAGCGGTAACGTGCATCTCCGTACGGTAAAGCCCAGACACCGTCTTCGGTGCCACCCTTCGGCGCATATTCGGTGTGTACAAAATTTGCGAACTTGACGTAAGCAGGGACAACCTCCCCCTTTACCGCCGACCCGATCGCATCGTGCAGCCGCCTTTGATCCACTTGAGAAATTCCTTTTGGAAGTTTGAGAGCCGGCTGGTTGAAAGGGCTGGCTTGCTCCGAATCGTCCGCAATGCTCTGCGCCTGCGTGACCACTTTTTCCAGCAGGTGCCTGGGAGGCATCAACCGGTCGCGAATTCCCAGGCGCATGTTCGTTGTAATCTGCTCAAAAACTCGCGGCAGTTGATGCAACCGCGCAATGTAATTTTCGTAATCTTTGACCGAGCGGAAGGGAGTCTCGGAAACAAGCGAGGGATACTCGAGGTGTACGCCACCGAACTGACTGACCGGCATTTCCCAGTTCCTGAACTTCGACTCCTCGATCAAGTCCCGTACGCTGCGGACTGCCAGAATTTTGTTCAGCTTTTCCTGCTCGGGAAACCCGCTACTGTCGATGGCATCGAGTTGGCTGAGGAATTGGGTTGCATGCTGGACCTCGGCAAGATAGAAATCCGCCGAGTAGTCGCTCAATCGGTCATTGAAGCGGTCGTCCCCGACTCTGGTCGCCAACTCCGGGTGGGCTTTTAATTGATGATCCCATTCCTCTTGTAGGGCGGCTTTCAGTTTCTCCCTGCGCGCTTCCACATCCGATGGTTGGGCAGCAGGCCTTGGCAAAATCACCACAGCCAGTGCCGCCAACAGCAGTATTTGTCCTGCTCGCATTATTTGCGAGACTCCTTCGCGCTGGATCTTCAGGCCTCAGCCGCAGAAAAGTGTTTGACCTTCTCTCCCGCTCGCATGGGCTCTCGCCTTTGCTGCAACAGTTCTTTCAAAGATCGGCCAGCGTCCAATATATGGTGACGCAACAGCTCACAGGCAGCCGGTACATCCCGCTGGCGCGAGAGATCTAACAGTTTGCGATGTTCTTTATTGGCCCGATCCATGCGCGCGTGAGGAATAGTTGTAGCCGGGTGTAGCGCTCGCCATTATTGTTGATGATGCGGAGAACCGATATGAAGTACGGCCGGTTGGACCGCGAGTACAAAACAGAATGGAACTCCCAATTGAGCTGTCCCCATGCCGACGTGGTCCGCGTGTTTAAGCTCACTCACGTAAGTGCGCAAGATCTTATCCGCATCAGCGAAATCTTTTTCCGTGAGGTGGGGGATCGAAAGCTTCAGCAGCTCCGGCTCCAGCAGAGCACGTATGGTGAAAAGCTCCTCGACATCGTCCGGTGACAACGCCCTCACCACCGCTCCCCGATGTTGAACGATTGAAATCAAGCCCTCGGCTTCCAATTGCCGAAGTGCTTCGCGAACTGGAATCCGACTCACCCGATATTCCTTCGCAATCGCGTCTTGACGGAGCTGGGCCCCCTCGGGAATTATTCCGCGGATGATTTGATCGCGCAGCCGATCGGCTACAGCGGAAGTGAGTGACTGCCTGGGAATAGCGGAATTAGATACAGAATCTGATTCCATGGAGCTGGTATGCAATGAACACACTTCTTGCTCTTCCTCCCTCTACCGGCCCCGATTGTCCAATCACACTCGGACTGCTGGCCTAGGCAAAAGCGTCACTTCGCGAACCGCACCCCGAGGACGCGCAACAGTTCGCGCGTTCAATCCGGGCAACACAAAATCGATTAGCGCATTCAACTCTTTTGTCTTGACAAGCGCCGCATATTGTATACATTATGCGCTCCATCAAGCAATTCACTTCCGGCCTTGGTTGGATCGGAACTTTCCTGATCAAGGGGGGCAGCCCATGTCTCACCGTTTTCTGTCACGCAAAATCGCTTATCGGTCGCGGTCGCTGGCTGTGCTGATCTTGATCTCCGCCTGCTCCTCGATCATCTCTGCGGCCCAAGTTTCCATTACCGGCAAAATCGCGGGGACAATTACAGATCAATCCGCCGCCGCCGTCCCCAACGCCTCGGTTACGGTGAATGGTCCGGCATTGATGGTTCCCCGCACCACGCATAGTCAATCCGATGGAGGCTACCTCTTTGACCTGTTACCGCCCGGCAGGTATGCGGTAACCGCGTCAGCCCCCGGATTTCGAACCGTCGAGCAAGCCGACGTCGTCATCACAGCCGGCTTCACCGCCACGGTAAACTCCCGGCTTCCAGTCGGTCAGGTGAAAGAGGCAGTTAATGTCGAAGCCGGCGCTTCCACCGTCGATCTCCAGAACGTGCAAGCTGAGACCACGTTCGATCAAAACCTCCTCCAGGATATCCCGTCTGGGCGTGATCCCTGGTCCACGGTGGCGCAGATGCCGGGGGTTACATTGACCACCTTCGATGTGGGCGGCAATCAGAGCATGCAGCAGTCCACCATGCAGGTGCATGGCAGCACGCCGGGAGAACAAATTTTCAGCTTCAATGGACTGGACCTGAACTGGCCTGGTGCCAACGGTGGTTATACCCAGTTTTACCCCGACCACGACTCATTCGATGAGTTCCAGGTAGTTGCCGCTAACGCTCCCGCTTCGGTATCGGTTAGCGGCGTGTACATGAACATGGTCACAAAATCGGGTTCGAACACGCTGCACGGACAGGCGGCGGCATATTACGAAACTGCCGGCACTCAGGCCGAGCCAAGTTTTCCCACGTTCAACGGTAAGCCGCAGAAATCGGGCTCTCCGATTGTGATGGCTCGCGACACGACCTTCGGCCTCGGCGGCCCAGTCATAAAGAACAAATGGTGGCTGTTCGGTTCTTACCGCCGCTATGACATTCGCGAAAGCATTCTCACGGTCACCGACCAGGCGGGCAACCCGGTGCAGGACATCAACCACCAGACAAACACCGCGCTGCGCAGCGATTGGCAGCTCAACCAGAAAAACAAGTTAAGTTTAATCTGGCTGTACAACGAGCAAAACCGTTTCTTCCGCCGTGACACGTCATACCAGTTTGTTACCGCTGAAGCGAGTTGGTTGCAGATCGAGCCCGCCTACGTCCTACAGGCGTTGTGGACCAGTCAGATCAGCAACAATTTCCTGCTGGATGTGCGAACTGGTTACAACAAAGAAGTCTTTCCTCTTGGGTATCAGCCTGGGGTAAAGCCCACCGACTTTACCCGCCAGGACCTGACGCTCTCGACCGAGACAGGCGCTGCTCCGTTCTCCTTTGCCAATCCTTCCTGGGTGTTCAAGATTGCCGCGGGGGCTTCCTGGTATAAGAGCGCGCTCGCCGGATCACACAACTTCAAATTCGGCTTTGAATGGGGCGACAGCTATAACCCATACATTTACAAGATCAATGGTGGAATCAACGCGCAGTACAACAACGGCGTGCCGACTGATGTAGTCGCTTTCGATACTCCGTTCACCGAAAAAACTTATTTCCACGATACCAGCGCCTATGTCCAGGATGCCTGGACTTTAAAGAAGCGGTTAACTCTTAACCTCGGACTGCGCTACGATCGCTATACGAGCTTTTACCCGAAGCAATCGAGCAGCCCCAACCTCACATTCCCCGATTTGTTTCCGCCGCAGACTTTCGCCGCTTCAAGGAATCTGGTGGACTGGAATAACGTCTCACCGCGAGTGGGATTGGCGATTGACGTGACGGGGAAGGGCACTTCGGTGCTGCGCTTCAGCTACGGGCGCTTCTACAAGATGGAAGGCACACAACTGGTAGAGCAGGTAAACCCAGTTGGTTTTGCCGGTCAGACTTACAAGTGGGTCGACGCCAACGGCGACCGCATACCTCAAGTAAATGAATGGAAGAGTCCGGCAAACTTCCTTGGAGGGTTCGGCGGTACCAGCACGCACATCGATCCGCATATGACCCGTCCCTACTCAGACGAGGTTAGCGCCAGCTACGAAAAACAGCTGTGGCGCGATCTGCGTGTGAGCGCAGCATACTACTACCGCACCAAGAAGAACCTGGTCGGTCTCAAAAACTTGGCCCAGCCGACCTCGGCCTACGTTGCCCAGACAGCATTTACCAACGGCCTGACAGGGCAGCCGCTAACGCTGTTTAACCTTGCCACTGCGGCGCCCGCTCCTAACATCTTGCTGACCAACATTCCCGAGCTAAACGACAACGCCTATCACGGAGTGGAGTTCGATGCGGTCAAGCGTTTGTCAAACAAATGGCAGTTACTGACGGGATTCACCATCCAGCGCCAGAAGGGCGTGTTCTGCTGTCCCGGATTTACCGATGACGCGCTGCTCGACGACTTCAATGATCCCAATAAGGACATCAACCGCCGAAACAATTTCCTCAACCAGGATGCCACCTATGTATTCAAGATAGACAGCACCTATGAGCTGCCCTGGAAAATCGGAACCAGCATCAATTTCCAGCACTACACCGGTTTTCCATTTCAACCGACAGAAGTATTCACCGGCTTCAATCAGGGGCCGGAAACAGTCATTCTGCAACCGGCTGGTATTCAGCGCCTGCCCAGTGTCAATCTCTTGAACCTGCGCCTCACCCGCGAGTTCGTGATGAATGAACGTTGGCACATTCAGCCGATCGTTGACTTCTTCAACTTGACGAACGCGCAAACCGTTGTTTCCCAGGTGCAGACTTTCGGCCCCAGTTACAAGTTTCCGACCAACACGATTAATCCTTTCTTGGCTCGTTTTGGTGTGAAGTTCAATTTCTGAGGCAATCGTTTTTCACGGGGCAGGAACATCGGTCCGTTTGTGGCGGGTAAGGATGCGGACATCCTACCCGCCTTTTCTTGGATCCCGGAGGCGACATGTCTAAGCGGAAGCTATTCTTGAGAATAATTGCATTCATGATAGCTGGGCTGCCGTTTATCGCGAGGTCTGCAGCCCAGCAAACCGCGCCGGCCAATCGGCTCAGCATCGAACAGTTGATCGACATCAAGCATCCGTCCAATCCGGTTTGGTCGCCGGACGGGAAACATGTTGCGTTCATCTGGGACCGCGCCAACGTAAACAATCTGTACCTCACGAACTCCGATGGCCGTGGCAAACCGGTTGCGCTGACTTCCTATTCCGGTGAGGGAGTTGCGGACCCGTTCTGGAGTCATGACGGACGCAGCATTTATTACTCCCATGGCGGCAGCCTTTGGCAAGTGGCCCCGGGAGACCAGCCGCGCGCCGCTTGGAGTTCTTCGGCGGTTGAGTCGGACTTCGCCCTTTCGCATGATGGAACGCGAATCGCTTTCGTCCGCCGCGCAGGCAAAATCGAGTCGCAGCACGGTGGAGACCTTGTCGTGCGCAGTGTTGCTGACAGCACCGAATCAAGTCTCGCTCACGACGATCGCAGCATCGAAGAACCGTTATGGTCTCCCGACGATGCGCACCTCGCCTACATCGCAGGCGCTAAGGTCATCCACCATGGCGAATCGCCTTCGTACGCGGGTGAAAAACTGATTTTCGTCAATCTGGAGTACGCTCCAGGCCAGCTTTACAGCGTAGCCACGAACGGAGGCAAGCCCACCAGCATCGATACTCCCGGCGAATACAATGGCGTTGCATGGACGGGTGCCACCCACCTGACATACGACCGGCAGTCGAACAGTTACAAGATCCGGACCATCTACGTTTCTGATATCAACGGCGGGACACCGAAAGTGGTGCACGAAGATAAGGAAGACAAATTTTGGAGTCTTCCTGACTGGGAAGCGGACGCGAAACCCAACCCCTCTCCCGACGGCAAATGGATCGCATTTCTTACCGATCTGGATGGTTGGGACCATCTCTATGTCGTGCCAGCAGCTGGCGGGAAAGCGATTCAGATCACGAAAGGACAGTTCGAGGCCTGGCGGCCCGCCTGGTCACACGACAGCACTCGCATTGCCTTCGACGCCAATGAACCCGGCAAGCCCGGCGACCGCAGGGTTGGAATTGCAACCATCGGCAGCGATCCCACAAAAGCCAGCGTCGTTTACGTCACGTCTGACCGCGGAACCAACATCGAGCCGCATTGGTCTGCCGATGACAAGCGCCTTGTCTACGAGCACACGGACACGCACAACTCGGCCGATTTTCTCGTGATTGACGCCGCCAGCAGTTCCAAGCCAGTACGCCTCTCTGACTCCATGCCGCCTGCCATTGACCGATCGGCATTTGTCGAGCCCGAGGCCGTCCACTATCCAGGTCCGGACGGTCAGTCTGTGCCGGCATGGTTATTTGTTCCCAAAAATCTCGATCGCACGAAGAAGCATCCCGCGATTGTTTGGATCCATGGCGATGGAATCAACCAGAATTACGATGGCTGGCACGTGCAGCGGAATTACGCAGTTTATTACAGCTTCCATCAATACCTCTTGCAGCAAGGCTACGTCGTAATCGCGCCTGACTACCGCGGCAGCATCGGTTATGGCAGAGACTGGCGTAATGGCGTCTATATGGATGTCGGAGGCAAAGATGCCAAAGACGCGTGGATGGCAGCGAACTACCTCAAGACGCTCCCCTTCGTGGACAGCGAGAGAATAGGTGTTTGGGGCCTCAGTTACGGTGGTTTTTTCACCCTGATTGCCATGACAGATCAGCCGACACTGTTTCGCGCCGGGGTAGATGTGGCGGGAGTTGTGGATTACGTCATGTATTACAACGATCCCTACCACGGAGATTGGACCGAAGGCCGTATCGGCACGCCGGAACAAAACCCGCAGGTGTATGCAAATGCTTCACCCTTCTCCCACATTAATCGATTGGCAAGACCCTTATTAGTTCTCCACGGCACATCGGACATCAACGTCCCATTCCTTGAATCAGTGCGCCTGATCGACGAAGCACTGAAAACAAACAAAGGTCCTCTGACTTCTTTCATGATCTATCCAGGCGAATTCCATTACTTCAGCCGTGAGCACGTGCTGCGGGACGCATGGCGTCGGGTGGATGAATTTTTCGCTCTGCACCTGCGCGGTAACGATCGAGAACACGAGGCGGAACAGAGAGGGGATTCTGGAAATCACTAGTGACTTGGCTTGGCGAATTTCTGGACACGGGGTGGGATTAAGTACCGCTTATTCCCGCCAGTCGGTTCTCTTAGACTCTCCAATTCTGAGCAGAGCCAAACGCTAGAACTCAATGATCATGTCCTCGAGCCGGGTTGGATACGTGTTTAATACTTCTCCTTTATCTTTGCGCACGACCACAGTGTCAGAGTGGCGCACGCCGCCCCAATCGGGGTCATAGACACCGGGCTCGCAACTGAATGTCATTCTCGCTTTGAGGATGGTCTTGTCGCCTTCGGCGATCCATGGAGATTCGTGGCCTTGAAGGCCGATGCCATGCCCTGTGCGGTGTTTCAGGAACTTCTCGAAGCCCGCTCTCCGGATCTGGTCGAGACTCTTTTTATCAACTTCCTCTGCGATAGATCCTTCTTTAAGGTTCTCAACACCAGTGTCGTGCGCAGCCAGCATGGCCTCGAATAGGCGCTTGACGTAGTCATTGGGCTTCCCAATAATGAATGACCGTTCGCATTCAACCGCGTAGCCCCCGACCTGACAGGTGTAGCTGAGAATAAGTGCGTCGCCCCTCTTCAGACGGTCCTTGCTCGGCACCGCATGCGGGAATGCAGAGCGCTTTCCAAACGGCACTAGGCCGCCGAACGGCGGGTCAATGCTGATACCTACGACATCCTTTAGCTCAACGGCCATTTTGTCAGCGAGCGCATCAGCGGCAGCTTTTAAGATCTGATCTTCGGTTACGGCACCGTGGGCTTGCACGAAATCGCGGCCCGCCTGGATGGAAAAGTCATTGAAAAACATGCCACGTCGCATGATGTTGACTTCATCTTCGTCCTTCACCCAGCGCATCTGTTCCACCAGGTCTCCCGCTTCGACGATCTCAGCGCCAGGTGCTCCGAGCTTGATCTGCTGCATCCGACTTGGGGCCGCCTCTTCGATCCCGATGCGCGATTGGGCAAAACCGCGTTTGGCGACGCGCTCGAAGATCCACCTTACTCTGTTCACCGGACCCGGATAGTCGAAGTAGGACTCGAAGTCTTTTACCCACCAAAGCTTGACCTGGTCCGACTCCAGCGCAGGAATGAACAGAGCAGGGTCACCGGATTTCGGGAGGAGCGCGGCGAGCGGGCGCTCCGTGGATAGGTGGAAGTAGCCGGTTGAATAAATTATGTTCGAAGCATTAAGCAAGACCAGCGCGTCGAGATTGCGTTGCGCCATCACCTGCTGGATCTGTCCGATCTTGCGGCGGTACCAGTCGGGTGGCAGACGGTCGGGAAAATTCGGCGCAGCGTGCTTCAAGGCGGCAGAAACGCTCAAATTGTGAGTCCGGCCGAACATGGAAGTTTGCGAGGTAAAGGTCAGGGCAGCAGCTCCGAGGGCATTACAGAGGAATCCGCGTCGACCGCGATTGTCCATGGCACGCTCCGGGATGGCAGTTGAGTCGGATCATATTAGCGCATCGCGCCAGAGTTAGCGCGATGCAAAAACAGGAGACGTATTCAAAGAGGAGTCGCTTCAGATGTCGCTCGTTCAGAGCAATGACGTGGTCGAGCAGGTCCCGTCGGCAGCTGCCGACCCAGCGCTCAGCAATACCGTTTTGCCACGGGCTCCGGATGGCAGTTTGCGCGGGGACGATCTTCATGGATCGAATCGCGGCTGGAACTTCCCATCCATACTTTGCATCGTGATCAAAGATGAGGAACTTGGGGGCAGACTGATAGGGGAAGGCCTCTCGCAATTGCTGGGCAATAACCATTACCAACAACCAGAGCGTGCAGACCAACCTCCTGAACGTTGTGGCCAGTGGAAACTACTCTATCGAGCCAGGAAATACCACGCCCTGTGGGTCCAATCTCGCCGCCAAGGCGAAGTGTACCTTCTCGGTGACCTTCACGCCCACGAACAAGGGCACCATCAAGGGTGCCATCACCATTACCGACGATGCGCCCACCAGCCCGCAGACCGTTGGCTTGACTGGCACGGGTCAGTAATCGTGTTTGCCGCAAAGGGCCGCCGGAGCAAGATCCGGCGGCCCGCACAACTCAGCGCTACCCAACCGAGATTGCCCTTCGAGACGTGAAGTTTCAACTTCCTCAGAAGTCGGCTTTCGGAAGTTTGCGCTCGAAATCTCACAACGACTCCTCGGGACTTCGGACTGCTGTGATAAAAACGTGATAGTTCCATGTTCAGAACGGGTCAGAGTTGAACAAAACGGATCAGAACGCATTTCTGGTAAGCGGTTAAAGAATCATGTAGAGTAGAGAATTTTCATAACCGATCAGAACACTCCTGGTGATCTTCAAACCCGGGGGGCGATCGCGGAGACCTACTTCAGCCCTTCCACTAGATAGAGGTCTGAGAGCGTCCGGTGATATCCGTAGACGCACGTCTTCCCATCCGGCGTGAGCAGGATTGGCCCGATCGTTTCCACCCCGGCAGGATCACCCGGCATCAGTTGTTCCACGGCAGTTTTCCGTCCGGTGGTCAAC
>Ga0099829_10002343_pt1 | contig 10861 bp, 10 predicted proteins | sample CZO8metaG_3_FD_79336 | JGI IMG/M metagenome (GOLD analysis project Ga0099829, IMG submission 79336) | Vadose zone soil microbial communities from the Eel River Critical Zone Observatory, Northern California, USA - CZOApr15con2H2.8 metaG | ecosystem: Environmental > Terrestrial > Soil > Vadose...
GTGGGGGACGCTACGATAATCTCATTGGGATGTTTAGCGGGAAGCAAGTGCCGGCCGTTGGGTTTTCGCTAGGGCTGGAACGGATTTTACTGCTGATGGAAGAGCAGCAGATGTTCCCTGCTCTGCCTATGGCCGCCCAGGTGATGGTATGTCCGCTGCCTGATACGCCGTTGGCGCCCGTTGTCGGCCTGACCTCACGCCTGCGTCAGGCGGGAATTACGGCGGAACTTTCTCCTGAGCAGTCCAGGTTGGGGCGGCAACTCGCCAATGCGGATGATTTGCATATCCCGTACGCCCTCATCATTGGACCCGATGAGGTGGCGCAACGGATCTATACCCTGAAACATCTTGCCTCTGGGGAACAGCAGAAGCTTGATGAGCCAGGTCTGCTCGCGACCCTCCAGTCAGCATAATCCTGCGGATGGCAGCAACTGTATCAGCATATTTCGGACGCCTAAGGGTGTACCGGCGCTTGCCAGACCTGAGGTGGGTAAGGTATCTTTATGCGGCCCGATGGCCGGGCTGCTCAACACACTGCATAGCTAACGGCCTTGTAAGTAGCTAAGACCTTGCAGAGACGGAGGATAGAAGCATGACCTACGTGATAGCTGAACCGTGCGTTGACGTCCTGGACCAGGCATGCGTGGACGTCTGCCCCGTGGATTGCATCCATTTTGAGGAAGGCGGCAAAGACCGGATGCTCTACATCGAACCGGACGAGTGCATCGATTGCGGTGCCTGTGAGCCTGAGTGCCCGGTCGAGGCCATCTTTACGGAAGAAGATGTACCGGACGAATGGAAGCCGTACACGGAGATTAACGTACTGTGGTTTAACGACAAAGACGCTGCCCGTGCCAAAGTCAACGAGATACGGCCCGAATAAACTGTGGGTACCCTGACAATCTGGTGGTCGAGAACGCCTCGTGGCTTCCGCAGCGCTTTCCCCCATGTCGCGGATTGTGCGCCTGCTATCTGATGACTGACAGTTCCTTCCGAGACATCACGTAGCAGGCGTGATATCCCCTCCTTAGCAAACCCGAAGCTCCGTACTGATGACCGTCATAGTGTAGGAATTTCCCTACACTGTAGTGTAGAGGTATGCCTACAGACCAGAGGCCCTCAGTACCTATCCCTCGCTTCCCCCTATCCCAACCTTCTCCCGCCAGGGGTGAAGGAGCACACGCCCCTGCTACACATTGAAGTCCCGACCGCGATGGGCACAACGCATGGCACGATCTTTGCTCTATCCCTTCGTAGAAGCAATCATGTATCAATCTATACGCAACTGAGGAGGCAGTGGTGATGCATCATAGAAACACAGTGCTACGGCAATACAGTCTCTTGACCTTTCTAGGCCTGAGTCTGCTAGCGCTGGCTGTGCCGTGGTCAGCGCACGCAGGGGGGGTCCATGTATCCGTTGGCTTTGAGCTGCCTGTACCCGTGGTGGTCGTTCCTGCACCCGCCCCGGTCATTGTGGCTCCGGCGCCGGTGGTTGTGCGGCAGCCGCCCGTGGTTATTGAGCGACCTGCGCCCGTGGTCGTCTACCCTGCGCCCGTGGTGATCGAAGAACGGCGTGTGCTATACCGGGACCATCTACCGCCCGGGCTGGCGAAGAAATTCTACGGGTACGAGCATGTGCACTGGAAGCACCATCATCATGATGATTAGCTACAGAATGCAGGGGGCGCCTCGGTGGAGGGACAGGGGAGTCCCTCCACCGCCATGCTTTACTTCGAGGTCTTATCGCCTTTGAAGGTTCCTGGGTCCAGGGCATGCTTGCGCAACAGCTTATAAAAATCGGCGCGGTACCTCCCAGCCAGCGCGGCAGCCTGGGAGACATTCCCGCGCGTAGCCGTGAGTACCCGGACAAGATAGGCCCGTTCGGAGCCCTCTTGCACCTCTTTTAGCGATCCCAGCTTGTGGCAGGGTTTACGAGGCACCTCTCGACCCAGCAGGAGAAGGTCAGGAATGATCAGATCGTGGGGAGCCAGGACTACGGCGCGCTGGATGACGTTGGCCAGTTCCCGGACGTTGCCTGGCCAGTCGTGCAGCATAAGGAACTGCATCACCTCCGGAGTGAAGCCCTGGATCTTCTTGTGCATCTCGTGACTGAAGCGTTGCAAGAAGTGGTGGGCCAGGAGGGGGATGTCCTCACGGCGCTCGCGCAGTGGGGGAAGGAAAATCGGGATGACATGAATGCGGTAGTAGAGATCCTCGCGAAACTTCCCCGCATTGACTGCACTCCACAAATCTTGATTCGTGGCAGTAATAAGACGGAAGTCAACTCTGGTCGGTCGCTCACCTCCTACGGGGTAGAACTCGTGCTCCTGCAACACCCGTAGAAACTTGACCTGTAACAGTGGGGCAAGTTCAGCAATCTCGTCGAGAAACAGCGTGCCCCCATTCGCCTGCAGCAACAGCCCATCCTTGGCACGATCGGCCCCTGTGTAGGCGCCTTTGACATGGCCAAACAGCTCGTTTTCTAACAGCCCCTCGGGGATAGCCCCACAATTGATCGCCACAAAGGAGCCCCGCGACCGTGGACTCGTCGCATGGAGGGTCTTGGCGATCAGCTCTTTTCCCGTGCCACTCTCACCGTAGAGAGCCACGACGGCATCTGTGGCGGCAATCCGAGCTACTTGACGTAGGACATGTTGCATCTTCTCGCTGGAGGCCACCACGTTGTCATAGTGGTAGCGCTCCTGTACCATGGTGCGTAAGGACTGCACCTCCCCTTGGAGCCGGCACACCTCGAGCGCTTTCTCGATGCGGTGTAAGAGGTCTGGGGGGTCGAAGGGCTTGGTGAGATAATCATAGGCCCCCTTCTTCGTGGCATCCACCGCACTGGCAATGGTCCCGTGAGCTGTGAGGATAATGACCGGCAGTCCAGGATGCAGGCGGAGCAACTCCTGCAACAGCGTAATGCCATCCATGTCCACCATCTTGAGGTCAACGAGTGCCAGATCACAGGCTTCTTCCTGCGCACACGTCAGCGCCTCCTGGCCTCCCTCAGCCTGCATAACGTGGTAACCGGCCGCCTCTAAGCGCACCCGCATGAGCATGAGGAGGCCCGGATCATCGTCCACTACGAGGATCTTTTCTCCAGCCATGGATGTCCTCAGCGCAAAAGTTCGCGCTCTTTTTTGTCGATCTCCATATCGATCTCTCGGGAACGGCCCAGTTGCGTCCGCAGCGTGCGAATGGTGGCATCCTTGGAGCGCAGATCAGCCTGCAAGCGGCGGCGCTTCTCTTCTGAGGCGAGGTTTGCAGTGAGGAGTGCACGCCACGCCCGCCCTTCGAAGGCCCAAGGGGTCTGCGGATATTTTTTGATCAGGTCGTCAAAGTACTGCAGAGCCTTGCTCGGGTCGTGGTAAGGACTCGGCGGATACGCATGCACAAACCCCAGATTGAACAGTGCCATCTCACATCCCGTGCCGCCTTGACAGCGCTCCAGCAGTTGGTGATTTTCCGCCAGAAACCTGGCATAGTTGCCGTCCTCCATGACCTGTTGCGGCGGGAAGGCACCGCGGGATTTGTCGGAGAACAGCCCGGAAGCGCACCCAGCCAGCATCAGGACCGTATGCAGTAGGATGCCCAGCGTCGTGCTCCGAGCTACCCTACGCCACATGCCCCGCTCCGTTGTGCGCTATCGCAGGTCTAGGCAGCATAAGATTTATTTCACTATGCCTGACAGGCAACCTCACAACAAAGGTTGCTCCCTCGCCCACGCGGCTCTCAGCCCAGATCTGGCCGCCATGGGCCTCCACGATGTGACGGGCGATGGTCAGCCCCAACCCCGTACCCTGTTGTCTCTCTTGTCGATGGTAGGAACTCTGGTAAAACTTGTCAAAGACCCGGGTCACGTCCTCTGCAGGAATCCCTTGCCCGGTATCACACACCCGTATTTCGACCCAGCGCTGATCCTCTCCCTGCAAGCCAGCCGCCATCCTGATAGTACCACCTTCCGGCGTGAATTTCACCGCGTTGCTCAGCAAATTGTCGAGCACCTGCTGCATTCTCCCTTCGTCGAGGCAGAGATCGGGCAGGGGAGAGGTGCACAGCACCTCGATGTGTAGCCGCTTCTTTTGTGCCATGAGCTGCACCGCCTCCACACCCCGCTCCAGCAGCACAGCCGGATTGCTTGGTACGCATACATACTCTAGCATGTCGGCTTCCATCTTGGAGAGGTCGAGGATCGAGGTGATATGGCGGGCAAGGCGCGTGCTGTGATTCCGTACGACGCCTAAAATCTGTTGCTGAGTAGTGGTCAGGGGACCCGGAATCTGCTCCAGAAGGAGGGCCGTCCCTTCCTGGATGCCGGTGAGAGGGGTGCGGAGTTCGTGGGAGATATGGGCAATGAAATCGGCCTTCATCCTGTCGAGATCTTCGAGTCTGGTCGCCATCCAGTTAAAGGTCTGCACCAGTTCGCCCACTTCTTTGGGAGCCCGCACATCTAGGACGCCATGAAATTCTCCCTGGCCCACCCTGAGCAGTCCCTGGACCAGTTTTTTGAGTGGCCGGCTCACCCTGCGTGCGTGCACGTAGGCGAAAAGGATGGCGGCCATGATGCCCACCAGGCTCAGCCAACCCATCGTGCTAGCAGCCGAGACCGCCTGGTCACGTGCAGCCACGGTTTTGCGCGCGATCAGGTCCTCACGGAAGCGTATCAGGTCATTAATCTTGATGGTGATCTTCTCGCTGATCTCATTTTTTTCCTGATTCCAGGAACTCTTGGGGGTGAAGGCAGGGCTTAGACCCATGGCATAGCGGGTGTAAAGCTCCCGGAGCTGATCGAGCAGGGCTCTCTCCTGGGGGGTGTTCACAAGGGCAGCAATCTTCTCAAGGACGCTGGTGAACGTGCTGCTGCCTTCGACAAAGTGACTGTAGAGCCCCTTGTCTGGCGCGACGAGGTATTTTTCCGCGATACGCATCTGGCTCAGAAAGACCTTCAGCAGGCGTTTTTCTGCCTCAATGCTTGGGGAGTCTATAGCCAGGATAACGGTGCTGAGGCCGGCGAGTTGGTGCAGTTGGAGGAGAGCATAGAGACTCATACCCAGAATGAGAGCGATGAGGGTGAGCTGAGCGAAGATAACACGCCAGAAGATCGTCAGACGCACATATCTCTCCTCATCAATGGATCTTATAGTCCCATACAAGATCTATCGCTGTGTCATCCTCCTTCGTCTACGCTACAAGTATAAGGGGCGCACTTTGGCTGTCAACCTACTGGGGGAGCCAGTGGGTGCGCCTACGGCGAATACCCTACGCGCGTATGCGTCGTCTCAGCCGACTGCCCAGGGGCAGTAGCAGGGCCACAGCGCTACAGAGTTGCGCAAACCAATCGCCAAAGCGCGTATACAGACTGGCCAAGCGCAGCGGCTGAATGGTATGTACGAGCGTGTCTGCCTGGAAGATGGGCAGCGCTGCCTGTTCCCGTCCGCGCACATCGATGATGGACGTCAGGCCCGTGTTCGTAACCCGCACCAGGTACACCCGGTTTTCTACCGCCCGGAAGGCCGCCAGCGCGCGGTGCTGATACGGCGCCCGCGTGGCGCCGAACCATACGTCGTTTGTGAGGTTCACCAACACCTGGGCTCCCTGCCGCACCGCCTGCCGCGCCAGGTCTGGCACGATATCTTCATAACAGATGAGCGGGCCAAGGCCCACGCCGCTGGGTAACGTGACAATACCCCCAGTGCCTGGTGTAAGGCTGCCAATGGTGGGCGAAATGTTGCGCAGAAACGGCAGGTAATGCTGTAAGGGAATATATTCCCCAAAGGCAAGCAAGTGCTGTTTATCGTACCGTCCAAGAATATGCCCGTCTTGGTCCAGCAACAGCGCCGAGTTAAACACCTGACGCGCTGGCCCCTCGCCAGTATAGGTCAGTGCGCCGATGAGCCAGTGCACGTTGTCGGGTGCTGGGATAGCCGGCCAGGGGAGTTGCTGCATATGCTCGTGGACCCCAAACGGGTACATACTTTCTGGCCAGATGATCAGCTCCGGGTGCTGGGCAAGGGTGGTAGCACTTAGACCAAGCTGCAAGTCGAGTTGCGCCTCGCGATCAGCACTGCTCTGCTTCTCGTACATGCCGATATCGGGCTGGATGAGCGCCACCCGCAGGGGTGGCGCCTGTTGCATCGCCGCGGTGAGTTGCTGCATACGCCAGAAGCCATACCCGCCCTGCAGCAGGAGAAGGCCGGCACACCCCAGGCCCATGAGGCGACGCACTGTGCGCTCTGGCTGCCCAGGATGCGGGACGAAGGCTGCGACGACAGTGTTGCACACCACCAGTACAAACGTGACGCCATGCACTCCAGCGATATCGGCAATCTGAATGAACGGCAGCCCCGGAAGTTGCAAAAAGCCCAGGTACCACGGGAAGACACGCGGGTACAGGTAATCGAATGCCACATAGGTGCACGCTGGCAGCAGCAGCCGTACCCACCAGGGATATGTCGAACGCTCCGTCCGCCGCAGCCACCACGCAAAAAACCCCAGCCGTATGCCATTGCCCAGGCCGATGATGACAAAAAAGCACACACTCAAAGGCACCGCAATGAAGCCAAAGCGCACCATGGTGCCAATGAGCCAATAAAACCCCACCCAGTACATCAACGTTTCCGCCCACCACCCGAGCAGCAACGCCCGTTTCGGGGACGCTTCACGCAGCGCCACGAAGAGCGGCACGAGGGCGACCCAGGCGAGCGGCCACAGGGCTTCATAAAACGACGGCGCCGCAGTGAGCAGGGCGGTGGCGGAAGCCAGGAGGACAGCGATAAAACACTGGCGAGGGGTAGCTGGGAGCGCCTGGGCTGCTTGGGCATGCTGAGAGCGTAGCATGGCTTCATTATAGCAGAGCGTAGACGGTCTGGAAGGGGGATGCTACACTGTGGCAGATACTGCAGGGTCCACCGAGGGACAACCATGCCACGCTCCGCGCTGTCACACCAATACTCTAAACGCCTGCAGCGTCTTCTCTTGCTCGTCAACGAAATCAAGACCAATCCCTGCCAGGCACCTGAAGCGCTATGGGTCAGCCTGGGCGTGTCACGAGCCATGCTCTATAAAGACCGTCAGGCCCTGGCAGCCATTGGTTTTACGTTTCACTACGACCGCCGGCAGTGTGGCTACGTCATCACACGAGACCGCTTTCTGCCGGTACTCAACCTCTCCATCAGCGAGGTGCTGGCCCTGATTATGGCTGTGCGTCAGCTCTCCTCCAGCGGCGATTCCACCTTGACCTATGAGGCCATCGCGGCTCTGCGTAAAGGGGTCAGTAACATGCCCGGCGAGGTGCGTGCCTTTCTACAAACCTCACTCGACGACGTCGTGCTGCAAGAAGGCTTTGGCTGCAACGCCGCCATCCTCCAGGACCTCTGGCGTGCCTGCCAGGAGCGCCAGCGGGTGCGCATCCTGCACGACCGCGGCGCTGGCCCCCACGCATGGGTGATCGACCCCTATCAAATATTCTTCAAGCGCCGGGCGCTGTACCTCGATGCCTGCGTCGTCCATTTCAGGGATAAGAATATGCTGAACGATGTGGGCCAGGAACTCCAGCGCATCGATGTGTGCAAAAGCGAGAAGGCGTTGCGTTACTGACTATCAGCGGTGGCGGCAGCGCTGTGGGGCGCCCTGACTGCGGGACTGCGAAGCCAGGCGCGACCGTGGCGGGTGCGCAGAGGCGAGTGGCGACGCCTTGCTGACGCCGGCGCGCCAGAGGTTCCCCTGGTGGCAGCGGGTGCGCGAGGGTACGCGCACACGAGCGACGTTGCGCTCCTCCATGCCCCCGCTGCGCCGCGCGGTCGAGCGGTTATGGGCAGCGGGCAGGCGCAGCGGGGGGCCCAAGACCGCGGGGACGGGCCCAGACATTGTGAAGCGCCGCGCGGCGCTGTGGATGTTTGTGCAGGTGGCAGGGGTGGAACCGACGCATAATGCAGCAGAGCGGTCGATCCGTCCCGGTGTGCTCTGGCGCACAGGGAGCGGTGGCACGCAGAGCGCGGAAGGCTCCCGCTTTGTCGACAGCATGATGACCGTGGTCACAACATTGAAGCAACAGCAGCGCAACGTCTTGGAGTACCTCCCCGCCGCGTGTGAAGCCGCCCTGCGGGGTGAAGCTGCACCGTCTCTGCGTCCCACAAGTGATCAGAAGGCGCAAGCGGCGGCGTAATGCCCGTTTTCACCACCTGTACGGTTACCCATTCCCACACCTCGTGTCGTCATATAGGCAGTGTTTCCATGGTGACAGGGGATGCTAGGCGGAGACGGGATCGCAAGCGGTAAGTTTTCACTACCTGAACGGTTACTGCGGATGAGGGGAAGACGATAAGACGTGCTAATACAGAAATAGCCTAGAGTTGTGACCATCGACCCTGGATCTGAAGAACAACTGAGTAGGCTAGAAATATGGAGGATATAACTTTCGTCTCGTTGTTACCTATGTGTTACCTAAAACCTCTTTTAGAAAACCCCACTTTTCACAACTCTTTGATTTCCTTAGTGGAGCTGCGGGGGATCGAACCCCGGACCTCATGACTGCCAGTCATGCGCTCTCCCATCTGAGCTACAGCCCCAAGCCTCTCGTCAGAGGACACCAAGAGTACAGGAGCCATAGGAGGTTGTCAAGAGCGGCTCAAGCAGCACCTAGGGCAATCGCATCAGCACGTGCTGTTTCTCCTGTTATATCACGTATGCCTGCGTGTATTGATCGACCAAGGAGGGTCGTATGTGCTGCGTTGGCAGGAGACTCAGCCCGGGTTGTCCCAGGATGGCGTGGCGTTGTTCGCGTGGCTCAGGGGTCCTCATCCTCTTGATCAGGAGGTGGTGCTGGGCTACGACGCACAGGGCGATGGAGGGCACGGGCGCATAGAGACCCGCAAGGTCTGGCGTATGGAGGCGCTTGCGGGGTTGGCGACGTTGGTGATGGGAGAATCCACACGACAGGGAGCGGGGCAAGACAGTCTGGAACGACGGGATGACATCAGCTCACTCCCAGGCACCACGGATGCCGATGCGCAGCGCTTGCATGGGGTGATTCGTACCGACTGGGAGATTGAAAATCGGGTGCATGGGGTGCTCGATGTGGCGAGGGGGGAGGATATCAATCGCACGTAAAAAATGGCTGCTATGTGTTCCAGACCGATCTGCCGCGCACTGTGGCTGTGGCCCGGGTGGTACATCAGCGGGATAAGGACTAAGGAGAGGGTACCAGGAGGCGACAGAGTTCGCCTATGTTGGGCACGTCCTCAAGATGCTCCACCAGATCGATAAGGCGGTCCGCATTGCCCGCTGGGAGGTGCTGGCCGCCGTGCTGCCAGCACCGGCGAAACTTGTGGAGATGCGCTGTGCGACTCAAGGGTTTCTCAGGACTGCCGAGGACAGTGTCAAGACGCTTGCTGTATTGGTGGCCATCGTGGCGGCGTACATGTACGCTCAACGGCACCATGGCATTTTCATCCTGCACCCCTGCGTCGCGCTCCACGCGGATTTTGGCGGCAAGGTCGTGCACCTGCGGATCGGTCAGGGCCGTGCCTTCAAAGTCAGTGATAAAAACGTCACCTTTCAGGAAAACGTGCGCCAGGACAAGAGGGATACAGAGTTTGGCGAACTGGGCTGAGGGCGTCCGGGTCGTGGCGGCCCGGCCCACCAGGTGTGTGACGAGCGGCGGCGCTTCGACCAGGACTTCGGTGATCTCATGGGGTTGTATCTGATGCTCGTGCCGGAGCGCCAGGGCCGCCTCCACGGCACCATGCGTGAGACGGCCGCTCGGGAAAGGCTTATGGCCGACGCGCTGGACTTCCCAGGTAGTGCCCAGGGTGCCAAGGGCAGCGCTGAGATCATAGGCACCCTCGAAGAGCCGAAAATAACCATATTCTCCCTCCAGCACGCCCTGGGGAGCCGTGATATCGTGCTGCGCCAGGGCCACAGCAATGACCGCAGCTTTGGCATTAAAACCAGTTTGCATCGAGTTGATCGTGGCACCTTCGTGGTGCGATTGCAGGGTGCCGCAGATCTGACTGTACAAGAGGCCCATGGCTCGAGTGGTGGTCTCGAGGTCGCAGCCCATGACCTTGGCAACTGCGGCTGTGGCTCCAAAAGCGCCACAGACCCCAGGCCGAAAAAACCGCATGCGGGCGCGTGAGGACATGCCAATGCGCGTTGAGGTGTCCACGCCCACCGTCACAGCTGTGAGCAACGTTTTCCCAGACACACCGCCCTGGGCCTCGGCGACCGCCAGGGCTGCTGGTAGGGCCGTGGTAAAGGGATGCACGACCGCCAGGTCATGGACACAATCGAACTCAAGATTATGCATCATGACACTGTTGGCCATCGCGGCCCAGGGAGCTGGCAGTTTGCCACCATAGGTGTATAACGAGCTCTCCGGCGTCCCGCCCCAGCCCCGCAGCAGATTGACCAGTGCGCTCACCCCTGGAGCGGTGGAACCCGCCACGCAGACTCCCAGAGTATCGAGGATAAACGTCTTCGTCGCTGCCAGAGCCGAGGCCGGCAGCATCTCATAGGTGGTGCGCACGACATTCTCGGTAAAGCGCTGTATGGCATCCATGGCTCACCTTTTCGCGATATGCGTCACGCCAGTCTTCTGGCGCCGCTCGGCGAGGCGCATGAGCACAATGCTCATTTCGTATAAGGCCAGCAACGGCAGCAACAGGGTGCTCATGGTGAAGGCGTCGGGCGTCGGTGTGATAATCGCTGTGAAAATCGCCCCAAGGAGGACGGCATAGCGCCGATGCTCGGTGAGGAAGCGCACGGAGAGGAACCCCAGACGGTGCAGGATGAGAGTGACCAGGGGTAGCTCAAACGTGACCCCACAGGCCGCCGACAGCCCCAGGCTCATGGAGAGATA
>Ga0099829_10002347_pt1 | contig 10846 bp, 12 predicted proteins | sample CZO8metaG_3_FD_79336 | JGI IMG/M metagenome (GOLD analysis project Ga0099829, IMG submission 79336) | Vadose zone soil microbial communities from the Eel River Critical Zone Observatory, Northern California, USA - CZOApr15con2H2.8 metaG | ecosystem: Environmental > Terrestrial > Soil > Vadose...
AGCCCAATCGGCCTAGTTCGTGAATATCAACAGAGCGCAATGACGACTATGATTTTCGGGCGCCAGTCCTTTGTCTCGTAGGTCCAGCCTTGACTGCGAGAAGTCCTCGTAGTAGTTTTCTCAGTTCTTTCTGCAGTTCGAGCCATTCTAAGAACTGCTTGTCGGATAGGGATATCATTGTGGCGACGCTTGCCAGTTCCTGTTTGCCGATAAAGTCGACGCCGTCCAGCTTCGACACTTTCTCCTCAAGGTCATGTTTGTCACCAAAACTCTCGATCTTTCCTTGAGTCTTGATAATCTGGGAGACGGTTTCTTCGTCAACTTGGACTTTGATTCCTAGCTTGTCAAGTGACAGTAGGGTGTCTCTCAGCCGCTGTTCGGCTTGAGCTTGGTTTTTGCCGCTTGTTCCCCAGGAGAGCGAGAAGACTTCTGCGGTTGCTCGATAGTAGGTTTCGATGAAATTTTCAACTCTCTCCTCACGTGTAACTTCTACCATCTCTGCAGGCAACAGTTTCTTGATATGGTGATAGATGGCTTGCGGTGTCATCCTGAGTTCTTCAGCAATCTGGCTGATGGTGAGCTCTCGGGCTCGAAGCAAGTAGATGATCCGTCGTCGAGTGTCATCGCCTAGGAGCTCCATGGCGGCTGGGTCGGTGATCATCTTGACCGGTTTCATTCCTGTTGCACGATCGTTCTCGGGTGTTGAAATCTCTATTCTTGCACTGTAAGGGATAGTGTTATTAATAAGCTGGGGCTTGCACGTTAAAGCGAGGATTTGAACGATAGAATGACTATGACCCAACAACTCTCCAAACCCCAACCGATCAAGAACGTCGCCAAACGCGTCGTCAATGAATGTCTAAGAGTCCAACCGGATGAGCAAGTAACCGTCTTCGCCATGGACCACGTCCTTGACTATTCCACGGCTCTCGCGCTTGAGGTCGAACATACGGGAGGAATCTCCACCACAGTCCTCCAGACCAACGACTTCTTCTGGACTTACGCGAAGGAAGTTCCAGAAGCCCAATACGCTCGTCGACAGAAAGGGTTCCTTTCGCTACTCGACCAGACAGATGCCATGATTACCGTTTCAGCAGGACCCAGAGATCCCTCACTATTTCGGACCGTACCCGGCGAACGATTGGCCAAGCTGATCGAGGGAGGAAAACAAATGGCCGACAAGTTTCTCGAACGAAAGATTCGCGTCATCAACCTACCATTCGGACAAGTGACGCCTGAACGGGCAACAACGTACGGATTTGACTACGAAAACTGGCAACGTGTCACCACAAACAGCCTCGACGTTGATCACGCAAAAATCTCAGCATTAGCAACAAAGATCGAATCAAGACTACGAAACGGGACGAACATCAGAATAACCGCGTCAAATGGTACCGATCTCAAACTCAGACTGAAGAACCGGCCCATACACATCCATGACGGTATCATAGACAAGACCGACACAGACAAGGGAACACTCTTCGAAACACTACCAGCCGGCGCGATCGAACTAGCGCCAGACGAGACAAGCGCTGAGGGAACAATAGCCTTCGACCAGCCCACCGCACTCGCGGGAAAGATGCTGTCGGGCCTCCAGTGGGAATTCGAGAACGGAAAACTGACGAAATACTCGGCACGGTCCAACCTTGACTCATTCAAAGGGCTATACGACAACGCCTTAGGAGACAAAGACCGCGTCGGCAACATAGCAATAGGTCTCAATCCGAGAGCGGAACTGATCGGCTTCTTCACCGACCGCATCGTCGAGGGCACCGTCAGCGTTGGAATCGGCGGCAACAAGGGCATCGGTGGAACAAACGAGACACAATTCGGCCATGAAGAGACCCTTCGAAAACCGACACTAGTAGTAGACGGCTACACGCTCGTCGACCAAGGCAAAATCCAGGCCTAACGGCTCACCTTCAAGCCCAAATCCCACTTTTTTCTTCCTAAGAATTTTCTTTCGAGCAGGGTCCCCTGTCAGTGGCGATCCAAGTCTAGCAGAGACAGAACAGCTCTGGCTATTGGCGGCCATGCTCCTGATTCTGGGTCAATGAGCTCATAGTGGCCTATGCCATCAAGTTTGACCAGGGTAGGTCGATCGCCTAGTATTCCCGCTCTCTCAACGAAGGCTTCGGATTGCAAAACAGGGACCGTATCGTCGGCTGTTCCGTGGACTAAGACATGTCTCGCCCCCGTAGGGAGAAGTTCAATTGGTGAGCCAGCATCGTACCTGTCTGGGTGTTCGTAAGGGGTTCCACCCATGAGCCGTGGCACGGTACCGTGCCCCAGCTTCTTCTTCCAGGCCGAACGGAGGTCTGAGACTCCCGCGAGCGAGATCGCTCTCCTGATTTCTTGCTTCTGGTCATTGTGGAGAGGTGAGCCTATGCTGATTCGGTGACTGCCAACCAACCAGAGGGCTAGATGACCACCGGCAGAATGTCCAATGATGGCTGTCCGACTTCGTTCGAAGCGTGAATCCTTCGAAAGATGTTGGAGAATATTGCGAGTCGCGAGGCTGATGTCTTGAAAAGTTCCTGGCCAGCCACCACCTGGGCCTCCGATTCTCCGATACTCTACGCTGCATGTGATGACTCCCGTAGACGTGAAGGCGGCGCAGAGGTGTCCAATATGAGACAGGTCATAAATGGACTGCCAGAATCCACCGTGGAGAACGAAGAGCAGTGGGAAGGGTCCTTTACCGTTGGGAAATCGAAGTTCGGCGAACTGACTTGGGTCACTGCCGTAAGAGATCCTCAGGTCGAAAGGAGGTGGGGCCCTCACTAGGATGCCGGTCAAGGGGGTGCTCCTCGTTCACGTCCTACGTAGTCCTGGTTGCTCCCATTTAGATTTCCTCGTCAGCCAGTCTTGCAGGACTGGGGGTCGCTCGTGATCAAATGAATGACTATCGTGTCTTTGGGGAGAATTCTTCTGCTCAACCCGCGAGAGTCCCAGATCGTTCAAGCTACTATAATCATAAAAGCTTTTAAATGCATCGAACCAGCAGTGTGAGGTCATGGTTGCCTGGAGTCCCCGAAACACGATAATAGTCGCGGTGTTATTGTCGGCACTGGTGGGAGGCGTAACAGGGCTCGGCGTGTCATATCTCGCTCGAGTCAGCCCGACGCCTCAGTCACGAGACTTCTATCTATTCGGCGTGGACCAGTCGTTCAACTCCAGCCTCGCCTCTGGACTGAAAGCGGACTATGTATTCTCGTCTAGTGTGCTAGCCGTGAACAAGGGGGACACGTTGGTGGTCCACTTCTATAACCCAACCGACCAAAACCATACCTTCACCACTAGGTCCCCCTACGCAAACGATGCATTCGTAGCGGCTCATCCTACCGACCAAAGCCCAATCCACAACGCAACCATAACAATCAATGCGAACCAGGCTGGAATATTCCCATTCTACTGCAGGTTCCACATGCCCTCCATGTCGGGAAGCATCGTGGTGCAAGGATAGATTATGGGCGGCTATTAGAAGGGGGACTTTGCCGTGGCAAGCAACAGATTCTGGATCTTGATGCTCGCAATCCTAACTCTCTCCCCGCTCGTTGCGACGTCGCTTAACATTCCTCCAAGAGTAGATGCTTCCTCGACTCCCAATGTCAGCCTGATAGGATTCATTAGCGCTTGGAACAACACAAGTGTACCCAACCCCACAATTACTGTAACTCAACGAGACACGATAACTATTCAGCTATCGAGCGGAGACGGGGCTGTTCACAGATTCTTTGTGGACGTGGATAGGAACGGCATGACTCCAGACTGTCCTGGAGCTGACGTATGTTCGAACATATTTCCTCCGTCTACCACCCTGACTTTCACTGTCAACTTTGCGCCGGGCACCTACACTTACTACTGCTCCGTTCATCCGACGACCATGCTAGGACAATTCGTTGTTCTACAGCCACCTGTTACCGGCGGTGGAGGTCGACATATGCTTGAAATGTGAGAAATCGCTGGCACGGTTCCGCAAGCCTAAATAGGCACATTGGGAAGCTGGGTCGTATCCCTGGTGTGAAGGCGATGGGTGGTCATCTTTACTGGCATGAGTGCCGCGTCGAGACCATCCTCGACGACTAGGCACCAGCACCAGATCCTAACACTCAAAGACTCGCCTATTTCTCCGTCTCTCCGCCAAGCCTCTTCTTTCCATCAGCGACTGCGCCTACTGATTGTCAAGTTCGGCGGATCCAGTTTATCAAATCCGAAAAGAATCGGTCTGGCCGTAGCCTCAGTAGCGAAGGAGTATGCCCGCGGAAACCGGGTCGTTGTAGTTGTCAGCGCCGTAGGAAACACCACTGACCGGCTACTGCATCTCACAAATGGTGGTGCCGGCCTAGTCAAGACGGATAGAGACGACATTTTGGCAATGGGAGAGAGGACGAGCGCCAGAATATTCGCGGCCGCGCTGAAATCTCGTGGGATACAGGCGCGTTACTACGACCCTTCTGACCGAGACTGGCCTATCATTACCGACGACAATTTCCAGAACGCGAACCCTCTCAAGAACAAATGCGTGCAACGCATCCGACGTTACCTGAAACCGGTTCTCGGCGATGGAGTCGTCCCAGTTATTGGAGGATTCATCGGTCGAACAAGAGACGGACGAATAAGCACTCTTGGACGAGGAGGAAGCGACACGACCGCTCTTCTACTCGCGATGGCGCTCGAAGCTGACGAGGTTGTGCTTGTCACCAACGTGCCTGGAATCCTGAGCGCTGACCCGGCCCTGGTCAAGAATGCACGGGTCCTTCCAAGGATCGATATGAGAACTCTGACCGGGATAGCTGACACCGGAACAAAATTCATTCACCGCAAAGCGCTAAGGTTCAAAGATCCCAACATTAACATCCGAGTAATCTCTAACTCGAATGGAAAGCTAGACTCACAAGGAACCCTAGTCACAGGAGTCTCGCTTCCAGAGCTAGAAGTGACAGTAAATAATCCTCATCCAGTCGCGTCAGTAACCATCATCGGAACAGGCCTCCCCCACCGACCAGAACTAGTGCAGAAGATCTCAAAACTAGCTGGACAGAATCTAGTAGCTGTCTCCCAAGACCGAGACAGCGCTATCTTATACATCAAGCAGACAGAAAGACTGCGGCAACAAATAGCGAGATTGCACGACGCTGTCCTGAATGATCCCCACGGAATAGCCCTCGCCGCCAGGATGGGAATGGCTCTCATCACAGTCCGAAGCATTGGATTAGAAGAGAGACCAGGGGTGATCGCGAGAATAAGCGACGCCCTCCGTTCCGCGAACATCAACATGTTCGGAATTCTCACAATAACATCTTCCGTTCTAGTTTTCGTGGACTGGAAATTACGGCGCAAAGCGGCCAGCCTCATCAAGAGTTCGTTGGAGAACAACTGACTGACAAGTATGCTGTGATCATGATGGAATCTGGAAAAACACGCAGACTCGGACGGATATTCCGGGACGATGGCAAGACGGTCATCGTTCCGATGGACCATGGAGTATCAGTTGGTCCAATCGAAGGACTAGGCGACATGAGAAAAACCGTAAGCCATGTCGCGAAAGGAGGAGCCGACGCGGTCCTGGTACATGCAGGCCCAGCGAGGACTGTGGACACTACACAACTAGGTCTCATCGTCCATCTCTCAGGGGCCACACGACTGACCAAGGAACCCAACTGGAAAATGCAGCTCTGCAGCGTCAAAGAAGCAGTCCGTCTGGGTGCGGATGCAGTATCTGTCCACATCAATGTGGGATCAGAACATGAGCAGGACATGCTGGACAACTTCTCGCGAATACTGGACGGATGCGACGACTATTCCATGCCCCTCATTGCCATGATGTATCCTCGAGGACCGAAAATCCCAGACGAACATTCCTACGAAGTCGTGAGCCACGCAGCTCGGCTAGGGTATGAACTCGGAGCCGACATCGTGAAGACGAACTACACGGGTGACGTTGAGAGCTTCAGAAACGTGGTCAGAAGCGTAAGAGTCCCCATCGTCGTCGCGGGCGGACCCAAGGCAGATCACGTTAGCGAATGTCTTCAACTAGTCTACGAGTCTATCCAGGCAGGAGCGGCCGGCGTATCGATCGGTAGGAATGTCTTCCAGCACCAAGATCCTAGCATCATGACCCGAGCAATCGCAGAGATCGTACACAACCAAGCAGATCCAGGAAACGCACTGCCTACCCAGGGTGAGAAAAATGAAACAATTCTGGCTAGAACCTAATCACGACCTATCCGAAGATCACCTCCGAAAGATAGCGGAAGAGGCTAGACCGCACACCATAATCCTGCCCAAGCCTCTTGCTGGATTCCCAGCAAAAGTTGCCAGCCCGGTCGAAGGAGGAGACATCCTAGTCACTTGCGATCTAACAACGGCCTACGCCGCGAAACAGAAAGGAATTCCTGTCGCTCTTCAGATCACAATCGAACACCGGAACGACATGGAGCGGGTCTCGCAGTCCCTCCAAGCAAGCCCCGAGTATCTACTCATCGACTGTCCCAACTGGAAAATCATCCCAGTTGAAAACCTGATCGCAGAAACCCGAGGAAGATCAAAGATCCTAGTTAGGACAAGGAACTTTGAGGAGAGCAAGACCGCCCTATCAATACTGGAGAAGGGAACGGACGGGATCTCTCTAACGCCTGATCATCCCAGCGATGTCATCAAGACCCGTGACCTGATCCTAGATCAGCCCGAACCAGTTTCGCTCTCCCTGGCAAAAGTGACGGGTATCCGACCCATCGGGACCGGTGCCCGGGTCTGCGTAGACACCTGCGAGATTCTACACGATGGAGAGGGTCTGCTAACCGGCAGCTCGTCCCAGGGACTGTTTCTCATCGAAGGCGAGGTACATTCTAATCCCCACGTGAACCCTCGGCCCTTCAGGGTCAACGCCGGACCAGTCGCCCTGTACCTCCTGGCACCGAAAGGCAAGACGCAGTATCTTTCAGAACTGACCGCGGGACAATCTGTCCTGCTCGTGGACAAGGAAGGGCGAACGAGGACGGTCGATATAGCCCGTGTCAAGATAGAACGCAGGCCACTGATGCTCATAGAGGCTTCCGTAGGATCTGACTCCGTGAAGACCATCGTTCAAAACGCTGAGACCGTCCGACTCGTCAACCACGCCGGGTCAAAATCCATCTCAGATATCAAACCCGGCGACGAGGTACTGGTCCGATACGAGGAAGGTGGACGACACTTCGGAACAAGGGTCCCAGACGAGATGATTATTGAAAAGTGAAACCCAAGATCTGCGTATCTCTCTCCTCCGAGGACCCTCGCGAACTACACCGGCAGGCAAAGCGCGCGGAGGCACTGTCGGCCGACTTAGTGGAAGTTAGGCTTGACAGACTCAGCAACTATCACGGAATATCAAAGCTTGCTGGGGCAGTAGAGATACCTATAGTCGCCACGAACCGGCGTGTCTCGCAGAAGGGATCTTTTGCGCATTCGGAGAGCGAACGATTGAGCCTGTTAATGGACGCAGTCGAAGGAGGAGCCAACTACGTAGACATTGAGAGCTCAACAAGTAACCTTGATCAAGTGATCGAGGCATTCCGGAAGACCAGCGCCAAGATCATCCTGTCACACCACGATCATTCCCGAACTCCGACGCTCTCAGAGCTGAAATCGACGCTGGCCAAACTACAGAGGAACAAGTCAGACCTCTACAAGATTGTCACCACAGCTCGATCGATAGAAGATAACCTGACAATCCTCAGTCTGCTAAAGACGAATCACAGAATCAATCCGCTCGTGTCCTTCGCGATGGGAAAACCCGGGATTTGGTCAAGAATAATGGGGCCATTCTATGGTGCCGACTTCACTTACGCTTCATTGGAAACAGGACTGGAAACTGCGCCGGGACAGCCTAGCATTTCCGGGCTACGGCGCATCTACGACATGATCGGTTTGGAGTAGGCGGTTAAGATAACAGGAGAAACCAAAGTTCATTCGCTGTTCGGCTCACCTGTACAACACAGCCTCAGCCCAGTCATCTTCAACACTACCTTTCAGAAACTCTCGCTAAACCGTGCATACCTACCCTTTGATGTTAGGAAGAACCAGCTCAAGCACGCAGTCGAGGCCGCTCGCACTCTAGGGTTTGACGGATTCAACGTTACAATGCCCCATAAGACAGGGATTCTAGAGCTGGTCGACAGGCTCGATGACGTTGCAAAGAAAGCGGGCAGTGTCAATACCGTTGCTAGAGTTGGGCAGAGCCTTGTCGGGTACAGCACAGACGGTGAAGGAGCACTGAGGGCGATCAAATCCTACGGATTCGAGCCCGAGGACAAGAATATACTGGTAATCGGAGCTGGCGGAGCCGCTAGGGCGATTGTCCAGAGCCTCTCAACGCGACACAATTCGGTAAAAATCCTAAACCGTTCCCCGCACAGAGCAAAGAGAGTGGCCGAAAGCCTGATCGGTCACAGAAGAGTCTCCTATAGGAAACTGACGAGAAAGAGCTTGGAGGCTTCCATACCCGGAACGAATCTTCTAGTCAACGCAACACCGCTCCAAACCGCGAAAATTCTCTCCGAGCTAGGCATTCAGTCTCAAAACTTGAGACAGATTGACTGGGTCTTCGACCTGGCGTATGACGGATTCTCTGAACCTCTCCCAATCCGGAGTGGCCAGATAAGTCCGCTGGAAATGCTCGTACAACAGGCTGCATTGTCGTTCGAAATCTGGCTTGGAAAACCCGCTCCATTCGCCCTCATGCGCTCGTCATTGACAGACCATTTGGGGCGAGACTGGAAATGAAAGGCAACGGCCAGGCAGTCGCACATGGCGCCGCTAGCATTCTCAACGCTTTCGCGACCGGGAAGGGAGCCGCCATAGGAGTTGGTCTCTGGACACGGGCAAGAGTTAGCTTGGAGAACGGAGAGGGCGAAACATCCGGATTCGTAAGTTCAAACCCACAAGAATCCAGCAAGCTCGCCATCAGGGTCGTAGAGAAGGTCCTCGAACACTACGGATATGAAAGGAAGCTCCATGGCGAAGTGGTAACTTCATCCAATATTCCAACTGCAGTCGGCCTGAAGAGTAGTAGCGCAGCGGCCAACGCCGTAGCCCTAGCAACGGCTTCGGCACTTGGTCAAGAACCCAACGATGACGTTCTTGTAGAAATCGGGGTTGAGGCATCACTCGAGTGCAGAGTAAGCCTGACCGGAGCCTACGACGATTCCTTTGCGTCATGGCATGGAGGCGCTGTTCTGACTGATAATGATCGAAGAAAAGTGGAGAAAGTTCTCAAGGTTCCAGAAGACATCAGAATCATCATACTAGTTCCGCCGAGACAGACACTGACAGGCAGCCTTGACCGTCACAGGTTTGCTCCTATCAAGAGGATCTCAGAGCTTGCATACGACGAAGCCAGCAATGGTCACGTATGGGACGCGCTCACCCTCAACGGCCTTGCCTTCTCAGCTATTCTAGGAGAAGATCCACGCCCAGCGATCTCGGCAATCGGAGCTGGAGCGTTAGGTGCAGGACTCTCCGGCAAAGGACCTGCAGTCGTGGCGGCAGTGGAAGAAAAGGACGGGAAAAAGGTCCGTCAAGCATTCGAGAAATTCGACGGGCGTATCATTGAAACCAAGCCGAACTACTCGAGAGCGTGTGTCGAATCTTGATAGTGACGATCAAGGGTCCACAATCGCTCCGGGGCACGGTAAGTGCTCCGGGCTCTAAGGCGTACACTCACAGAGCACTGCTAGCCTCCCTGCTCTCGCAAGGAGAGACTGTCATCCAGGGAGCCTCTGAATGCGATGATATCCACAGGACCCTCGAGGCGATCCGATCCTTCGGCGCAAAAGCCCAGATTCAAAATAGCCGGATCGTATCCTATGGAGCAGAAAAATTCGCCTCAGGCACTGACCCTATAGACTGCGGCGAGTCGGGCGCGACTCTCAGATTTCTAACCGCCATCGCAGGAACGTCATCCACCAGAACCACGCTTCGAGCTAGTGCGAGGCTTGCCAAGAGACCATTGGAACCGTTGCTCAAAGCTATGGAAAGGCTCGGTGCCTCGACAACGATAACCGAAAACAGAGAAGGCTCTGAAGTAAAAGTTCAGGGCCCGCTCAAAGGGGGAGAAACTTGGATTCAGGGCGATATCAGTTCACAGTTCATCTCTGGCCTACTATTTGCAGCGCCACTGGCCGCAAATGATGTTACAATCCACGTGAAGGGCCGATTGGAATCACGCCCATACGTTGAGATGTCCCTTGATGTTTTGAAGAGACACGGAATCTCAATCGAAGTAGACGATAGTGAGTTTCACATTCCCGCGCCGCAGAAGTACACTGGTGCCTTCCACGATGTTCCCGGAGACTTCTCCTCTGCTGCCTTTCTTATTGCCGGTGCAGGGATCGCTGGAGAAGAGATTACCGTTTCTGGTCTAAATGCGGGATCACTGGAGCCTGACGCAGTCTTTCTGAAAGTCATCGACCGAATGGGTTTAGACGTCAGGAATACCGGTCAGACCCTCGAGGTCAGGGGAAGCAAGCTGGAACCCTTCGAGTTCGATGCGATGAACAACCCTGACCTTGTCCCTCCTCTGGAGGTCCTAGGGTGTTTCGCGAAGGGAATCTCTGAGATTCGGGGCGTGGAGAGGCTGCGTTACAAGGAAACTAATCGTTTGCAAACGATCCCGGCCGAACTCGGGAAGATGGGCGCAAAGATTAGCGTCAATGACGACATTGTTAAGATCATGGGAGGAGGGTTGGTTGGTTGCGAACTCGACTCGAAACATGACCATCGGGTGGCAATGTCTTGTGCCATCGCAAGCGTCTGCGCGTCAGGAGAATCATCGATTCGCAATGCAGAAGCGGTCTCAAAGTCC
>Ga0099829_10002348_pt1 | contig 10846 bp, 9 predicted proteins | sample CZO8metaG_3_FD_79336 | JGI IMG/M metagenome (GOLD analysis project Ga0099829, IMG submission 79336) | Vadose zone soil microbial communities from the Eel River Critical Zone Observatory, Northern California, USA - CZOApr15con2H2.8 metaG | ecosystem: Environmental > Terrestrial > Soil > Vadose...
AGGCCCTCCTGCCAACACAACCTTGCTTTGCTCCACAAACGCAGAGCCCGCCCGGACGTCAAACGAGCACGCCGGACAGTCGAAAAAGTGCTCCTCGAACTGATTCCGCATCTCAGAATCAAGTTCATTGAGCAGATACCTCTCGGTTATTTTTTGTCGAGCCACGACTTCGTGGTCCATCGCCATCATTTCCCCCTCTTAACAATAGTGCGCCGTTTTGTCCCTCCGTTTCAAAACCCTCAGGCTTCCCCAAACATTGGGGGCTCGCCACCCATGTTCTTGAGGTAGAGGGATTTGAATGATTGTTTTGCGCGATGCAATAGCACCCGCAAGTATTCCCGATCCACACCAAAGTCACGGCAGACCGCATCTTTGTCTCGTTCTTCAAGAAAAACCTCTCGCAGTAGTCTCCGGTCTCGCTCGGGGAGCTCATCCAGGATCTCCCGGACCTTCTTTACTGCCTCCTTCGACTCCAGGGCATCCAATATGCCCATGCCCTCGGCCGGCAAGTCCTTCTCTTTATCATTGTCATCATCATTCAAAGACGTGTCGCGCGCACCGCTACGATATTGCTCCTTCACGACGTTATTGCAAATGGAGTTCACATAGGACCCCAGACGCTCGGGTTGAAGGATGGTCCCTTTTCGCAGGTTCACAAAGAATCGGGCAAAAGTCTCCTGGCGCGCGTCCTCGATTGCTTCCCGCGACGGCAGTCTCGAACGCAATTTGATTTGGATCAGGGCACTGAAATAAGAGACGAAATGCTGCTCGGTGCGGGCGTCTCCTGCGCGCAAACGTGCGACATAAGCCTCGTCAAAGGAGTGGAATTGCAAGATCCGACCCTGGGGACTGAAAGGTGGCAGACAGTGTAGCACCGGCGGTGCGTACCCCGGCCCGTTTTCCACGAGGGTGGGTTGAGGTGGGTGTTTTTGAAAGGAGTGACTGCCGCGGGTGCGGATGGCGGGCGGGATGGACCGAGCCGGGCGCATTGGGAAGTACAAGACTCCTGAGAGCGGAACAAATTGAACGGATCGACACCCGCTGGAGAAGTAAACCAAAAGTGCCGGAATCGCTTCCCCGTCGACTCCGGCACTTCAAGGTGGATCCCAACCGGGGGTTTCCAAGATGGGGTCCTGAACTGGTGGCAAAATCGCCTTCCGGCGATGTCGTCCACTTGCTGGAATAGTGCGGAAAACCGGGGAACCGTTTCATTCAATTTTTCGGATGGATTGAATGACGGTGCGGCCAGCGGTCAGACCTAATCCCTCGCGCCCTTCTCGTAAGGGAACGGGGCGTAACTTTATTCCACGGTGCAAGAAACGCTTCGATGGACGCACTCACTATCTTCGTAAGAACCGGAGGAGCGTCCCGATGTCCGAAAAAGACAAAAAGCAACCGCCGCAAGCAGCCGATGAATCGGCTGCCCCAGAAATCAACAATCCCGACTTCCAATCTGTGCTGAAGGCTCTTCTGGCGGCCTATCAACCCATCCTCGAAAGACAACTGAGCCTGGCGAAGAATCCGGAGGAACTTGAGCAGGAAGCGTTGCGCCATCCTCCCACATGCGCCGATGAATTTGCCGAAGCGGAGGCACTGTTCGGCAAGTTCCTCACTGACGACGTAGCCCTTCGATTGATTCCGGAGAAGGGCCGCGAGCAACTCGGCCCCGTGGAGAACTGGCGCTGGTGTCTGCAGCATATTCGCTGCTGCATCGTTTTTGGCTGGCTGGTCTGCCGCGGTCCCCGCACCTTCCGCGCCTGGGCCTTCTATGTGTATCAGTATTGGCTCTGTGTGCGGCGATCGTTGGGCATTCCCGTAGCGAATCCGCCCACCCAAGAGCAACTCAACGACTTCAGGATTCTGATCGAGGCACTGGCCAAGGCGTACAAGCCCTATCTAACTGACCAGTTAGCCAGCGTGGAATTCCCTTCTGGAATTCCCGAAGAAGTACTGAACGGGAAGATCGACTGTTTCGAAGGCCGGGCTGACACCTGCGCGATTTTCGATCGGCTGCTCACCACCGAAGCGGCCCAGGCCCTGCTGGGCAAAGCCGCTTTCGTCACTCGCAGCCACGAAGCTAACTTCTGGTTCTGCCGCTGCTGGTGCTTGTGCTCCATTTGTTTTGGGTGTTGCCTGGCGCGAGCGAGATCGTTCATCGAGGTAATCTGGTGCCTTATTTATTACATCCGCTGCCTGGTGGATTGCTTCCGCCCGCTGACCTGTGCGATTACGAATCCGACGGAAAACGAGTGCGTTGAGGAGCAATATCTGGCAGGCCCCAACATCATCGGGATCGAGATCGATGGCACAGCCACCGGGGCTGGCTGCGATCACTACACCCTGGAGTGGCGCCAAGGGGGCGGAGCTTTTCAGAGCGCTGGCATCCACTACCCTGGCAACGCCCCACAAGGCGCCTGCGGAGTCGGCGGCGGAACTTTGGGATTCCTGGCCACTCATCCATTCGTGCAGCCAGGTCCGGTCGAAATCCAAGTCTGTGTTTTCCCCGCCGGCGGTGGCGCGCCGCAGTGCTGCCTCAGGCAATTCGTGCTGCAGCGTAACTTGGTGTGGATCAGGGGAGTGGAATTCGTCAACGCGCCCGACACTTTCGATCCGAACTCGCAGATTGTCGACGGAGCGGGCGTCGTTCGCTCATTTGGCAATGCGCAGCGCATCAACGGGAGTGCCGTTATCGGTGGCTGTCCCGGGAAAGATCTTAAACGCTTCACACTGAGTTACATTTCCGGGTTTGTGACGAACCCCACCTTGCCGGGTTTTGTGCAGTTCTGGCAGGTGGACTACATCACGCCCTTGCAAATCGATGCCGGCATGAACAAGGTTTTCGAACATGCGCTCACGAGTGACTGGAGACAGCCAAACTTTCCAGCGGCTTTCTGCTCGCCCCTTTTTGGCGATTTTCTCCAGGACGACTACTGGTTCAATCTCTCGCCGGTTGCTCATCCTGTAATACCGTCGGAGGCGCCGTGCCCGCCGCCGGCTCTGCTGTGGACTTCCACTCCACTTCCTATCACCAATTGCAGTAGTGGGCGATACACTTTGCGCCTCACCACCGAGGACCAAGGCGGCGGAATCAAGCACAGCCTGCGGCAGGTTTGGTTCGATAACAAGGACATCCACGGGTTGATCGCCCAAGTCGCGGGCGTGGATCCGTGCGCCACTCTCAATCTCAGCCAGTTCGCAGCGCCCGGCGCAGATTGCACGAACCCCTGGTCCGCGCAGTTGCTCGGGATCGCGTTCGATGAACTTATCGAGGAGGGGAACGGAACCATACCCAGCGACAACTACGCGATGGTCGGCGCCACCGTGCAAGGCGGTTATCTGCTCTGGATCAAGAAAGACGGAGCGCCCGACCCCGGTCACCCGGTTCCGATTCCAGGTCCAGGAGGGGCTGGCAGTCCGCTGGTGTGGGGACCGCCGTTTCAGGGCACCACTCGCGTTGGAACCGTGGGTTCCCACTGCGCCAACGCCGTACCTCCGGGGCCGCCTCCGGGACCAGATGTAAACGGTATACTTGCCCTGCTCGATATGCGCCGGCTCGACGCTCAATGTAATCCCAACGAGCCCGACCTGACCCTGAAGCGCGGCGAATGCTGTGGTTACATCGTCACACTCCTGGTCTTTGACAATTCCATTTGCCCAGGTCTTTCCGGCGGACGCCACCAGATCGAGCACCACTTCCCGATCTGCATCTGTAACGATCTGCCGGTCCCGGGACAATGAGGACGAACTGGAATCATCGGCGGCAGTGCGGTTGATGACCATGAACGAAGCAAGCTTCTGGGCGCGATTCATCCTGGCCGTCCTCGCAACCTGGCGGGTCACTCACCTGCTGGCCAGCGAGGACGGCCCGGCCGATTTGATCGTGAGACTCCGCGCACTGCTGGGGCAAACCTTAGCGGGCAGGCTCATGGACTGCTTCAACTGCCTGAGCCTCTGGATCGCGGCTCCAGCGGCGCTTTTCGTGGCTCGGCGACTTCTCGATTGGGTGTTAGTTTGGCTAGCCGTTTCCGGTGGTGCTTGCCTGCTCCAGCGACTCGACCGAGAGCCCGTCGTGCTTGAACCGGTTTCACAACCTTCGGAAGAAGAGGCCTACCATGTGCTGCGGTCAGAAACGGGCAGAGTTACGGAGCAGTTCGATTCCCCCAACGGCGCGGACCACCCCGCCAGCAAGAATTAGCTACCAGCCAGCTCCGCCCGCCCCCAAGCTTCCGTCGAGAGATTTGACCGCCCCGACAGGGATTGCTGTCGAGAGCAAGCCCGTCCGCCCGCCGGCGCAAATCATTCGTCGCCCCTCGCCGATCGCGACACCATATCCTCCGGTTAGTGTTCGGTACCTCGAAAGCTCACCGATCCGGGTGCGCGGCCCGGTAACGGGCCAGCAATATGAGTTCTCAGGATCTGGTCCGGTTCAGTCCGTTGACGCGAGGGACGCCGCATCCCTGTTGCAAAGCCGTTTCTTCCGACGCGGCTGAATGAATCCCTTCACCCGGGATCGACAAACCGGACTAGAGCAACCTGGCAGTATCGGGTCGATGGCGGAACGGATGCTCTCCACCCCGGACGTTGTGTGTGAGCCTGGCCGGCGATTCAGCAAATCCTCCAAAACAATTCCACTCCGCAGCACGGTGAAAATGTGCGAAGGGAGTGGCTTCTTGGAGTCGGAGCGCTTATTGGACCCTAATGGACCCAGACTGTTGGGAGGGGTTTTGGTAACTGATTGAAAGAAATGGTAGGCACGAGGAGACTCGAACTCCTGACCTCTACCGTGTCAAGGTTCGCTTGACCCACACTTACAACAACTTCCAAGTTCGCTTGGATACTGCTAAACCCCTCTAAATACGCGGAACACGGGCTAATCACGGGCTAGGATCACGGGCTGGAAATTTGCTGCGTTCGACTACCCGCGTGTTATTGGCGTCGTGCTCATCGATCTGGGAATTCGAGACCTTTTGTTGACAGGTAATGCAGCGGACGGCAGGGTTCAATTTGCAGCTCTTCGAACCCATTTTGTCACGGCGCTCGGTTCAAGCACCGGATGACCATCGAGATTGGATTCCGTGGGAATAGATATCTCAGGTCGTGCCGGGTCGTAACGGACCATAATATTTCGCCCCTTGAGACGGGCCCCGAATTGCCGTGCCTCGGCGTCGTCCTCTGCCTCCAGAGCCAATTTTCCTGCAAAGTAAGATCCATTAGCGCAATATGAATAAGGGAGCAGACACACCAACAGAGCGTTATACCGTCGCGTTGGGATGAGGTGCGTTTCGACGCCCCATTCGATGGTGGCCATTACCATAGGCCAGCTCTCCGCACAGTTTTGTTGCCGTCGCTCCAAGTGTCGGATCGCCAGGATGATCGAAAATGCCGCCGGTAGTGCAACAATCCCGACCAACCCAATCCAGTTCATCGCGTAATCAACTCCTGATCCACGGGTCCGCACGGCAGACTTCGACCAGCACCAACGCAAGGGACTCCTCGGCCTTAGCTCTGGAGCGGGAACGTGCTCTGATGCAGGAGTGTAGCAGTGAATCACGAATCGGTCGGGTTACAGTTGTAACATCCCGATATCGCTCATTGAGAGGTTTTTAGCGTTATGGGCTTGGTTACGACAGTCAGGTCATTCTGCGCGAAATGTTCCCGTCAAAACTAGCGATTCGCTTAGCATGTGGGCGTGTCTCAACTCACGAGGATGTCGGGAACGCTGACATGCCTGCTGGCGGCATAGTGAAATCGGTTCTTCCAGTTGAGTTGGAATCGAAGCGCATTAAAATCGCGAAGGTACACAATCTGCTCGTTTGTGTTTTGCTGGGCCTACTATTCGTTGGGCTGTTGCTGATCACCGTGTTATTGCCGCACGGCCCCACCCACAAACCTTCTAGCATGGCCCTCGTGGGGGCTTTCCTGGCAATTGGTCTGCTTGAGGCGTATGGAATCTGCCGAGTCGTCCAGCATGACAATGAGCTTTGCCGCCAATTGGGTTACATGTGCCCGTTTTGTGACAAGCCGCTGTACGAAGCGCGTGCATCCACTTGGGTTGACGGCCTCTGCCCGAAATGCCACAAAAGCGTTCTCTAGAGGACTGGCAGCGCGTTTTCAGCCTTACTTTACTCAGGTGAGGGGGTTCGTGTTGATAGCTGACGAACATCCCCGTCACACTCAAAACTTCTCAATGAGCGGCTTCTGAGCGGGCGTGTTGCCCCATCATGATCAGCAGGCCTCCGAAAATGGAAATCCAGCGCAACATGGCAAGGAACTTTTCCTTCTAACATGCTTTTGCTAAATCTCACCTGCTAATCTCAGTCACTTTTTCAACACCTACGCCTGTTTACGTCAACGACCAGAAGGAATGGGCGTCCGACATCGGCTAGTCGTTTGGGGAGTAATCATGGATTACGTGCGAACCAATCTTCTGCTCAACTTTGTAACCGTCGATGTATTCATCTGGGATGAACCACATCTCTGGGTGGTTCGGGTCATAGCGGAGGAGAAGTTTGCGCCCAATCATTTGGTCAATCATTGACTCAGCGAGTGCCTTAGAAATATTTGCCCTGAGCGAAAAAAGACCAGAATAAAACTCTTCGGAAACCTGATATGAAAACGCAAATGTCGGCAGAACGACTTTGCCACTTTCCTGCGTCCCTTCAAGAGCACCCGATTCAATCCTTCCTTCGACTGGAACCCACTGTCCGGCCTGCCGGGCCAGTTTGCGCTGCCGATACCACGAAATCACCCAAGCTATGACGGCAACGGAAACTGCGCCTGCGACGACGATGAGCACGACAACTAAGGTACTATCCATGACAGAATTATTGTCAGTTGAATACAAGTCGGCAAGCGTGTCAATGCTCGCCGCGGCTGTTATCAAAAGTAACCTGTACGTCTGCCTTGAGACTGCGCTACGGTTACAGTCCGGGAGAAGCCCTGTTTGCATTCGCACGTTCGCAAGCCGCAATCAGATGGAAAACGCCTCGCGGGCTTGGGATTACTGCCGCTTGGCAGTACCATGTTGGCGCTTTCACTTTCGATTATGGGCACCTTGCAATGGGTTGGCCTTCCCCGCACAACCACGCAAGCACGATCACTCCTCTTTGCTTTTGTAGGGCTGATTCTTGGGCTATGGGGGTACAGACTCGCATCCGGCACTTGGGCGGGCTCGTTGCAAGTGCCCCACCGAGCGACGGCCTTGGCCGGGTTGCTGTTCCTCAGCTATTTCGTCAGGGCAGCCGTCCTTAATGCACCGCGGCCGCATTCGCCTCCATTGGGGATTCTGAGTATCGCAGTGTTGGCACTACTATCTTGGTGCTTCGTGGCACGCCGTAGAGGCAGTTGGCGATAAATCCGCATTACGCTCAAAACCCCCTTCTTGGGGCTGGACGAGGTCAAACAAGTGTTATCAACAGTTAAATCAGTTGAGACGAGCGACTCAGTTGTAAGGGCGCCCTCGCAGGTTGTACAGCATGCCACCAGACGGCGCCTGTGGGTCATAGACTCCGGCGTGCAGGGAGACCCTAATTCTGTCACCCGCAATGTCCACGGTCTTCTGCTGAAGATCAGTATGGTTTGCTCGAAAGTATTCTACGGACAGATTATCAGCGTCCAACCACCTGAGATTGACACCCCACGCATTATCGTTCCGCGTCGCCGCGTCCAGCAATGTCACTCGCTCGCCAGACCGACTTCCCTTTCGTGCTAAACGAACCTCGTACAAAAACGAACAAGGGGCACCGCAATCCTCCTCGAACAGAATGGCGTCCACCTTGCCGTCTGGGGATGTAACTCGCAGAACCTCGTCACGGGACGAACAAGCGGACATCAAGAACCCCAAGGTGACAATCACTAGAACCGCGGCTTGTCTTAGAGCATCCCTGAGCGGAAAGTAAGCGGCATTCTCCATGCCTTCAGTGTACGAGGCCGTCAATTGACGAAACATCTCGATAACGCTCACTGACCAGTTCTGAGTGTTTATGGCAAGGCGAACACAAAGCGAATCTACGGCTGGCGCGGTTGTGGCGGGCATTCTGGGCCAGCACTTGAAGACGACCGGAGAACCTCTGGTACAGCCCCTAATGCGAGACGGAGTCGCTGGTAGCTGCTGCGGTTCATGTGAACTGAGTACGCGGAATCACGGGCTGATCACGGGCTAGAGAATTTTGGGGATTCTCTCTAAACCAATGGAAAAATGGTAGGCCCGAATGGACTCCCGACAAGGTCGGCACAGGTCGAACTAGGATGTGTTTCCAACGGGCTATTCCTTGATCGGTTGCGCTGCCGCATTGCCCGCTTGCGCTTCACCAGCCGGACCTCATGGTGAATCCAGCAGAAGCGGAAGTACAATCGAAAACCAGCGAACGGCAGATGGTGCCTGAACTGCTTGTCTCACCAGAGGGGACTGCCCCATCCTATTTGCAATTGAGAATTGCAGAAATCGCATCGTCTGCTGGAGAGCCTATGAAAACCAACGCTTTGCGTATCTTGTTTGTCATAGCGGGCGTTGCTGGATTGATTCTAGCAGCCAATGCTCAGGAGACAACAGGCCAGCACCTGCCCATCATTGATATGCACTTGCACGCGCATACGTTAAGCATGTACGGAACGCCACCACCAGCTGTGTGTACCAACGATCAGGAGATTGTCTTCCCTGGATGGGATCCGCGAGAGCCCTTAAGGCTCGAAGGGACAGGCAACCAAGCGATGTCCTGCCCTCTACGCCTGAAAGCACCAGCCACAGACGACCAACTCCTTCTGCAAACGATCCACCTGTTAGAACGCTATAACATCCGGGCGGTAACGAGCGGACCGCTCGATGAGGTGACGAAGTGGCACCACTCAGCCTCAGATCGCATCATTCCCGCTGTGCCCTTCGATGATTACGAGAAGCGAGACCCTGAGGCCTTTCGGCAACTCTTTAAGGAAGGCAAGTTCGCCGTATTTGCCGAGATCAGTTCTCAGTACCACGGACTAAGCCCGGCGGATGGGTCGCTGGAACCGTATTTCGCTCTCGCCGAAGAATTGGACATCCCGGTCGGCATCCACATGGGCGAGGGGCCTCCCGGGGCAGCCTATCTTTGGTCGTCCAAGTATCGCGCTCGGTTGACCAGCCCTTTTCTCCTCGAAGAGGTACTCGTTCGCCATCCGCGGCTGCGGGTATACGCCATGCACTATGGCTCGCCTTTGGTGGATGAGATGCTCGCGATGCTTTTCTCACACCCACAACTGTATGTGGACGTTTCTGGCAATGACTGGATGCTTCCCCGAAAGGAATTCCACAGCCATCTGCGGCGACTGGTCGAAGCGGGCTTTGGAAAGCGGATTATGTTCGGGTCCGACGAAATGGTGTGGCCCCAGACCATAAAAGTAGCGATCGAGAGCATCGAGTCGGCGGAGTTTCTCAACGAGGAGCAGAGGCGCGACATCTTCTGCCGCAACGCTGCTCGATTTCTCCGTCTTGACCTCACGAGTTGCAATTCGCAACGGGAAAAGAAACCGTGACTCTAATGGCGAGAACACGACTGAGAAATTGCCACTCCTCAGCGACCCGGGAACTCGGGATTAGGTTGTTGTTGGTTGCGGCGCTCGCAATGACTGTAGGCTGCCGCCCAAAGCAAAGCGGATCACTAGGTCAGCCTACCGAGAACTCGTCGGGTCCTTCGAAAGTAAGCGTGAAGGTCCGTCCATTGAGCGATCGCAAGTTTGAGCGAACTCCGGAACGGCTTGCCCGCGGACGCTACCTCGTCAACGGAGTAGGCGAATGCTTCGCCTGCCACGGCCCGTACGATTTGGACGCTCCCGGGTGGCCGCCGGTGCGAGGAAAGGAGGGATCTGGTTTGGCCAGTTTCAGCTCATCTCCGGGAGCGGTGGCGGCCAACCTTACTCCGGACCGCGAAACGGGAATTGGGAACTGGACCGATGACATGTTGGCGCGTGCGATTCGCGAAGGCGTAAGTCATGACGGTCGCCTGATTGACCCAACCATCATGCCCTATGAGTTCTATCGTTCGATGTCGGATGAAGATCTAGCGTCGGTCATTGTTTACCTTCGGTCTATTCCCCCCATTCGAAATGCCCTCCCTGCTTCGAGGACTTCTCAGAATATCGTCGCTCCCAATGCTATTCCTATTTACACGCCAGTTGCCCTGCCCGATCTGTCCACGCCGGTAAAGCGAGGCGCGTATCTGGTTCAGCTTGGTGCCTGCCAATGGTGCCATACACTTCGAGACGCGAATCGTAAGACGCTCCCCGGACTTGAATTCGCAGGCGGAGATCTGATTACAACTCCGGATTTCCAAGTGACCAGTGCGAATCTGACGCCGGATCCATCCGGCATCAGCTACTACGACGAAGCCCAGTTCCTGAAGACCATGCATGCGGGGAAGGTCGGAGCACGGAAGATTAGCCCGATCATGCCGTGGTGGTTTTTCGGACAAACGACTGATGACGATTTGAAGGCGATCTTCGCTTATCTGCGCACCGTAAAGCCCGTCCACCATCGAGTGGACAATACCGAACCCGTCGCTTACTGCCGAATCTGCAAGCGCAAGCACCATGGCGGGGCTCTCAATTAAGAGCTTGGTACGATACGCGGCTACGATAGTCGCATACCCGAAATGGGATCATCGCGACGGCGACGAGCCACTCAGGCGTAGAACGGAGTTAGCGTTATTACGTTTGCTTCGGGAGCGTGGTTTCTGCTTAATGACCGGTGGCCTCCATGCCACCAGGGTCATGATCAGAGTCGCTGTTTCCCGGAACGGTCAGAGTTGCCCTTGACTCGTTCGCAACCAGCCACCAAGACTTCCCCTGCGACAAAAACCTTCACTGGGCAGCCAAT
>Ga0099829_10002351_pt1 | contig 10837 bp, 10 predicted proteins | sample CZO8metaG_3_FD_79336 | JGI IMG/M metagenome (GOLD analysis project Ga0099829, IMG submission 79336) | Vadose zone soil microbial communities from the Eel River Critical Zone Observatory, Northern California, USA - CZOApr15con2H2.8 metaG | ecosystem: Environmental > Terrestrial > Soil > Vadose...
CACCTTGACTGTTTGGTAAGTCTTGAGTGCCGGGTCAACTTCGGTTGGCGATGCATCTTGCGCTATTAACCGCAATGCCGCGACCGCCGCTACAACGGAAACGAGCAGAGCTTTCATCATTGTCAAACGCCCAACCTTTCTGGTCGAACCAGCAAAGAATCGTTCTGTAAGCTGACCGTATGTTTGACGTAACCGCGTCGCAACTATCTCGCTATTTTTAACTACTTTTTTGGTGGCGAAAGCTTCTTAGGTGGCGAGAGTTTATGATACCAATCCCGCCAAAGGCGGCGGATTGTTCCAAGGACTCTTCGGCGGGAGGAAAAAGCAACAGGAGAAGTACTTAGAGCCATTCATAGAGCAACATTCATGTTTTCCGCTACCGAGTCGAATCCTAAAAAATCGGGTTATGAATATTTAGTTTGTGGCACCAAGGTGGTATCAAAACCACCATTCCCGAGGCTTCTGGTGCATCATTGGTACTGGCATTCTAGAATGCCGGGGCTTTGGCCTCTGAGTCTTTGAAAATTCGCAACCACAGTCCCAGGTGCCAGTTCTCGGTTTTCTCCAGCTTTGTTACCAGGGAAAAGGCGCTGAGGGATTGGGGAATACCGGAAGTTATGGCCCAATCCAGTCCGTATGTCATTGAATCGTATAGACTTATCATGACATGAACTACTCCGAGCAATGGGAGGGGGGAGGGGTACTACTTGTTCGGCGAGCACCATGCAGCGTCCGCGTTTTTATGGGATGTTTTTCTGCCCGCCTTGAGAGGATTTATGTATCCATCCACTCGAACTGGCAACTGAGAAACCGAGAACTGTCTTTTAGCGGTACAATATCCAAAACCATATCTGCCTAAATTCAGGCTAAATAATTGGGTCTTTCATGAAACTACGTTTTCTCGCATTTGCTTCTATCGTCGCTTTACTGGCCGCCGTGCCGCTGATTGCCGATACGGTAATTCAGGAGGTTGTTGCCCGCGTCAACGACGAAATCATCACTCGCTCAGAATTCCAGCGCAGCCATACCCAGGTCCAGAATGAATTCAAAGACAAGTATGGGGCGCAAGCCGAGCAGATGCTTGCCACCAAGGAGAAAGACGTCCTGCGTGACCTGATTGATCAGGCCCTTCTGGTGCAAAAAGGGAAAGACCTGGGGATTACCGCCGATACCGACGTCATCAAGCGCCTGGATGAAATGCGCAAGCAGATGCACTTGGAAACGATTGAAGACCTGCAGAAGGCCGCTGAGCAGCAAGGCGTGGATTGGGAAGATTTCAAGCAGAACATGCGCAACCAGATCGTTACCCAGCAGGTGATTGGCCACGAGGTCGGCTCCAGGGTCCAGATCACCGAGGCCGAAATCAAACAGTTCTACACCGACCATCAGAAAGACTTTGATCAGCCCGAGCAGGTCCGCCTGAGCGAGATCCTGGTTGCCCCTACGCCCCATGTGCGCGCCGACGATACCAAGAAGCAGGAGGAAATTCCTCCTACCCCCGACCAGTTGACCGCTGCCGAGCAAAAAGCCAACGACCTGCTGGCCCAAATCAAGGGCGGAGCAAAGTTTGATGAGGTGGCCAAGAGTTCTTCCAATGGCCCCACCGCCGCCCAGGGCGGCGACCTGGGCTACTTCAAGCGCGGCATGCTGGCGCCGGAGCTCGAAAACAAGACCTTCGCCATGAATGCCGGAGATATGACCGACGTCATCCGCACCAAGCAGGGTTTCATCATCCTGAAAGTCAACGAGCATACCCAGGCCGGCGTGGTGCCTCTCAAGGATGCGGCGCCGGATATTCAGGAAACTCTTTACCTGCAAAAAATCCAGCCCGCTTTGCGCGCCTATCTGACCAAGCTGCGCGAAGAGGCCTACATTGATATCAAGCAAGGCTATGTGGATTCGGGCGCCAGCCCCAATCAAACCAAGCCCGTCTATACCGCCCCTGTTGCCGAGACGGCAAAGGCGCCGAAGAAGAAGAAAAAACTGGGGATCTTCTAGAACTGAACGCCAAGCAACTCTTCCGGTTACGGGGTAACCCGGAACCGGAAGCTGCTTTTCGTGATACCCTCATCCACAGTTCCTTCCAAACACCCTTTTGTGTGTTTCGTATGAAAGATTTTTACATTCGCGATTGCGCCGCCCACGAGAACCAGAACATTACGTCTTCGTTCATCGTCACTGCCAAGCAGGTCAAGGCCAAGAAAAATGGAGAGCCTTACCTTGCGCTCTCACTGGCCGACCGCAGCGGATCGCTCGAAGCCAAGGCTTGGGACAACGTCGCCGACATGATCAATGCCTTCGACCAGGACAATGTCGTTAAAGTCAAAGGCCTGCTCAACAAATACAACAACCGCTGGCAGCTCACCATTCACAAACTGCGGCGCATGGAAGAATCGGAGATTGACTTCACCGATTACCTTCCTAAAACCACCAAGGACGTCGAAGAGTTATGGCGCACGCTGGGCGCGTTTGTCGCCAGCATGAGCAATCCGTACCTGAAGACGCTGCTTGAAGCTTTCATGGGTGATGCGGAAATCGCAACCGCTTACAAAAACGCACCCGCGGCAAAAACGCTGCATCATGCTTTTATCGGCGGGCTGCTCGACCACGTCGTCTCACTGTTTACGGTATGCGACTTGGCGGTGCGCAATTATCCCAACGTTGACCGCGATCTGCTGCTGACGGGGGCGTTTCTCCACGACATCGGCAAGATTCACGAGATTTCCTACGGCCGCTCTTTCACCTACACCACGCGCGGGCAGTTGCTGGGGCACATGATCATCGAACTGGAGATGCTGCACGCAAAAATCGCCATCGTGGGCCAGCAGATGTCGTCGCCGTTTCCCGAAGAACTCAAGACTTTGCTCGAGCACCTGATCATCAGCCATCATGGGCAATACGAGTTCGGCTCGCCCAAGCTGCCCATGTTTCCCGAGGCGCTCATGCTGCATTACCTGGATGATCTGGATTCCAAAATGGAATCCATGCGCGCGCACTTTGAGCGCGAACCGGAGAGCGAATGGACGGGATACAACGGCTCCCTGCAGCGGCCGCTGCTCAACTCGCAGAAAATCCTGCAAAAGACCGCCCCCAAGCCGGTCGCGGCAACCGCTGCAGAAAAGGTTAAAGCTTAAAGCTTGTTTCATAAACGCTCGGGGAACCTGTGAAGAAATTACTTCAAGGGGCTAAAAGCCCGCGACTTTTATTGGGCTTGCAGCAAGGGTAAAAAATCCGTGCCCTGACACAAACCTGTTTATGAAACATGCTCTAATAAGAACTGTTTCAGGGGCAGGTACTTTCGGGCATTGCCTCAAAGCCCTAATTTTGATACAACGCCTTCATACTAGGAGGATTTTCTATGCGTCTGCGATATGCGGCTCTTCTGCTGCTGATGGCGGTGCTGGCCATCATTGTGGGTTGTGGTAAGCCCCCTTCAGAGGATTCCAACAACACCGATACCAGCAGCAAGAGTTCCAGCAGTAGCGGCGGTTTGTTCAGCCGTTCCACGACTGTGACTGTTCCCGAAGGTACTTCGATTGTCGTGCGGCTCGACCAGGCAATCAGCAGCAAAACCAATCATTCCGGCGACACTTTTACCGCCACTGTGGCCCAGCCGGTTTCGGTAGGCGACAAAGTCGTGATTCCTGAGGGCGCGACCGCGACCGGTACCGTCGTCGAGGCCAAGGCGCGCGGCCACTTCAAGGGTGCTGCCATCCTGAAAATTGTGCTGAACTCGGTCACCATTCGCAACACCAACTACGACGTTGAAACCAGTGCGGACACGCGTTATATGAAGGGCAAAGGCAAACGCACGGCTGTCGTGATTGGCGGCGGCGCTGGGCTGGGCGCGCTGATTGGCGGTCTGGCGGGCGGGGGCAAAGGCGCACTCATTGGCGCCGGCGCGGGAGCTGCTGCAGGTACTGCAGGCGCAGCTTTTACCGGCAACAAGGATATCGTGCTGGGGGCCGAGCAAGCCGTGACCTTCCGTTTGCTAAAAGCCCTTGACGTGAAAATGTAGTGAAGACGTGAAAGTGTAGTTTGCAAAATTTCTTGCTGCAAAGAGCCCGGGCATTCCCCGGGCTTTTTTGTTGTAGTATGAGACGCGTTGCAAAGCCACTATGAACCTGAATTCTTTTGAGTGCCTGACCTTTGACTGCTACGGAACCATGATTGATTGGGAAAGCGGCATTCTGGCCGCTCTTCAGCCAGTCCTGGAGGCGCATCATATCTCTCTCAGCGATGGCGAACTGCTCGAGCTCTACGGCGAATTTGAAGCAGCCGAAGAAAGGCGTAGCTACAGGCCGTATCGCGAAGTCTTGCAGGGAGTGGTTGTAGCTTTAGGAGACCGGCTCAACTTTCGTCCATCGCTGGAGCAGATCAACAGCCTTCCGGAGTCGCTGCACAATTGGCCACCCTTCGCCGATACGGTCGCCGCGCTCTCCCGGTTGAAGCAGAAATACAAGCTGGCGGTTATCTCGAATACTGACGATGATCTTTTTGCCCAAACGGCCGCAAAACTGCAGGTCCCTTTTGACTGGATCATTACCGCACAGCAGGTGAAGAGCTACAAACCCTCCAACAAAAATTTCGAAACTGCAGTGCAGAGAATTGGTCTGCCTAAAGAAAAGATCCTGCACGTGGCCCAGAGTTTGTATCACGATATTATTCCCACTCAGGAGCTGGGATGGGCCAATGTCTGGGTCAACCGCCGCCTGGGCAAACGAGGTCCGGGCGCAACCAAGACCGCCAGCGCCATGCCTGATTTGCAGGTTCCCGATTTGAAAACGCTGGCTGAGCTTGCGTTTAAAGCCTAAGAGCTATTGATTGACAGGAATCTTGATAATTTTTTTCTGGATCGCGTAGGTCACAAGCTGGGCCTTATTGTGAATATCGAGCTTGCGCATGAGGTTAAACTTGTGGGCTTCCACGGTCTTCACGCTCAGCCCCAGCAGCACGGCAATTTCCTTGACGGAATTGCCTTCGGCCAGCAGCTTCAAAATTTCGCGTTCGCGGGCGGTCAACGTTGACATGCGCGGACGCATCTTCTGGTCGCGCACGCGGGAGCGAAAATCTTCCACCAGCTTGCCCAGCACCTGCGAACTTAAATACTTGCCGCCTTTGTATACGTCACGCACGGCGCTCACCAGTTGCGGCGCAGGCGTGTCTTTGAGCGCGTAGCCCGAAGCCCCTACTTCGAGGCATTGCACCAGGTAGTCTTCATCTTCGTACATGGTAAGGAACAGAACTTTGGTTTCGGGGCGGTTCTTCTTGATGTGCCGCGCGGCTTCAAAGGAAGAGAGCCCGGTCATGCCGATATCCATCAGCACGATGTCGGGGCGCAGTTCGCGGGCCTTCTCCACGGCGTCACCGGCGTTGGGCGACTCGCCCACAACTTCAAAATCCGATTCGCTCTCCAGCAGGCGGCGCACACCGTGGCGAAACAGCGTATGGTCATCAACAAGCAAGCATCTGATCTTTGGCATTTTCAAATCTACCTTAACTGCAAACTAATGGACGCGCGAACCCACGGGAGTTACTGCTACGGTGGCCGCGGCTTCAACCGCCGTCGACGCGAGCGATGGCACGCTGACCTCGAGCCGCGTCCCTTTGCCCTTGGCCGATTGCACGCGCACCACTCCCTTCATGGATTTCACTCTTTCTTTGATTCCAGCCAGGCCAAAAGAGTGGCCCCGCGAATTATTGGATTTTGCCGGCATGCCCATGCCGTCGTCTTCGACCGTGAGCTTCACCGTCTCCTCTTCGCGCGACAATTGGATATTCACCGAGTGCGCCTGGGCGTGTTTGGCCACATTATGCAGGGCCTCCTGCACGATGCGGTATAAAGCGATTTCGGTCTCCGCATCCAGACGGCCCACATTCTCGGCCACATTGACCCGCACTCGCACCCCGGCATTTTTGAGGAGATCTTTCGCCTCTTTACGAATCGCAGCCACCAACCCCAACTCCTGCAGAACGAGGGGTGAGAGCCTGCCGATAATGCGGCGGATGCCCTCAATGGTGCGGTCCACGACGGCTACGGTCTCGCGGATTTTTGCGCGCGGTGTGCGCTGCGGCACGGCCTGCTCCAGCATGCCCAGGTAGAGCCGGATCACCATCAGCGCCTGCCCGGTTTCGTCGTGCAACTCGCGGCTGATGCGCTGGCGTTCTTCTTCCTGCGCGCGCAGCAGGTGTCCGCTGAGTTCAGCGATGCGGGCTTCGCGCTCACGCAAGGTCTCGGCAATGTGGGCGCGGTCAATGGCCAGAGCAGAGCGGTCGGCGATGGCGCGCATCAGTTCGCGCTCCGTAGGCAGCCATTCATAAGGACGATCAAAGCCGAGCAGCAGGACTCCGATCACAGCGCCATCGGTTTTCTTGAGCGGCATGCCCCACAAAGTTTTTGCTTTGCGGCGCCAGGCAGGATTCAAACTGGGATCATCATGACCGGCGTCAAGCGAAAGAGCTGGCTCTCCACTCTGGGCGATAGCCCCTGAAAATCCCTGGCCGGGCTGTACCGCGAAGTCTTCCTGGAATTCGCCTTCTTCATCGAGTCCCGCAGAAGCCTTTACACGCAACAGGTCGGAATCAATTTCGCGCAACAGAACCACCCCCATGCGTGCTTTAAATATCGTGGTGGAAATGCGCAAAACGCGCTCCAGCAAAACCGTAACGGTTGGCGCTGCCAGCTCGGCATCGAGAATGGAAAGCAGCGCGCTGGATTCGTTGGTTTTGGTATCAAAGTATGCGCCACACACGGTGACAAAAGTCGCTGAGTTCAACGTCTCCAGCGCAGCGATGGCTTCGGCGCGGCGCTCGCCAAACAAACTTCCCAAATAGGGTTCACATCTTGATTGATAGATATCGAGAGAGAAAGCTACCAGGCGTGTATCCACTTTGAGCTTGGCCAGCCGCGTGCCGGTGTAAACCAGATTTTCAATGAAGCCCTGCAGATCTCCATGACAAAGGTAAGAACACGCGGTTGCGATCTTGATGCGCTCCAGCGCCGCGACGGCGCGCGCTTCAAAGTGAAATTCTTCGGTAATTTTTTCGCGCCACGCTGCTGCGATATCGGGAAAATACGGCTCAAGAGCACGAGCTACTTCCACGATCAGCTCACGCGAGCTTTCTTTCAACGGCAATACTGCGGACACTGCCAAAAAACTCCTGCGGCCAGAGGGAGGTCTCACGGAAGAGACAAAATAAAATTTGCAGATTACTTTCTGGTTATCTCAAAAATACCAGAATCTACAGTATTTTAACCATTTTTTCACAGGAATGTCACTGAATCGGCAGTAGTGTTTACTTTTTTCTCATAGGGTAAACCACCGGTCGAAGAAATAGGGAATCAGTTTTTCGGCTGTTGTCTCAAAGATTTCCACAGGGAGTTGCAAGAACTCGGGGTGGCTAAGTGCGCAGGCAGATTTGCTTCATAATAGTTTGATTTGACAAATCAAATTAATTTACCTACGATCTCCTTCGGTGAAAGACCAGGCAGTTCGGCGGCTTCTCGAGTCCTATCCGAAGATTTTTTTCGCCTGTCACGTGCGCCACGTACGCGACCCTGAAACCCGCAAAGAACTGAGCGCGCATCAGGCGAGCATCCTCGATCACCTCGACGATAGGGAGCCGACTAGCCTGATGACGCTGGCCAAACACATGGGGGTAACGGCTTCCACCATGTCACTGACCGTGGACCGCCTGGTTCGCAGCGGCCACGTCGTGCGCGAAAAGGACCCGGCTGACGCCCGGCGCGTCTGCCTGCGGCTTACACCCGCCGGGCTGCGCATCAAGACCATGGAAAAGGTGCTGGATCCGGAGCGCGTGCATGACATGCTGGCCCGTTTGCCGGCCGAAGAGCGCGAAGCGGGGCTGCGGGGATTGGAACTGCTGGCGACTGCGGCCGTACAGCAAATCCAGTCGAAACAAATCAAGCCTGAAGGAAGTGAATTATGAAATGGGTTCTCATCATAGTAATTTCGCTGGTCGCGCTGGTCCTGGCCGTTTGGGTGATCGGGTCACTGCTTCCCAAAGGACACTCCGTGGCGCGCACACTTCATATGAAGCAATCGCCGGAAGCTGTGTGGGCTGTAATTACGGACTCTCAATCTATGCCTGCGTGGCGCTCCAACGTGGTCAAGGTGGAGCGGCTGGCTGATCAGAACGGACACACCGTCTGGCGTGAGACCTACAAGGATGGCCAAACGCTGCCGCTGGAAATGGTGGAATTGCAGCCGCCGAAGCGGCTGGTCGCACGCATCGCCGACCCTACGCTTCCCTTTGGCGGCACCTGGACCTACGAAATCACGCCCGCCGAGGGCGGTTGCACGATAACAATTACCGAGCGCGGCGAGGTCTATAGCCCTGTCTTCCGGCTGGTCTCGCGTTTCATGAACCAGGCGGGCACAATCGAGATCTATCTGGCTGACCTGGCGCGCAAGTTCGGGGAAGACGCACAGTTCACGCAGTAGACGGTCTGGGCTTTGCCGCAACCTTGTTATACTTTCTGTTCGAACGCCCTATGCGCAAGACAGTCATTTCCTCAACCGTCCTATTATTCTTATTTCTTTTCTTATTTCCTCTGGCTCTTTGTGCCCAAGAGACAAACGAGACAAACAAATTCCTTATCCATGTGGGATCCAGATTGACCGGCACAGAGGAATACACAATCACCAAGACCGCCGAAGGCGTTCGTCTGACGGGCAAGTCGCAGCTTGAGGCAGGCGGACAGCCGATGGACTTCACCGAGGAACTGTCACTGGCGCCCGATTTGAGCCTGCTGCGCTATCGCCTGGACGTAAACAGGGCAACTGGAGTGCAGTCGGTTGAGGCCTGGCGCGATGGGCAGACGATCCAGATGAAGGCCAGTGCTGGCGGACAGGAGAGAACCAGCACCGTGCCATTTGACCCGAGTGTGATCGTTCTCGACAACCTGATCACCGCGCACTTCCAGATGGTGCTGAACAGCATGGGTGGCAAGCCGCCCATCAGCTCTCCCTGGACGTTCCTGGTGCCGCAGGTGCTTAAAGCAGCTTCCGGCAAGGTCGCGATGGAGGGCGAAGAACAGGGGACGCTTACGGGCAAGCCCATCCTTGTAAAGAAGTACACGATCGAGCTTCCCGGAGTGCTGGAGGAGTTGTGGGCCGAAGCAGGGACGAACCGGCTCATGCGAGTCAATGTCCCGTTGCAGAATGTTGAACTGGTGCGTGAGGGGTTCGCTCTCACACCTAAGGCTGAGCCCAAAAAAGACGCTGCATTCGTCGAGCGTACGCTGGAGTTTCCCAGCGGCTCGTTGAAGTTCCCGGCAACACTTTGCCTGCCGGCAAACGCTACGGGGAAGAAGTTGCCGATCGTCATTCTGGTGCACGGCTCCGGACCGCAAGACCGCGACGAAACCATTGGACCGAATAAACCCTTTCGCGACCTGGCACAAGGGCTGGCGGCGGCCGGCATCGCCACACTGCGCTACGACAAGCGGACCTTTGCCTTCAAGAGCCAGCTTGATCTCAAGACGATGACCATCGAAGACGAGACCCTCGCCGATGCGGTTGCGGCACTGCAGTTTGCCCGCACGCTGCCGGAGGCCGACGCAAAGCGGGTGTTCGTTCTTGGCCACAGCCAGGGAGCGATGTTTGCGCCGGCGATCGCCCAGCGGGCACAAGCCACCGGCGCCATCATGATGGCTGCTGCGGAGCGTCCTCTGGACCAGATCATCGAGGAGCAGATTACCTTTCAACTCAAGCAGGCGGGAAAGTCAGAGCAGGAGATCGCCACCGAGACGGACAAGTTAAAAAAACAATTTGAGCGGGTGCGTTCCGGTGAGGCCGGCGACGGGGAGATTGTTTTCTACGTACCGGTGCACTATTGGCGCGACTTGTTCAGCCGCGACCCACTTGCCGACCTTAAGAAGCTGCGGGCTCCGGTACTCCTTCTGCAGGGAGGAAAAGATATCCAGGTGCGCAAGACCGATTACGACCTGGCTGTGCAGGCGCTCGGGAGCAAGACTCCGGAGTTGGGTGAAGTCCACTGGTTTCCGAACCTCAACCACCTGTTCCTGCCAGTCGAAGGAGATTCCACGGGCGCAGAATATGGGCGCGCGGCGAACATTCCGCCTGAGGTCATCCAGATCATCTCCGCGTGGGTGAACAAGCAGGGTAACGGGAAGTAAATTCAGCAGCTTCGGTGACAGCGGAATTGCGAGTCAGTCAGGTTTTTTGACCGGACTGCCTTTGCCCGCTGGTTTGTCTTGCTCGACTCGTATTATTCCGGTTTCGTCCGTATAGAAATGAGTCCTGCCGGATTGCGATGTTGCAGGATCGCTATGGACTGAGTAGCTCTCGATAGTTCCCTTAGCGTTCGGTGGGCCGGCTATATAGGTGTAGAAATACCCGCCCTCGTTCGCTGGGCTCGTGGCGTGAGCCAAAGCCTGATCGATCAGGCATGCCGCTAACGGAGTCGGTAGATCCGGACCTGCGCAATCATTTCCACCCAGTTCGCCCAGCGTGCGCGAATACCCACGTTGTGGGAAGCTTTGCTTATATTGCTCCTCCGCTACGTAGAAGGTTTCTAGAGGATTGACAGCACGCGTGTAGAAACTGCGCTCAACAGCGCGGAATGCATAGACTGAAAGAACAATGACAATTCCTACGACCGCAAGGCCAATCAGGGTAGCAAGAAAATATTTGTTGTTGAAGATTCGAATTACCTTCTAGAAGCCTTTCTCTGAATCTAGCAGAATCGTCACCGGACCATCGTTCACCAGCTCAACCTGCATCATCGCCTGGAAGACGCCGGTTTGGCAGTTAATACCGAGGGCACGCAGGCGCTCGACCATGTATTCATA
>Ga0099829_10002354_pt1 | contig 10825 bp, 7 predicted proteins | sample CZO8metaG_3_FD_79336 | JGI IMG/M metagenome (GOLD analysis project Ga0099829, IMG submission 79336) | Vadose zone soil microbial communities from the Eel River Critical Zone Observatory, Northern California, USA - CZOApr15con2H2.8 metaG | ecosystem: Environmental > Terrestrial > Soil > Vadose...
GGAGTCAGGGGCTAGCGTGAGCAGCAGTGCTTGATGCCAGTCATGGACAAGAGTATGTGCTCTTCTTACAGAGCATGAAGCACTCGTTGACGCAGCAAAGGAAATTTCGCTCTCCCATACATCATGCGTTTAATCAGTTTCAATTTGTTGACTTTTCCTTCGACCAATCCGTTGTTTTGTGGAACAGTGAGTCCAGCCAATACTGCCGCTTTGTCTCGCTCAATACCAGTAGCAAAACGATGCAATTGGCTAAATGGGCTCGCTTTGACGGTTTCTAGCCAGGAGTGAAGTTGCTCTCCGAGCCTTTGATGGACGATTTTCATAAAATTCTGGACGAGTTGATACAGGAGTTTGGCCTTTTCACTGGCTTGACAAAGAGTAGTAAGATCCATGCGCTCAGTTTCATCAAGGTCGTCTGGAGAGCGAATAAAGAGCCAGACAGCATCTTTTGAAGAGAATTGTTGCAGCGGTGCTTGGGGAACCTCATCAGGTTGAACGTGCCTTTTTCGATGTTGAAGCGCTTCTAAATAGCGATACACCGCTCTCTCAGATCCCTTAAATCCTTGAGTCTGAAGTTCACGCCAAATCTGTCTTCCGTTTTGACAGCCTTGCTGTAATCGTGCGCTGACATAGGAAACATAGGGATCAAATGCACTGTGCTGCTTACGGCGACGCTTCCTTTCAGGAAAGCTTCCCTGCTTTTGCCACCTTTGTACCGTTCGTTCGCTGAGAGCAAGGCGGCGGGCAATCTCTTTCATAGTCAATCCCTGGGCATCCAGGGCAAGCATTTGCTGGTAACGATCAGCGCGTTCTGTGCGTTTCGCCAAGCTCGCAGCCCGCGCGGTTGCGTCTGGCAGGGGTCGTACCTCATCAGTAGCGGCGACAGTATTCGTTTGCAGAGGGAGATGACCCGCATCATTTGCTGATTGCAGTGCCTGAAGGAATTCCGTACGATAATGGGCAAGCGCTAACTCAACGGCCTCGGTAAGGTTTTTCACAATGTGGAATCTGTCGGCCACCTGGAGCGCTTGTGGGGCCCCTTCACGTGCTCCTGCCGCATACTCTCCTCCTCGGTCACGACTCACCAGATCAATTTCTGGATGCGCGCTCATCCAGGCGGCGGCGGTTTCTTTCTGACGATCAGGTAAGAGGTCGATCACTTGATGGCTTTGCATGTCTACTAGGATGGTGCCGAATTTCCTCCCACGACGGAAGGCGAAGTCGTCTATTCCCAGCTCTGATACGTGTTCTACAGGCAGGGTTGGCAGTGCCATGATTCGACGGATAATCGTCATCCAGCAGGTCTGTATCCCTAAGCGATCGGTAACGCGTGCCCCAAGCATCCCACCAGTGGCAAGCCCGATGACCTGAACCATCTGATGCAAACGGACAGTCACACGGGCCCAAGGCTCAACGAAGGGGGCCATCCGCTCCACGAAGATTTTCCGCGCACACGTGGTCACCTCACAAAAGAATTTGCGCACTTGCACCAGTAGGCGCACTGGCTGCCCTGCGCAGGGCAGGTCGGCAATCGTTCGGGTGTAATGACCATGAACGCGCGTCGCCAGAGATGAGCACAGTGGGCAGCAAGCAGATGGGTGCGTTGACACGGCAGAAATGGTGAGGACGCCATCAATCACGTCGATGTTTGTCACCTCTAATCCCTCTGGCAAAGAAAGTACCAGCTCCACTTTCATTTTTTCAGATCATCCTTCCACAAGAGTCGTTTTCTCTCTGTAGAACGATGTATCACTCCGACAAGAGCAATCAAGCGAGCCTCACCAAAAGTGTGTAAGAACCAATGATTGGCCGCTTTGTGCCAAAAGGTTGGCCACAATTATACAAATTGTAAGTAAGTGTGGCAGTTTTCGGAAGAGCGTGTGGCAGTAATCCCTGCAAATGGAAGATAAGATTTGCCGCTGCGGCAAACCTTACCTTCCGATTTGATATTGGTTGAAGACTAGTACTTTCAAGATTCATAGCCGAGTTCACGGCGAACAGCGTGCCAGACAGCACTCGCCATTGGCATGCGTATGAGGTTGGGATCGGAAAGCAAGGTTCTTACTTTGCGGTGAGTGGGGAATATGCCCTGTTCATGGAGTGCGATGACCGCTTGGCGCACCTCTTCACATACCTGTGCTTCACGCTTTGCTCTTCGTTGCCTGCGGTACACCTGAGCCCGTTGAGTAAGCAGTTCGCATTCCTGCGGAAAATGATACACGAGCTGACGTGCCTCATAGCCAAGCCGTCTTGCAACTTGATAGGCTCCCAGTGGCTCTTCTTGTCCGTCAAGGACTGCCTGGATGAGTTCGAGACAACGTTCTCGATCTACTCTACTGCGTGTAAATCGGTGAGGTCGGCGCTGCCGCAGTTGTGTTTCATCCCGAACAATTTGAAGGAGGGTATCAGCAGTTTCCATGACTTGAAGCGGCGTCACATCGCAGGCGTAGCAGAATTCAAAAATGGTTTCCAGCGAAGGACTGTGAGCATAGGATCGGTTTTTGCGCCCAACCCAGAGATAGAATACATCTCGGGAAAAGCCTGTCCGATCAGCTAGTTTTGAACAGATCCCCACTCCTTCAGGCATATGGCAAGGTTTGCGAAAAACCGTTCCCATGGCAGAACACCAGCGTTCCCATATTCCCTGCGCAGTTCTTCTAACGAGCGAATCACCCATTCCTGCCAATGAATGGTCTCCTGCTCTACCACAGCATCTAATGGCTTGCCTAACCAGGTATGGCATTGGGTACAATGACCTGGAGCGGTTTTGAGCGTGAGGATTGACTGATGTTTCTGGCAATGGGGACACCGATCCTCCAGTCGCACTTGGTGTCGCGGACACATCGTTGCTAGCTGAAGCATCCAGAGCAGAGGCTGATAGATGGGACGTTCTTGTTCTCTCCACGCTGTGTAACAGAGTGGACACCATGCCGGCTTCGCGCGGAGATGGCCACGCGACGGGAGATCCCCTAACCAACTACGCAAAATCAGTAAGTGTAAGTCTGGTCTCATGGTTAGCCCTTCGAGCGTCGCTGACCATTCCACCGCAAGATTCCCTGTTCCATTCATGCCCATGGCACCTGATCGGCTGAATGTTGCTAATTGAACAGATGAATGAACTTGATAGTCACTGCTGAGTAATGGATCAATTTCCTGTGCCACCAGTACTCGCGGGCTGACCCGGTACGTCCATGCGAGTCGGTTGATGTAACTGGTAAAACTCTCAACCCACAGCGTTCCCACTCCGAATGGGGGCAAGTGATAGAGTCGGCTACGGGGTGGCATTTCCATCCTCGAATGCTCTTCAGCATGCTTCTGTACGTCCATCTGTTTTCGTGCTCCTCCTCTCGCACTTACGCTCCCTTCTTGGCTACCCAACTTCTTGCCCAATGTTTACGTTGCTGCCTGGACCAATGGGATCACGCCCAGGTGACCGATCACCTGGTTTGGTCCCTCCTGATCGAGTGAAGGGCGAGGTACCATTCTGTGTCGTCGCCTCGGATCCCCTGAGCCCTAGTGCTGCGAGGAGCCGCTCGTCGGCCCCTTCCAGCTCAGCAAGATCCGCTTCCCCCTTGAGCGCTTCACCGAGCATTTCCTGCAAGCGACCTTCCGACGTAGCAGTCGCATTCAGATGCTCTCGTGTGACAGTCTGAGCCCCTTGCGTGAGTGCGAGCGCGAGTGCTCGATTGAGGTGGAGTTTGATCAGTCCAATGCAGCCGATGCTTCGTGCGTACAGCGGCTCCCAATACTCTTGTGCAAGCAGAGGCTCTTCTACCACTGGAAGTTGTCGCTGTAAGGCCCACAGAGCGCTCCGAAACTCCTCGCGATCCTCCTTTTTCTTCGCATCATAACGAGAGAAATGCACATCGAAGCCTCGACCAGCCAACTGCGGAGTGGCCGTGCGAAAACGTCGCATTTCGTAGGTCCCGACCAGCACGTGGCAGACACCAGTCCGATTTTCCAGGTCTTTGAGATGATCGAGTTGATCCTGCAATCCACGGCCACTCCCAGCCTTGGCAAGATGATGGGCCTCGTCTACAATGACTGCATACGGTTGATGTTGGACGAACGCTTCTTCCATGGCCTCTCGCAAGTCGCGTACCCGGACACCAGGTTTTTTGCTGTGCACAAATGGGTGGTTGACCTGTCGCAACACAGCGATGTAGTAGTCTACCCAATTGAAGCGACCAGAACCCGCCTCAGGAGCGCTCACGCTCACAAATGCTCGATGACCGGGATCGCGCAGCATGCGTTCCTTCGCTCGTGCGAGCAATCGTTTTTGCAACTCTGCAATGAGGGTCGTTTTGCCGACACGCGCCGGTCCGATGACGAGCACCATCGTGCCGAGTCGAGCGAGATCCTCCCCTTCTCCGGGTGAGCAGATCGTTCGCAGGATGGCCTCACACGCTTGCTCAAGCCGGGCATGCTCAATCAGACAGTGGTGTTCAAACCAAGCGAGACGTTTTGCTGGAGATTGCGTGAGGAGCAAGGGATCAAACCGTTCTGGCCCATCATCTTGGACAGGCTTTGGGTTTGTGATGGGAGGGTGCTTCCGTTTACCCATTAGCGAAGCCTCCTCAGCACACGCAGCGTATCGCCGTCCCCAAGCGGGTGGCGAGGAGATGATGATGATTGTCCCCTCTTGGGATTCCGATTTGGTGCGTGCTGCTCGGCCTCCTCTGCAAGAGAGCCATGAGGAGCAGGGACAACCGCGTGCTTTCCGCGCCCACCTTCCAGCACGGCTAAGGCGGCCCTGGTTTCTCGATCATTTCGTTGCTGGCGGAGAATGGCTTCCTTGGCTGTGTTCACGCGTCGGAAGTCAGCAAGTTGTTTCTGCGTGATCTCTACCTGCTCTTTTCCATACGTGATGCGATAGTGCTCGCGCAACTCTGAGGTTAAGAGTTGGAGTTCACGCTCCGAGCAGCCGACAAGTTCATCGGCGACGCAGACACATTTCCTCCATCGCCCACGAATCCGAGCGTAGCCGACGGTTGCATCAAACGGATCGTAACGCACGGGGACAACCGTGCGTTCGACGTCGCGGTCGCGCATCTCATCACACCAGTAGTCCAGGTAATTCATACGCACACCACTACCAGGTTGCACCAACGCTGTTCCTTTTCGCGTGGTAGGAAAGGTGGTTTTCACGAAAACATCATCGTACGGAATGCGCTTGTGATCGCGCTCCCCATCGCGTTTCAGACTTTGATCATACGCTTCACGTGGACGCTGACGGAGCGCTGGATGTCGCATCGTATCATACTCTTCATCGGCCCATTGCTGTATGCGGTCAGCAAGCGACGCAAGAGTCCATACGGCATGTCGGCTGGGGTCGGTTGCTTTGGTCATGGTGCGAGGCTGCTTGGTTGCCTGGGTGTTACCAAGTAGATGGTAGATGAACGTTGTGTCCATCGTACCAAACAGTCTCTCCAAAGGAGAGCCAAAACGTGGCTCCGCAGATGGACGCTGATGTTTGCGCACTCGATACAAGGCCAGCAGTTGCTCAAAGTAGACGCTCCTGAATTCGGGACCCCCATCCACGGTAATGGCCGTCGGGAGCCGGCCGTAACGCTTGACACATAGGCGCATCACCATCATGCAAGAACGGTAGGAAGGTGGGTCAAAGGTCAAGTAGAAAGCTACAATCCGTCGAGGATGGGAAAGAATCATGAGGGTGAGCCAGCATTTGCCAATGGGCTGACCTGTTTCTGAGTCACAAAGCTCTAGATCGACCTCCAGGTGATCGATGTGGGCCATGGCCCAGGCGTAGTTCCCATGTCGATTGATGGTCTTTTCGCTGGGACGGTGGTAGTCCTTGAATGGGTAAGCTGCACGTGCCCCTTCACGGACGAGCACTTGCTCATACACTGGCTTGTGACGTTTGGCCAGCGTGTAGAAGGTACGCTGGCTCACGGCTTCGAGCTGCTTGTGTTCAGACTGCTTCAAGTACTCCCCGTACGCACCACGTTTAGGTTTGCGTGTCACCGTGTCATAGTGCGTTGTGAGTACTTCCTCGACGAGGTTACTAACTTCTGGTGTAATCTTCCTTGTGCCACCACTGTTGGTAAAGTGAGGAATCAATCCAATGTAGCCACCTCCATAGCGAGTTTCGGCATCTTGATACAAATGTCGCCAGTAACGCTTGGTGCGTGCAGGGATGGTCGCTGCGCGCACCGCGATCTGCACCTGCTCGTCATCGTCATACTGGTCGGGATTGATGACCCGATTGCGGAACTCCGCTGTTGCCAGATCCACCTCGCGCGCGCTATCCAGCCGAGCCTCTCCTTCAGGAGTGATACTTGAGCGAGTGTCTGTCCGGGCTCCGACGATTTTGCCATCGTGAACGAGAGCATCAAAGGTAGATCGAGCCAGAGGAAAAGGAGCACCTCCCTCTTCACAGACTAAGGTGAGTTCTGTCTGTCCAACGGCAATACGCCAGGGTTTGCCATCCCACAAGACTCGACTTCCTTGCTCGATCACCACTGGATGAGCGTCGATGCCAAGATTAACAGCTCCCTCACCATGATGGCGATGGACCCGTGCCATCTCGCGAGAACGCCAGACTGGCGTGCGCGATGGTTCTGTCAGCCGATGAACACCTAAATCCACGTAGAGTGCATAGCTGGCGATGGCAATATTGATCCGATCAGCACTGATGGGAGACGCGGCAGTGCGAAGCTCAGATAAAGGAATGCCGGGATAGTCATCAACCAGTTGAAAAAGCGTTTCCAACTCTGCTTCTGGCACAACGAGCTTTTCGAGGCTTTGATAGTAATCTTCGAGGTACAGCCAGTTGTCCTGAACTGCCCAATTAATCTGGTCTGATGCACGCACCCGGTAGGTAAGTCCATACGTTGCGGCAAACGCCTCACCTGGTGGACACCGCCACTGTCCCTTTTCGTCGAGCACATAGCGCTTTGAGCCCTGTTGCGCGAATTGCAGCAATTTTTCAACAGGCTTGCACTCTTCCCACCCCGCCGAATCGGAGCGAAATACAAAGTAGTCAGCCGTATGGAGTGGCCGCTGGAGGTGATTGCGCTTGTCGTGGTATTCCAGTGGAATGGGCGGCGGTTGGTCCCAGAATTCTAGCACCTCGTCCGAATGTTCGGCCTCAAGCAAAAACGCAAATTCGACCTTGGCACTCTCTGCCTTGATGATACAGTGCATTTTCTTGCTGGGATACCAGACAGGCATATTACCTGCTCGGCTTCCAGGCGTACGAGTTGGCGGTGAGGAACGAACTTGCCGTAGCAACTCCTGAGCTTCTGGTTGGAGGCCCAAGCGGCGAAAGTAGGTCTGAAGGGAAATGCCATCCAGGGGTCTAGTCATGGTCAACGCCTCCATCACATCATACATCCCTATGAGAGACTCTTGGAGAGTAGCATATTCACCAAAGCGTGGCAACGTTTTGCTTCCTAATTAGGAATTACGGCAAGTTTTTCCTGCAGGTTTGAAGGTCTACAGGCTGATTTCTGTCGTAACATGTCGTTAAAAGCGGCAAAACTTCCTTCCGATTACGGCAATGTTTGTCTTCCATTTGCACCATGCTCTTTGCCAAAATGATTTGCCGTTGTGTGCCAAAAAGGTTTGCCACCTCTTTTACCGTTCTAACCCAAGTTCACGGCGGACTGCATGCCAGGTAGCACTCGCTTCTGGCATACGCATAAGATTGGGATCAGAAAGCAAAGCTCTCACTTTGTGGTGTGAGGGAAATATTCCCTGGACATGAAGCGTGAGCACGGCTTGCCGCACCTCTTCACAGATTCGTGCTTCACGCTCTTTCCTTCTCTGCTTCTCGTACTCCTGATTGCGTTGGGCTACCAATGCACATTCTTGAGGAAAGTAATGCCAAAGGAGACTCTCGTGATGTCCCAGACGCCGAGCGAGCTGCTTCACGCCGGTCAGTTCCTCACGACCATCTAAGATGGCTTGAAGAAGTTCGTGAGCATGTTCGCGATCTACGCGGCTGCGCGTAAATCGCTGAGGGCGACGCTGTCGTGGGAGCGCTTCATTCCGAATGGCTTGGAGAAGTGCATCAGAAGTGAGCATGATCTGAAGCGGCGTCACTCCACAGGCATAGCAGAACTCAAGAATGGTTTCTAACGAAGGAGTATGTGAGTAACGTGTATGCTTACGTCCCAGCCAGAGGTAGAACACATCTCTGGAGAATCCGGTAAGATGAGCAAGTTTTGAGCAGATGCCTCGCTCCTTCATGCAGAGCGCAAGACTTTCAAAAAAACGTTTCCAGGAAAACGTGCTAGCCGCCGTGCGCAACTCATCTAGCGCGAGGATCACCCACTCCTGCCAATCAATCATCTCCAGATCCACGGGCTTGGGTGCAGCCCCATCGAGCGTTGCGCCCAACCAGGCATTGCATTGGGTACAGTGACCTGGATGGGTCTTGCGTGCAATCACTGACTGTGTTTTTTGACAGTGCGGACATCGATTTTCAAGCCCTCTTTTGTGTCGAGGACAAATGGTAATGACCTGAAACATCCAAAGCAGCGGTTGATAGAGTGGCAAGGCTTGTTCTGCCCATTGCGTGTAACAGGTCGGGCACCAGGCAGGAACCTTACGCAGATGACCGCGAGATGATAAATCTCCCAGCCACCAATCCAGAACAAGCAAATGCAAGTCGGATCGCATGGTGAGTCGCTCCAAAACGGTCGCCCACTCTTGGGCAACGGCTCCCATTCCATTGATCTGTATGCCTGTTCCCCGGCTAAAGGCTGCAAGCTCAAGCTTCAGGTAATCGTCGCTGAGGTGCGAAACAATCTCCTCTGCTACCAGCGCACGTGGCGAGACACAATGTCTCCATCCAAGCCGATTGAGGTAGCTGGTCAGGCTTTCCTGCCACAGCATTCCAAGGGCTTGTGGTTCAAGAGCGTACAGTCTGCTACGTGGAGAGCTATCACGTTGCTGAATGATGTCAGGCTCGCCTCCCCAGGACGTGAGAACACGCACAGGAAAGGACGCTTGTTTCATCATGCTCACCCTGCCGCCGCTTCCTCACCTGCAAAGGGCTTTGACGCTTCTTCATCAGACTCTTGCTCAATCAAGTCACGACCAGGTGCTCGCTTTCCGGGTTGGCCTTGTTTCTTGAGAGATGGCGATGTTTCCTCCTTCTTTCTTTGGAGAGGCTCGACAGATCGAGATCCTCGCAATCCTAAGAGGGTCAAGAGCCGCTCGTCAGCCCCATCGTCCTCGGTAAGTTCTGCTTCACTCTCCAACGCATTGCGCAAAGCCAGTTCCACCCGTGCTTCCGGCATAGCTGTTTTTCGCAAGTGGGTCAATGTGACCGTCTTCGCCCCTTCTGTGAGTGCCAGATGAAGCGCTCGATTGAGATGCATTTTGAGCAAACCGATACATCCGATACTGCGCGCATACAGAAATTCCCACCGGTCAACCAGATGTGGCTCTTCGAGAACGGGTAATTGTCGCTGCAAGGCCCATACGACACTCTGAAATACTTGGGCGTCTTCTTCCCTGGCTGCATCATATCTGGGAAAATGCACATCCACGCTACGGCAGGCCAATTGGGCATTCACTCGCCTAAAGGGCCTCATCTCATAGGTGCCCACGAGAACGTGACTGACCCCAGTGAGATTTTCAAAGTGCTTCAAATGATCAAGCTGGTCTTGGAGTCTCCTCCCGCTCGCAGCCTTAGCAAGGTGATGGGCTTCATCCACAATGATGGCGAGGGGTTTACGCTCGATCAGGGCCGTTTCCATCGCTTCCCGGAGTTCTCTGGCTCGTATCCGTGCAATTTTGCCATCGACGAATGGGTCCTGCAAACTCCGTAGCACTGCCCGGTAATACTCTCGCCAATCGAAGTGACCTGCTTCCGGCCCTGCCGCCAGAACGCTGGCAAAAGGCATGAAACTGGGATCACGCGCCATCTGTTCTCTGCTCATAACCCTCAACCGCTCTTCCAGTAAACGGATGAGTGTGGTTTTTCCAACACGACTCGTACCAATGAGCAGAGTCATTGTCCCTGGTCGCCTCATGCTTGCACCTGCTCCTGGGGGGCAGATCGCCTGGATGGTGGCATCCAAAGCGTCGAGTAAACGGGCATGCTCAATGAGACACCGTTGCTCAAAGTACTCCTGCCGCGCACCTAGCGGTTGTGTGAGTAACGCTACTGGAAAACCGTCTGGCCCATCTGACGCGCCCATCTACTGTACCCTTTCCTGTTTCATAACTCTATCCGCTTGAGCACGAGCAACTTCTCGTAGGGATTGTTCTTCTTCGGCTGTCCTGATGACTCTGATGGAGGCTTTCCGCTCGTCACCTCAGTTTCGGGAGACTCCATGAGAGGCACTGTTTGTGACTTTCTCCCTCCTTCCAGAACGATCAGCGCGGCTCTGGTCTCCCGATCATTGCGTTGCTGACGAAGGATGGTTTCCATGTCAGCGTTTTCGCGCCGGAACGTCGCGAGTTGTTTTTGTGTCACTTCGATACGCTCTCTGCCATAGTGGAGACGGTTGCGTTTGCGGAGTTCTTCTGTGAGCTGTTGTAGTTCGCGTTCGGAACATCCAGCAAATTCGGTGTAGGGACAATCACATTGGCGCCAGCGACCAGTAATATATGCATACCCAACGCTCACATCGAACGGGTCGTAACGGACCTTGACCTGGATCCCCTCGACCGTCGCGTCGCGCATGGCTTCGCACCAATACTCCAGGTAATTGATTCGCACCCCGATACCTGGCTCAACCTTTGCGGTTCCTTTCCTGGTGGTCGGGAAGGTGGCCTTGAGGAATGTGTCGTCATACTCGATCTGTTTGTGAAGACGCTCTCCATCACGCTTCAGGCTCAATTCGTA
>Ga0099829_10002355_pt1 | contig 10824 bp, 8 predicted proteins | sample CZO8metaG_3_FD_79336 | JGI IMG/M metagenome (GOLD analysis project Ga0099829, IMG submission 79336) | Vadose zone soil microbial communities from the Eel River Critical Zone Observatory, Northern California, USA - CZOApr15con2H2.8 metaG | ecosystem: Environmental > Terrestrial > Soil > Vadose...
AATTCGTCGTACACCTGCACGGCCCTAGCACGGTCGCCCAGCCGGTCGAGCAGTGAGATCCAGTGGCGCACCAGCTCCTCATCGAAAGGCGTGAGCCCCGTGGCGCGTCGAGCCCAGGTCGCGGCAGTCGCGAGGTCACCGCTCGCCTCGCTGCGCTCGATGAGCGCGTGCGCGCTGCGACTGGCCGCGTCTTTGAGTCGGGCGCGCTCCATCTCCAACCAGCGTTCGAACTCGGGCGCCTCCGAGATGAAGAACCCTTCCAGCAGGTCGCCCCGATAGAGCTCGAGTGCCTCGCCCCACTCCGCCGCGGCGACCGCTCGGTCAAAGGCCGCGACGTCGTTCCAGAAGAGGTCGGAGTCGAGGCCGATCTCCTCATCGCCACGCCGTGTCACAATGCCCTGGCCCACCGCACCGCGCAGCACGTGGAGCGCTTCGCGGAGCGCCGCGCGAGCGTGTTTCTGGTCGAGCTCCGGCCAGAACAACGCGACGAGGCTGTCGCGCCGCTGAAAGTCACGGGGGGTGCCGGCAGCAAGGTAGGCAAGCAGAGCGAGCCGCCGGGGTTGTGCGAGGAGACTTCGGACCTCGCGCCCGTCGGCCGCGGTCAGGCTCAATCCGCCCAGCATTCGGAATCGGATCATGGACGCACCCGCGAGGCTGGGCCCCCGTAACGGCAGGCGTGACGCGCCCATGACGGTGGCCTGACGCCTTCGACTCATACTGGCTGGCGAGGGAAACGTAGGCTCTGGCCAAGAGGGCAGCAATGCGGCTGCAAGGAGGAGGTATGAGCGTGATTACTGCTGGTCGGTGCGCGCGCCTCATCATCGCGTGCGGGTTCGTGCTGGCGGCAACGGCGTGCGGCGACTCAACGCCGGTTGGGGTTGCAGGACGAGCTACAGGTGTGCTGCAGGTGAGCGTCTCGACAAGCGGCGCCGACCTCCCTACGAACGGCTACACGGTCAGCGTGGATAGCGGGGCGGGACAGCCCGCCCCCGTTAACGGGAAGTTGAGCTTGGCCGGCCTAAACGCCGGCGGGCACAGCGTGACGCTCTACGGCCTTGCCACAAACTGCACGCTGAACGGCGTCAACACACGCGCCGTTGAGGTGATCGCCGGCGACACCGTCGTGGTCGCATTCAGTGTGGGCTGCATAGCCACGAGTGCAGGCACTGGAACCATCCGCATCTCGACGACCACCACTGGCGTCGACCTCGATCCGGACGGCTACCGCGTCAGCGTCGATGGCGGGGCGGGCGCGGTGGTGGGTGTGAACTATGCGCTGGTCGAGCCGGGGTTGAACTCCGGCAGCCACACAGTGACCCTCGGCGGCACTGCGTTCAACTGCGCGGTGAGCAGTGCGAACCCCCGCTCAGTCGAAGTAGTGGCCGGCGGCACAGCCGACGTCTCCTTCGCGATCACGTGCACAACACCGGAATTGACAGGCCAGTTCGCCTTCATGCGGCCGCTCGATGGCAAGCAACAGATCTATGTTATGCACGGCGACGGCTCGAGCCCCACCCGCGTCTCGGACGGCTCGGCTGACGATCGCGACCCCGCTTGGTCGCCCCACGGTGTGATTGCGTTCACGAGCGACCGCGACGGCAACGCTGAAGTCTACGTGATGCACGCCGATGGCTCGGGCCTTTCTCGCCTCACGAACAATCCAGCGGCCGACTTCGCGGCCGTCTGGTCGCCTGACAGTAGGAGGATCGCCTTCACCAGCAATCGCGACGGCTACGTTGCGCTCTACGTCATGAACGCTGACGGCACCCAACAAACCAAGGTGGCCGGTGACAGTCTCTGGACGTGGGCTGCGACTGCCTGGTCGCCCGATGGGGCAAAGTTCGCGTTCACGGTCGCCAGACGTCACGGATGTTGCGACACCTCCTGGGTCGGCATCGTGGACGCAGACGGTACCAACCTGCGCACTGTCTACACCCAGCCGGCCGTCTCTGAATTTGGGTCTCCGCCCAATTGGTCGCCCGACGGCGCCAGGATCGTCTTCAACAGCTACGGTTACGTCATGATTGTTAACACTGACGGCACCGGCCTGCGGGAGCTCAATACGGAGACGGTGGACAGCGATCACCCCGTTTGGTCGCCCGACGGGACGAAGATCGCTTTCGCTGGCACATTTTGCGGTTTCGGTCCCGGCGAATTCTGCGATGGCTGGCCCGGCGATCCCCGTTACGCCTCCGTGAACGCCATTTACGTCCTGAACGCTGACGGCTCGGGCCTTGGCAGGATTACGGACAACTCGACGTCCTCGTATTCCCCTGCCTGGCGGCCTTAGGCCGACGCCCCCAAGACGCATCGCTTCAACGAACAAACACGAGGAGACGTACAATGGAGCCCCGCACGAGATTCATCGCCTTGTTATCCTGCGGTATCCTTTTCCAGGCGTGTCGTGTCGGTATGGAGCCGGCAGGCCCTAACGCTCCCGGGAGCGTCGCCGCCGACGTCATGGCGGACGGGCCCCAGTGGGGGCCCTGGTCGACGCCGATCAACCTTGGTCCGCTCGTCAATTCGCCATTGGACGAGAACCGCCCGGCGATTTCCAAGGACGGCCTCAGCCTCTACATCACCTCCGGTCGCCTGAGCGGCTTCGGCGGGCTCGACATCTGGGTCTCGCACCGCGCGAGTGTCGACGATGCCTGGGGGCCGCCGCAGAACCTCGGGCCGACGGTCAACTCGAGCTCCAACGACGTCGCTCCCACGTTCTCACCGGACGGGCATCGGATGTACTTCCACAGCTTCCGCCCGGGCGGATGTGGCATCGCGGACATCTACGTCTCCCAGCGCCGTGACACACGTGATGATTTCGGATGGGGACCTCCGGAGGATCTCGGTTGCGTCGTGAATACCCCGTACGTCAACGCCGGCCCCACCATCTTCGAAGACGAGACGACAGGCATCACGACCCTGTACTTCACCGTGCAGAATAATCCGCCGGGCAGCGACCAGGGCTTCGACATTTACGCGAGCACGCGGACGGGGGACGAAGGAGCGTTCGGTCCGCCCGTCCTGGTTCCGGAGCTCAGCAGCCCGTTCCGCGACACCCGTACCACCATTCGGCGCGACGGGCTCGAGATGATCCTGTCCAGCGGCCGCCCGGGCGGCGTGGGCAACGAGGACCTGTGGGTGTCGACGCGCGCCTCGACTCTCGATCCCTGGTCAACGCCGGTGAACCTGGGAACTGTGGTGAACACCACCGCGTTCGACGGGGGCCCCGCGCTCTCCTTCGATGGTACGACACTCTATTTCCACTCGAACCGGCCGGGCGGGGTCGGGGGGAACGACTTGTATGTGACGACCCGCGCACGGCTTCGCGCGCAGGACGTGGCAGAGGATGCTGAGGTGGAGAAGCAGCGCAGGGAAAAGACTCACGCGAGAGACGAGACTCACAAGAAGGGATAGCAGCAGCCGGCCGAGGGCGTAGGCGTCGGCACGCACCAGGGCACCCGGCGGGTGGTCTCTTGACCGCCGGGTGCCCGACGCGCGTTGATCACAACCGCCGCGAGTAGCTCACGAAGATCAGGGTGCTGGCGAAGTCCCCTCCGCCGTGCCTGCCGGTTTGCAAGTCCAACACGCTTGCCTCGCGATTCGCGCCCAGCCTGATTGGCACGCTCAAGGTGAGCTGGCTCGGGCCGGTCGTGAGAGCCACGCTGGGATCGAGGGAAATGGAGTATCCCGGCCTGCGGAACCCGGGGTCCCCGCCGCCAATAAGATCGCGGACGGGTTGGCCGTCGATCCGTCCGCCGAGACTGGCGGAGATGCCCTGCTGCGGCCACAGTGCGTACGCCAGCCCCAGGCGCGCGGAATAGACGTCCGGCACGGACCAATAGACCTTTCCACCCGGGTCTTTCGGGACGTCGCTCAGCCGGCGCGGATTGATCAAGTAAGCCCCCGTCAGGTACGCGGTGCCGTTGTGAAATGCCCGCCTGTAGGCCTGCAGCTCCAGAATGATGCCCCAACCGCCATCCCCGGGCTCGATGGATTGGTCCACGGGGTATTGGATGGACGAGCCGCCCGCGAGGAAGTAATCATCGGTCGCCCTGTGGCTTCCCGTAGGTGCCTTCACTCCGAGGCCGAGCCCGATGTTCCCCGAGTGGTTGTGCGGATCCCACAACCAACCGCTGCCGACCAGACTCACGTCCCCCAGTCCGACCGCCGTGACGGCGTGCCGAGCGGAGTCCGCATAGAGCCGCGACTGCATGCCGTACAGGAAGGGTACCGTGAGGCTCAGGCTGAATCGATCGGTCATGGCGTACGACGTGGTGACGTCGACCGAGTGGAGGTTGATAATGAGCGGCTGGTTGGTCGGGAGCAGCTGAGTGCCGACGAACAACTGGTCGGCGTGGAGATGCCGGTATCCGAGCGCAATCCTCCACTGGTGGGCTGCGAGATCCGCCACCTGCAGCTCGCCCTGTCCCCCCAAACTGGGGGTTGTGAAGCGCACCGGCATTCAGCCTTGGGCGAACGACTGCCTCGGAAGTGCGAGCAAGCCCAAGCCGATCGTGAGAACGGCTACCGCGTGAACGCGCATAGAACCTCCTCGTGCTGTCAACAGCGGTCCACTACCGCGCCGGAAGGATTTCGGTGAGGCCTCGCTGGATTGTCGCGTTCGCAATTGGGCCGGGGTTGACTAAGCGGACGACGCCTTGGGCGTCGATGAACACCGACGTCGGCACGCCGCGGAGCGCGTAGCTCTTGCGGACCTTGCCTTTCTCATCGAGCAGCACGGGAAAGGGCATTCGCGATTCGTCCACGAACTTCCGGACGTCCCGCATCCGCTCCTGATCCGTCAAGTTGATCGCCAGCACCTGCAGATCCTGATCCCTATGCGCGTCGTAGGCGTCAATGATGTCGGCCATCTCTCCCCGGCAGGGTTTGCACCACGAGGCCCAGAAATTGAGAAAGACTGGACGGCCCTTGTAATCGGAGAGACTCGCTGTGCCGCCCGCGAGCGTTTTCAGCGTGAAGGCTGGCGCGGGCGATCCCAGCGTCTGGGCCGACAGCGATCCTGCGGCGGTGAGAAGCGTCGCGAGCGCAATCGAGAAACGTCGTTCACAGAGTCGCACGGTACCGCTCCCATTGCAGCTTCAGCTGGTTCATGAACTCGACGAATCCCGGATCCTTCCGGATTGTGTCGAGGTTCGGGTCTCTCGCGAAGTAGGGGTAGCAGGGCCAGCCGGTTTCCGCCGCCTTTCGTAGCCAGTAAACCGCGCGGGCCGGTTGGCGGAGCAGGGCGTATACCGTGGCGATGTTGTAAGCGGTGTGATGAAAATGGACGAAGCCCTTGCCGGACACCTCCGCTTGCCGGATGTCCTCCAGCGCACCGCGGGCATCGCCCACCCGGGCGCGCAGAATCGCCCGCGTGCTGCGAACGACGCCGCCCGGGTCCGTGGGATGCGCGCGCAAGTACTCCTCCATGAATGCCGAGGCCTCGGCGTCTCTCCCGAGGTACAAGAGCGCCCAGGCGACCTGGTAACTCCACAGCGCCGGGTTGGCCTCCGGTCCCGCCTGGCGGATGAGGGTGAGGCCGTCTTCGTACTGGCCCCGATAGATCTGGGCGATGCCAATCCGTCGTTGCGCATTGACGTCGAAGGGATTGAGGGTCAGAGCGTTCCGGAGCTCGGCGACGGCCTCGTCCAGGAGCCCAAGGTGCAGGTAGATGACCCCCAGGTGCTGATGCGCCTCACCGAGGTTCGCGTTCAGCGCGAGCGCCCGGCAGTCCTCTTGGATAGCCCGCTCATGTTGGAAACCGGGGGCTACGTCCCACAAGAGAAAAGCCCTGGCCCAATGGGCCTCCGCGAGGTCGGGGTTCAACTGGAGGGACTTCTCCACCTCGACGTATGCCTTCTCGAGCGCGGCTGTGTCCTCGCGGGCGAACTGACTGACCCGGAGCCCGTAGGCTCGCGCCAGTTGCGCATGCGCGGCCGCGAAACTCGGATCGAGCGCCACGGCCCGTTCCAGCAGCCCGATCGCCACGGAATCGTCCGCCCGAGTCTCGTGCCTGATCCGAATCTTGCCGCGGAGGTAGCAGTCGTACGCTGCGAGATTGCTCGTCGGCGGGGTCCGCAGCCGCTGCTGCTCAGCGGCGGTCAAGGACAGCCCTAGCGCCGCCACGATGCCCCGCGCCAGGCGGTCCTCCAGCACGAACCGATTCTCCAGCGGCTCCTCGAACCGGTCCGCCCACAGCTGGTAGCCCGACGTGGCGTCGATCAGCTGCACATCGACGCGCACGCGGTCCTCCGAGACCTGCATGCCGCCTTCCACCACGGCGTCTACGCGCAGGTCTCGAACGACGTCCCGGAGGCGCTGCATCGTACCTCGGTACCGAGCCACCGCGCCGCGCGAGGCTACCCGTAACGACTTGATCCGGCCGAGGTCGGTCGTGAGGGCTTCGGTCAGCCCGTCGCTGTACCAGGACTGCGCCGTGTCGCGCGAGAAGTTCGCGAGTGGTAGCACTGCGAGCGACCGAATCCCGCCCGCTTTGGCGCTCGGCCACAGTCGCCCGCGCGAGTCGCTGCCGCCCGAGACGACGAGCCCGACCAAGGCGGTGACGATCACAGCGGGCCACAAGATGCGACGCCCGCGCGTCGGCGCCGCGGCCGCGGCGACGTTTGCGGCTCGGCCGGACGCTGGGCGCGCCAATTCGACTGGTGCCGCCGTCTCCCGGCTACGGACGGCGGCGAGCAATGCCTTGGTCTCCGCGGCGGGCTCGGCCTCGAGGTCCACGCCGAGCTGCTTGGCAAACCCCTCGTAGGCGGCGACCGCGCCCGCGCGATCCCCGAGGCGGTCGAGCAGCGTGACCAGCTGGCGCAGCGGTCCCTCCTCATGGGGGGCGAGTTGGACCGCCCGCCGCGCCCAGTCGGCCGCGGTCTGCAGGTCATCCACCGCCTCGTGCTGCTCGACCAGCGCCCGCGCGCCGCGGGAGGCCGCCTGTTGCAGCCGTGCGCGCTCCGTTTCCAGCCAGCGCTCGAACTCCGCGGCGCCTGAAACGAAGAACCCTCCGAGCATCTCTCCGCGATACAGCTCGAGGGCCTCCCCGAACCGTCCGGCGGTGATCGCCGCATCGAAGGCGACCACATCGCACCAGAGGTGGTCGACGTTAAGGGCGATCTCTTCGTCACCGCGGGTGACAACCATACCCGCGCCGAACGCGCCCCGGAGCACGTGGAGTGCCTGGCGCAGTGCGGCACGGGCGTGCTCCTGGTCCAGCTCCGGCCAGAACAACGCGAGCAGCGTGTCGCGGCGGTGGAAGCCGCGCGGGGTGGCGGCGGCGAGATATGCGAGGAGCGCCAGGCGCCGGGAACGCGTCAGCAAGCTCTTGACCTCGCGTCCCTCGGCGTCGGTGAGGTGCAAAGTCCCGAGCAGCCGGAACTCGATCATGCGAGGCCCCTTCGGCGCTGGCGGAGCAGCAAGCGTCACCGCGACCGGTGACGGACCGGTCACGTCCTGGTGACGCGACCGGTTGAAACTCACTCCGTCAACCTGAAAGTACCGGTTGAGCCAGGTCTGGGCAATCAACTCTAGGAGGTGTCCGGTGAAGCCGCTCGAGAGAATCGCCTTGTTATGCGCGCTCGTGGCTCTCGCGTACGCGTGCAGTTCGGACAACAGCCCGGTCGGTCCAGGCGCTGCGAAGCGCCTGGCGGCCGACGTGTCACAAGCAGATCAGCCAGCGTACGGCCCGTGGGGCGCGACGGCGAACCTCGGCCCGGTCGTTAACTCAGCGTCCAACGACCAGCATCCGTCGATCTCGAAGGATGGATTGAGCCTGTACTTCGTCTCCAACCGTCCAGGCGGCTTCGGCGGGAACGACATCTGGGTGACCCAGCGCGCCAGCGTCGACGACGCGTGGGGTCCGCCACAGAACCTGGGACCGGCGATCAACACCAGCAGCAGCGATTTTGCGCCGAACCTCACCATCGACGGGCATCACTTGTACATGAACAGCGATCGGCCGGGAGGGTGTGGCGGCAGCGATCTATACGTCGCCCGGCGGAAAGACAAGGACGACGACTTCGGTTGGCAGTCGCCCGAGAATCTGGGGTGCGCAGTGAACACGATCTATGACGAAGCGGGGCCCTTGTTTTTCGAAGACCACGCAACGGGCATCCAGTCCCTGTACTTCACGAGCTTCAATCGACCCGGAGGGCTCGGGGACTTCGACATCTACGTCAGCACCCGCGCCGGCGACGACGAGCCTTGGGGCCCGGGTGTGGACCTCACGGAGCTGAACGGGCCGTATCGCGACACACGCACGGCGATTCGGCGCGACGGCCTGGAGATGTTCATCTCATCGGACGCCACCGGGCGGCCGGGCGGCGTCGGGGGCCAAGACCTGTGGGTGGCGACGCGCGCGACGACTGCCGACCCGTGGTCGACCCCGGTGAACCTGGGGCCCACGGTCAACAGCACCGCGTTCGACGGCGCCCCGGCGCTGTCGTTTGACGGTACGACGCTCTACTTCTTCTCGGCCCGGCCCGGCGGGTTCGGGGCGAACGACTTGTACGTGACTACCCGCACCCGCCTCCGGGGGCCGGACGTGGCAGAGGATGGCAGGAGGAAGACGCAGAAGGAGCATGAGATTCACGGAAAGGGCGAGAGTCACCGGAAGGCATAGGGCAGCGGCGACGGCGGGCCCTCCACTATCGGTCCGCCGTTGACCCTATTGCGCCGCCGGTTACCTTCCAAGCCTGAGATGAGCCGGCCCGACCGCACGATCATCCTGGACGCCCGCGCCATGTCGCGGGCGTTGCAGCGTATGGCGGTGGAAGTGCTCGAGCTCGCCCATGGCACCGACGATCTCGTGCTCATCGGCATCCAGCGGCGCGGCGTCGAGCTGGCCGAGCGGATCGCCAAACTGATCGAGCAGGACGAGGGCGCCGTCGTGCCCCGCGGCGCCCTCGACATCACCCTCTATCGCGACGACCTCGAGACGGTGGGCCCTAAGCCCGTCATCGGCGAGACCCGCATCCCCGGGGAGCTCACCGGCAAGCACGTCGTGATCGTGGACGACGTGCTCTATACCGGCCGCACCGTCCGCGCCGCGCTGGACGAGCTCGCCGACTTCGGCCGACCCAAGCGCATCTCGCTGTGCGTGCTGGTCGACCGCGGAGGCCGCGAACTGCCGATCCAGCCGGACGTCGTCGGTAAGCAGGTCAAGGTGAACCGGGGAGAGCGCGTGGACGTGTTGGTCGAGGAACTCGACGGACGCGACGAGGTCGACTTGGTGCAGCAAGGAGGCGCGGCGTGACCGCCCCCCTCGGCAAAGACCTGGTCGGGCTCGAGGATCTCTCGGCGGACCAGATCCGGCTGATTCTCGACACCGCCGAGCCTTTCAAGGAAGTCTCCGAGCGGCCCATCAAGAAGGTCCCCGCCCTCCGCGGTAAGACCATCGTCAACCTGTTCTTCGAGGCGTCGACCCGCACTCGTATCTCGTTCGAGTTCGCGGAAAAACGCCTCTCCGCCGACACCGTCAACGTGGCGGCGAGCGGCAGCTCGGTTCAGAAGGGCGAGACCTTGGTGGACACGGCCCGCAACCTCGAGGCGATGCGGATCGACATGGTGGTCATCCGGCATCCTTCTTCCGGCGCCGCCGAGTTCCTGGGCAATCGGATTCGTTCGAATGTCATCAACGCGGGCGACGGCAAACACGAGCATCCCACGCAAGGGCTGCTCGATCTCCTCACCATCCGGGACAAACTCGGGAAGATCGACGGCATCAAAGTGTGCCTCGTGGGCGACGTGCTGCATTCGCGCGTCGCCCGCTCCAACATCTGGGGTCTCCTGAAGCTCGGCGCCGAAGTCGGCGTGTGCGGTCCCGATACGCTACTCCCGCGCGGCATCGAGGAGCTGGGCGTGTGCCGGTTCCGGCGCATCGAGGAGGCGATCGAGTGGGCCGACGTGCTGAATGTGCTCCGGCTCCAGCTCGAACGGATGGAGATGGGATTCATCCCGAGCGTGCGGGAGTACTACCGCGTCTTCGGCGTCACCGCCGAGCGGCTCGAGAAGACGACGCGCCCCATAACTATCATGCACCCGGGGCCCATGAATCGCGGCGTGGAGATCGACTCGCGCGTGGCCGACGGACCCCACAGCGTGATCCTCGATCAGGTGACGAACGGTGTGGCGGTCCGGATGGCGGTGTTGTACCTCCTGGCCGGCGGGCGGCCCGAGCTGGCCGACGCAGCCAAGCGCTCCGGAGGCCCCGAGTGATGCGGCCGCTCGTCCTGCGCGGTGGTCGCGTGATCGACCCGAGCCGGGGCTTCGACCAGGCCGCCGATGTCCTCATTCAGGATGGCAAGATCGCCGCGGTCGGCGCGGGGCTTGGCGCTCCCGACGGCGCCGAGGTGCGGGAGGTGCGGGGCCACGTCGTGGTCCCCGGGCTCGTGGACGTGCACGTCCACCTGCGAGAGCCGGGCAACGAAGACGTCGAGACGATCGCGAGCGGCGCCCGGGCCGCCGCGGCGGGCGGGTTCACCACGGTGTGCGCCATGCCGAACACCGATCCCGTCACCGACAACCAGGCGGCGGTCGGCTTCATCGTGCGCCAGTCGGTGCGCGCCGGGCTCGCGCGCGTGCATCCGATCGGCGCCATCTCGGTCGGTCAAAAGGGAGAACGGCTCTCCGAGTTCGGTGAGATGGTGGGCGCTGGCGCCGTGGCGGTTTCCGACGACGGCAGGCCCGTCGTCTCGAGCCACCTCATGCGCACCGCGCTCGAGTACGCGCGCACCTTCGAGATCCCGGTGGCCGATCACTGCGAAGAGCCGACCCTTGCCGCGGGCGGCGTGATGCACGAGGGACTGGTCGCCACCCGGT
>Ga0099829_10002359_pt1 | contig 10822 bp, 6 predicted proteins | sample CZO8metaG_3_FD_79336 | JGI IMG/M metagenome (GOLD analysis project Ga0099829, IMG submission 79336) | Vadose zone soil microbial communities from the Eel River Critical Zone Observatory, Northern California, USA - CZOApr15con2H2.8 metaG | ecosystem: Environmental > Terrestrial > Soil > Vadose...
ACTTCCCAGATGAAGTGGAAGCCTGAATCGTAGCTATTCCCGGAAGCCAAGGGCCAGTTGTAAGCTAGCCCAACTTGGTACCAATAACCCATGTCGGACAAACCGTTGAGCAGGTAAGCTGGACCGTAACCGGACGAGTCAGTTTGGGCCATGGCAGTAACGTTGTAGTCCAGCGCGTTGAAGTCTCGAGCGAAGATCAAGGAGACCTGCTGGTCATACGTGGCCTTCCCTGGAGTTGTTGGGAATGTGGAGTTTGCGCACAGTGATGGGGTAAGGCAGGTCAGGTTCCGCAGAACACTCCTCGCATCATCGTAGAGTCGCGTCGCCACTGGGACCAAGATCCCTGTGGCAAATAGGCTTCCGGCCACAACGAGAACGATTAGGCCTACGGCAGCTCCAATATGTTTCGAAGGAGCTGAACCTGTTCGGGCAGAGTTGGACCAGTCAAGCCTTGTCCCGCAGTACGGGCAGAAACTACTAGAGGCCCGAAGCTCCCCGTGGCATACCGGACACTTCATACGCTATCAGATTTGGAGCCGCGTGCCTTAGCTTTTCTGTTCCCTTACAATCTGTTAGATTCCGAAATTGATAAAGCCTTTTTCAAACGGGAAAAACATCTGATCTGGCGATCCCAAGTTGAAAGCAGACAGCCTAGTTACTGCCTTGAAGAAGGGTAAGGAGATCGAGTTGACTGTTAAGGGCCGAAAGAGCGGGAAACAGATTCCGCGTCCCGTTTGGTTTGTCCTCAAAGGGACGGAACTATTGCTGTTGCCCGTCACAGGCAAAGATTCTCAGTGGTACAAGAACATCCTTCGAGACCCCCAAGTGAAGATCAGCTCGAATGGACAAAGCTTCAACGGCAAACTTCGAGCGATAACCGAGAAGAGGCAAGTTGAGGAAGTTATCGAGTTGTTCAGGGGAAAATACGGCACTGCAGATATCAAAAGGTACTACCCAAAGCCGAACGTGGCCGCGAGCCTACTCCTCAAGTGAGAACAGAAAATTTCATAACGACTTTCACGGGGGCACAATGATGTTCCTTCAGACATCCAGATTTGCCAAGAATCATGATCTCGACTAAGCAATGAATGGAATCTCAAGCCCCGAACCGTAGCCCAAGCATCGGGCCAAATAGTAGAACTATCAACATGAAAATCGCTGGGAAGACTCCTAGTACTAGGAGGAGTACGATCTTGCCCGATGTGCCTTCTTCGCGCTCTCGACGAGCCATCGTTGAGAGACCCGCCTTGGAAGAGCGCTAAAAACAGTTACCCTAGACAGTCGTGTAAGAAAAACAATCCGACCCTGGCTGGGAGTAGCTACTGCTACTGCTCCTAGAGCCTAAAGGATTTGAAAGGCCCCGATTCGCTGGCAGTAGAGCATTTTGAGCTTGACCGACACGATATTCACGATTGCAGTAAATCTACTGTCTCAATGGGGCTACGCTGGACTCTTCCTGTTGATGACCCTTGAGGGCGCCACGCTCCCAGTTCCAAGCGAAATCATTCTCCCGGTAACTGGGTTCTTGGTTTACAACCACACTCTGGATTTTTGGCCTGCCGTCGCAGTGGCGTCGCTCGGAGGACTCTTTGGAACAATCATCGACTTCAGCATAGGCTTCTATCTGGGAAGACCTGCCGTGATCAGATACGGACGAAAAATCAGACTCAGCGAGCAACATCTGATGATTGCTGAGAGATGGTTTGCAAGACGTGGCAGCTCAGCCGTCTTGCTTGCAAGATTCGTCCCCCTCCTCCGAACAGTGATCGCCTTTCCTGCGGGCCTGGCCAAGATGAAAATTGGCAAGTTCTTAGCCTTCTCCGCAATTGGCATAATCATCTGGGACATCATACTCATCTACCTGGGCGTTCTCGCCGGTCAGAACTACACGGCAATTGTCAACAGCCTTGATGCAACCCTGCCACTCATCGGTTACGCAGCGTTGGGAGGAATCATACTTGCCTTGTTGCTTCTCACAAGAAAAAGTCGAAAGAAGAGAAACCCGAATTAGGGCGTGGCAGATTGACCACAATTTGGGATTAACAGGAATCAGACAGATTTCTCGCATTTAGACGTTCCCGGAAACCGTGCACCGTAGCCGAAGGAATGATTCCCTGTCTCGTCAACCCGGAAAAGCATGAGCATTTCTCAGCGGATAGACCTAACTACGACATCCGGCTAGATGCGACCGGTTGGATCCAACAATGGAGAAAAGCAGAACTGCGGAAGAGATGCTCCAATGCGAGTCCATCTGCCCAAAGCACGATGCCCAATGTGAGCTCAAAGGATACCAACAGACATCTTTCCGGTTCCATGGCCACAAAGACTCCTCAGGCAAGATGTGTATCTGGCCGAAGACAATAACGATGTGAGGGCCCGAACGTGAGCGCAAGGCCCACGTGAGAGCCGTGTCTAGACGCAGCGCCTCTTGGGCCCGGTTACAGGACCCGTAAGGTGGTGAACCGACAAAGAATACTCCAAGGGTTGAGTTCGGAGGAATGCATCATGACTATATCCAGGAAGCGGGTTCCTCTCAAAGCCCTACTTCTACTTCTCACGTTCGCATTAGGCTCTTTCACCGTTAGCGGAACGGTTCTTCCGCTCGCGATTAGCGACGCCCATAAGGTCACAGGCAGCTTCCTGCTGACAATCAGTCCGTCTGTAATCAGCGTCCCACAAGGTATGAACACCAATTCGACTGTCACCATTCTTAGTACTCAAGGCTTCACTGGAAGTGTGACGCTAACCGCACAGGTCCCTAGTGGGATCGCCGTGATCTTCAATCCAATAACAGTCAATGTCCCAGCTGGAGGAACCGCTACCTCGATAACTACCATACAAGCGGCTAAGAACGCCTCGATGGGAGCGTACAGTATCATTGTAACTGGGACTGCGGTGGCTGGAAGGAAGGTCCTTAGCAGTTCAGCTCTGTTGATAGCCACAGTTAACCCGCAGGCGGATTTTGGAGTGTACGCCTATCCCTACTCGATTACGGTTGTCGCTGGGTTCGCAAACTCCACGAGCATTATCATAGTCGGCAAGAATGGTTTTGATGGCTCTGTAACTCTCTCTGCAACCGTGCCCTTCGGATTTCTGGGAGTAATGGGAGGCCAAAACCCGGTAACACTAGCTTCAGGATCCACGGGCAATACCAGTCTTCAAGTATCAACTACCATATCCACTCTTCCGGGCCAATACAAGATCATGATAACCGGTTCTAGTGGAAGTGTCAGTCACTCGTGTATCCTAGCCGTCAACGTCGTGGACCCGGCTCCCGAATCATTGACCATGTCAACATTCTCTCTTACCTCTCCCACCAGTCTGACGCTATCTCTGGGCAATAACGGTAATACTCCGATAACTCTCCAGTCGTACAGCGTATCTGACCTCTCGAGCGACGTATGGATCCTTTCCAATTGGACAGGTCCTACGGTTTCACCGGGAAACATCAGTCCAGCAGTGATATTAATCGGTACCAGTTGCAACGCGTGCATTTACAATGGAGTACCCTTGCTCTTCCAACAATTCCTCATTAGTCACACTTACTTGATTACCGTCACAACGGAACTGAACAACCAGTTCACATTCACGGTCGCATTCTAGTTGAGCCAAGGCCCTTCGCCTCGAGGGCGGGGGATCTCAACTCGGGCTGATCGGACTCGAACCCAGAATCCAAGGGTTGCGGAATCCCACTTTCAATCCAGAAAATGAAATATCCCAAAACCAGATTGATGGTGACTGCGTTCTAATTGGTTCCGCTCGTTCTTGCCACTCGCGAAAGGGAGGCCGGCGAGTGTTGCCGGAGATACAAAAGTTGGGATCGTGCACCGGTCAAGAGTAGTTTTCGGATGAAATCTGCCTTTGAGATAACTCCTTCACGATTGCGATGGTCCTCGTATAGTGCGTCAACGATGGCCCAATCGCTTTCATCTAGTTTGATGTGTTTGGAGAAGGGTGCCCAATCTTTGATCGCCTTCGTGTCCGACATTGCCAACAAGGTTCCCAGTCAGAATATCCTCTTTAGCGTATAGTTACCCAACACCACAGGTTGAGATACCTACTGAATGTTGTAATGTAGAAATCAATGAGACGCATCTTGACCCTCTTTGACGATGGTCTGCGCCATCATGAATTGGCTGGAATAGTACAGATGAATCCAGCCCCCGGCTCGACATACTGGCCGCGTCGCGGTCGGACCGTAGTCGCCCGGTTTCAGGAAGTGTTCGGCGCGAATTGGTTATTGTTTCTTCTTCGGTTTTGGCATCGCCGCTACGGAAAGCGTTTGTGCTCGGGGTCTAGCCCTTGAAATCCGTTTCCGACGTCTCTCAGAGAGACTGTCTCCTCCATTGTGTTTCTCATCCATCTTCAACCAGTCAGGTATGACTATCGCTCGAATCAATTCCTGCACCGTGATGTCCCTGTCGTCAGCGATTTTTCGCAGCTTCGTGTAGGCGGAGTCTCCCAGAGACTGCATGAACTTAGACGAATCGGTAACCTCCTACGAACGCCGCCGTTATTATCTGCCTGAACCTCAAGTCCGCCTGATCAGTCGGGCGCCATATAAGGTCGAGCACCCACGTCATACACCGACTAACCTTTTACGATATTACGATACCTCTAGATATACAATTCAAGCTCAGGCCTTAGGTCAAGAATGTCTGCTGAGAACTTCTTCTAGCGAGGAGCGACAATCGAGGTCACACCGATTTGCGAGAATCTTGTTAGGAATGTCAGGGTTGCGCCGGGTCGGAGCATGATCGCTCGCAAGGATCCCACCGAGCTGTCTTTCTTCTACCGCGTGTCCCAGACAATCCAGCGCGTTCCCAACGAACCCGAGCCAGTGGAATAGAACTCCCAAAGACTCGCCGGCCAAGCAGTCGACCCAAGTCACTTGTCACTCAAGATTTTCCGGATCGTCCAGAGAGCGAGGCTCCTGAGACTAGTCTTGGCGCTAAAGAGAATCCAGAGACCATTTGCTTTGCGGCCTCTGATTGCCGCCTTGCTCAAGCCAGGCAGAGCATTGGTCAGCTTGAGCAAGACAAGCACTGTCAAGGTTGATCAGCTTAGGAGGCCTCTTCCAGTCTACTCTTTGCTTCTGGTGCTTCTCATAGGAGTAGCCGGGGGAGCATACGCTTCTTCAGCATTAATTCACGGAACTCTGAACACTGGTTGGAACGCTCCAGACTTCAGTGTCGGCCTATCTCCGCCTTCTTTGACTCTGACCCCGGGGGTCCGTCGCAACTTTTACCATTAGACTCTCCAGCATCTACTCCTTCGCTGGAAGCGTAAACTTGAACGCCACACCACCTACTGCTTCAAGCATGACAGTAACCGCGAACCCGAACTCTGTCTCTCTGCTCACAGGAACTGGTACCTCTACACTGACAGTATCGGCCCCATCATTTACGCCCACTGGAATATTCACGATGAACCTCACGGGATATAGTGGAAGACTATCGCACTTGGCACAAGCGTTCTTGCTGATAGCATCCCCGCCACCCCGAGACTTCGCAATTGCCGCGAATTCGACTTCAATGGCTCTTTCGCAAGGTTCCTCCGGGACCGCGAGCCTAACGATCTCAAGTGTGAGCGGTTTCTCAGGAATGGTAAACCTCACCGCAACGACCTCGCCGATTATCGGAAACGGACCGACTGCGATACTGAATCCGACGAAGGTAACTGTGGAATCCGGAGGAACTGCAAACTCCCTACTGTCTGTGTCGACCTCAGGATCAAGCCTCGGAGAGGCTATACAATATTTGTCCTAGCGACCAGCGGGACCTTTTCCCACTCTCTGTCAATTAGCTTGACTGTCCAGTGACTGCGATATTACTCCAACTGCCTCCTAAGTCGAGGTCGAATGAAGGAACAAAGTTGGTGGGCGTCTACAAACTTACTTGGCCGGAGACAGGGTAAGCTATGTCTCGGATGTTTGCCGAGTAGAGACCTATGCTGCTGGCTTGTAGAAAGATCGTGAAGGTCACCTGGCTAGGAACTGCCCAGCCTTGAGAAAGCCAGGCTTGGTCAGCATCAATGGACACGGTAGTCCAGGCAGAAGCAGCGATAGGAACCATACTTGTGAAGTTGTAGCTAGAAGTCAAGAAAGCTGGCTTCGCAGTGGTGTTGGAGAAGAGATAGGATAGCACGTGAGCGCCATCAGTTACCGTCACCCCGAGGACAGCTCGGCTTCCAGTGCTTGTTCCTGCAGGATCGAACAAGCTGAAGTTCACGGTTGTAGCGTTGAGGAGAATCTTCTGGGATATCATTATTTTTTCAATATTGATCGCCGGGGTCGAATAGTTGAGATGTAGGCTCATCCCTGTTGTCTGGTTCTGGTCCAGTCCTTGAATTACTGGCGTTAGCTGGTCTACGTTGGTCTTGGTCAGCTTCCAACCGAATGGTACCTTTGTTCCCGCACCAACATCCAAGGTCCACCATCTGAAGTGTGGGTTTGCAATAGCTGGAAGGGGAATGTTTGGAGTGAGAGAGAGAGACTCGCCTACAAGGTTTCCAGTGTTTGCATCGAATACGTAGACCCGGAAACTGGTCGATCGCGGGACTGCTCCCACGCCGTCGGTAGCAGTTATGATGTAGGAAGAACTGGACCAAGGTCCAAGGGTCCTGCTTGAGTTTGATGACCAGAGAAATGGGAGATATAACCAATAGACAAAGAATGACGGGGTGATCGGTTTGGGGGTCTGGTTCTCAAGTGTTAGGTTCAGGAGGGTTGCAGCACCAATTCCGTCAGGATCTGACACTGAGTTGATCTGCACATCAACTTTCGAGGGCGGTGAGCTGGAAACGTAGACTCCATAGGCACCGACAAAGATCGTGGTAAGGAGCAAGCTTGCAAGGAGAGGAACTCTTAGCCTCACGCGTAGCGAGTGCAAGCCGACAGCTATTGTCGGGCGCAACGCAATGCCCCTGAATGGCGAAAAGTGCCAGATCGATAAAGCGGGCCTATTTCTGAAGAATTCTAGGGCCAGTGGAAGCGACCAGTAGAAGATGTAGTTTGGAAATGATCGGTAGTAGAAGAACAGGATCATGACGGGAAAGATCCAGACGTAGTATCTTGATTTCGAGTAACGCGTGGCGTATAGATATAGAGAGCCGATGCCAACCAGTCCCATTAGGACTACGAAGAAGAGAGGCGGAGGGGATATCCCTACACGTAGAAGAATCCCGGACAGCCCGATTCCCCCGGGAACCTCCACTACGCCACCTGGGAGGTAGGGAGAGATTGTCGCTACCCACCACTGAGACGGCGAGGACAACATAAAAGGAATGTTTGGGCCGAGAAAGCCGGCCACTAGTGAAGCTGTGCCAACTAGAGTATTTCTCAGCTTTGAACCGGAGGATTCTTGCCAAAGACGAATTACGAGAAATGGGGCTGCGACAAGGGCGATCTGTTTCGTGGCGCCCGCCAGCCCTACCATTAAGAGTCCCATGTTCCGGTTTCGATACCAGAGAACGGTCCCCGCGAGCAGGAAGAACGCCCAGACGCTATCGGTCCAGCTTGATGCGACGAATGCGGGAAAGAAGACGAAGGGAGCGAGGCTGAGTGCTTTCTGACGGGAGGGAACAAGCCCGAAGATCACAAGGACTGAGAGTATGTGAAATACGAAGACACCATCACGCAGGTCATGCAGTCCCACGACGTAAAGAGGAAGAAGCGAGAGGAAATTCAAGGCGGGGTAGTTGAGGTGAAACTCGAATGACCCATCAACTCTAGGTGTGTAGAAAGACGGGGAAAAACTGAACTGGTCGAGGAAGGGCTTGATGGAGTAGCCGTACGGGTTCTGAAAGGCTAGAACTTTCAAGACGCCCATGTAGGAACCGACGATGCTGTCGGTCATGTAGGTGACCCAAAGGATTCTCGTGAATAGTAAGTAGAGGACCACGGTGGCGCAGAGGTGTCCTGAAAGCGAGAGAAGGTTTGATCGGCTAAGCGACAACTGTTTCCGTCTTGAGTTCAAGAGGTTGAACGCTCCGAACAGGAGCAGAGGAATCGCGAGAACGACGAGAAGGCTGGAGATGAGAACAATCAAAAGCCCAACGGCTACGAGGAAGGCCCCTGAGACGAACAGCCCGATCCTCGTCCCACTTCCCGCCTGGGTGGAAGGGTCCTTGTTTAGACCTAAGAATCGACCTGCACGTGTCCTGAGAAGGTGAGAAATGCGGCGGACTGGAATAATCATCTATTAGACCCTAGAAGTACTTGCGACCCAAGACCCGCTCTGATTTCCGCAAAATGACCCTTTAAGAGTTATGCGAGAAATCAAAACGGCCAGTTTCGGCCCTCGTGTGAACATCGGCAGACTCTCATCACCGAGCGGCAAACCCTGCCTGCCTATTTTATTGTGGTGTTACACGAACCATGCGGAGGCATCTACATAGGTAGAGAGAGGTGTTCCAGGCGGCAGAACCCTGAGCAGACGTTTGGAAAGGGAATTTTGAATACTCAGTCAGAACCCAACGGACAAAGGCTTCCGAAACTAAGCATTTAGTATCTCTTGCTGAGAGTGCGCTTGCAAGTGGCTTACGGATACGGAGCACAGTGAGTCGTGTTTCTTCTCGGACATAGTTGTTGGAGCTATCTCTTCTCCAAACTCACGGGCAGACAAGTCAGGGTCAACCTCCCCGCTTACATGGCTCTTGTGGCGGGAGTTCTACCGGACTTTGATATCTACTTCAAGCCGTTTATTCAACACCACACATACTCCCACTCTCTAGTTGTTCTGCTGCCGATCTGCGCGGTTCTCATCGTTCGATTCAAAGGCCTTGGACTAGCATTCTCGACGGGGATTCTCTCCCATCTTGTGGCAGACTCTTTTGTTGGGACTATTCCCCCTCTTTACCCACTGTCCGATTTCCAGCTAGGAATCAGTCTGGGGCTGCCTAGTCCCGCGGATACGGCTCTCGAGATCGGCGCCTTTGGACTCGTTCTAGCCCTAGCTTCTCTCAACGGAGACCAAAAGCTTGTGACCAAGCCCCACCGAGAAAGTGTGTACCTTGCGATACCAATGGTTTCCATTGTCACACTTACCCTTCTGTTCGCGGGCGACAACAACATTCCGCTTGCTGCGTTCGCTTTCTCAAGGAAAGCCCTGACACTGATAACCCTAGGCCATGCAGCTCTAATCGGGATCCTTGGTTTAGGTGTCTTTCAAGGCATTAGAGCCTTCATAGCCGATAACCGACGACCTCTCAAAGACTCAAGCGGCCCGCCTGCCCAACAATAACCGTCAGAGTCGCTACTACCAAGTAACATCTCGCCTTAATTCCAGCTTACACGGGTCTCTCATGAGACTGCTAAGGAGGTCTCAAAGATAAGCTACTTCACGTGGTGGAACTTCCCGAAGAAAGCTTGGCTCATCATCATAGCAGAGCTCGGTGTAATTACGTCCCTATCGGTCACGCTCTACATAACATACCTGAGCAACATCTACTTCCAGACATACGTAAACAGTCTTTCTCCCATACTGGTTCCGATTCTTAGCGTCGCCTTCGGAGTCTCTTCAGCATCAGTAGCCACGTATCTCTATCTGGGAATGAGGAGGATCAGGGCACCGCTAGAGAACGAAGCCTTCTCGACTTCGGTGAAAAAGAAGACCTCTGTTAAGCGAGCTCCCAAACGAGTTTCTCAAACGAACCCCGTGCCACCACTAGCTGGAGACACAGTATCGTCAGCCCCTCCGAAGCCCAAGCCGGGCACTTCTGCTCAAAATCACGCCCAGAACCAAAAGCCTCAAGCAAGAAAGGAGGGAAGAAATAGTCCCGGGCCCTGAGCCGCGCAAACCAGCCAAGTCTCCGAACTAAGCAAGTACCAAACCATCCTTTCCCGACGGACACAATTCGCCAATATTCCACCCAAGGGGTTCTGAAGATACAAAGCAGAGGGGAATCTGCTTCAGTCCAAGTGTGATAGGACGAGTCATGAAGAAGCTGAGAAGTCTGTCTGGAGAGCCATTCCGGGCTTCGCAAAGAGAATCATGATCAACCAGACGATCGCTATTGCCTTTCTGTCGTTTTGGACCTATGAAAACTACGAATGATTTCTACTTCCAAGCATACGTGAACGGCTATCTCTAAGGAAACACGATCGTACTTCAGCCTTAGGGGACGCGTGCCTTGCCTAGGAGCGCCCTATGTCGATACTCGTCTGTTCAAGCGTTGGGACATAGGTTGGGAGTACGACTGACCTGGTAGCAAGCCGTATTGCCTGTTCACTGGTGTACCTGGGGTTCCAGCCGGTGGTCTTAATTCGCGTAATGTCAAGAAGCATATTCTTGACATCCCCTACCCAACCTCTACCATCCAGCGCACCTTGAACGAATTCCAGGGAGACATCGTTGAGTCGCATTTCTTCGGAGACTATCATAGCGACACGTTTAACGTCCATTAGGTCTTCTGACCCTACATTGAATATCTCTACATCGTTTTGTGAGGATCGGCAGGCTCGTAACAGCGCGTCCACGCAATCATCTACGTATAGGTACGACTTGGCTTGAGTTCCATCCCCTAAGATCTCCAACTGCCTAGGATTTTGTCTTAGCTTTGATACGAAATCATGAACCACCCCGTGATTACTTTTCGGACCCACCACATTTGCAAGTCTGAGTATGATGCCTCTTTTATCGAAAGCACGGCAATATGAAGTCACCAAGACTTCTCCCGCGAGTTTCGAAGCACCATAGACTGAAATCGGTTCAAGAGGTGCATAGTACTCTGGCGTTGGAAGGACACTTGCCTCTCCGTAAATTGCAGACGTAGAGGTGAAGATAATAGTATGAGCACTACTAGAACGAAAGGCCTCAAGGAG
>Ga0099829_10002362_pt1 | contig 10821 bp, 10 predicted proteins | sample CZO8metaG_3_FD_79336 | JGI IMG/M metagenome (GOLD analysis project Ga0099829, IMG submission 79336) | Vadose zone soil microbial communities from the Eel River Critical Zone Observatory, Northern California, USA - CZOApr15con2H2.8 metaG | ecosystem: Environmental > Terrestrial > Soil > Vadose...
CCGAGTCGATCGCCAGCCAGTCACGACATCCCTGAAGGTTGTCGGACGAGGAGGACATCGAATGTCAGCAGAGCGGAATCGGGCCCACGCCTACGTTCGCGTCGTACGAATCAAGGGGGATCCAACCAAGGTCGATGAGCACATAAGCCATTGGACGCAGGAGATCCTGCCCCTGCTCAAGAAGCAGCCGGGCTTTACGGGCGCTTCGCTCACCGGGAATCGGAAGACCGGTGATGGTCTGAGCGTTTCCTACTGGGAATCCGAGACGACCATGAACGCGGCTCGTCCGCAGGTGCGACCCGAGGCGCAGCGAGTCCTGGGCATGACCGGGGGAAGCATTGTCGAGGACGATGCCTGCGAGGTCGCGGTGCTCCAGCGGTTCAAGCCGGCGAAGTCGGGCGTCTGGGCACGCATCACGACCGTCCATGGCGATCCGACCCGCGCCTCCGACGCCGTCTCCAACTTCATGGAGCGCATCGTGCCGGTGATCGAGAAGCAGCCGGGCGCCCGGACGGCCCTCTTCTTCATCAACCGTCAGAGCGGCAGGACGTTCGGCGGGTCCGTGTGGGACACCGAGATGGACCTGCAGAAGAGCGAAGCGTCGATCAGTGGACTCCGTGCGGAGACCATCCAGAAGCTTGGCGGCAAAGACGCCAAGACAGAAGTCTTCGAAATCTACGCCACGGAGATTCTGGCGCCCGTAGCGTCAGGCGTCTAACCGATCCGACTGAAGGGCGGCCGCTGACCTTCGAGCGTGAAGGTGGCGGTCGCCCTCTTCCAGGCCCCAGCTGGACTCGCGCAACCAATGGGTCAGATCGGAGGCCGGCATCGGAGGGCACAGGTAATACCCCTGGGCCAGGTCACAGCCAAAAGCCACAAGCCGGTCCCAGGTTTCCCGGTTCTCCACCCCTTCGGCCACGACCTGAAGGCCCATGTTATGACCCAATTCAATGATGGGACGCACGATGGAGACACTCGCGCTGTCCTCCATCATGCCGATGATGAAGGACTTGTCGATCTTGATCTCGTTCACGGGCAAGCGTTTCAGGTAGGTCAGGGAAGAGTACCCGGTCCCGAAGTCGTCAATCGAAAGACCGACGCCCAGGGCACTAAGGCGTCGGACGGTCTCAATGGCGGAGTGGGCCATGATGCTGCTTTCCGTAATCTCCAGTTTCAGCCAGGCCGGCTCGATACCCCAGGTCTGAAGCAGATCCGCCGTCATATCCGGAAACTCGGGATCATGGAGGTTCCACGCCGACAGGTTCACCGCTAGCTTGATCTCGATGCCGCCATCGACCCAGCTCCGCAGCTGGCGGAGGCCCTGATTGAGGACCCAGCGGGCCAGTGGTTGGACCAGTTCGGTTTCTTCGGCCGCCGGGATGAACTGGTCTGGCGGCATGAGCCCGCGCTTCGGGTGCCGCCAGCGCACCAAGGCTTCCACCCCACTCGTCTTGCCGCTCGCGAGCGCGACGGTTGGCTGATAGTGCAGCACCAGTTCGTCATGCCCGATGGCGTGACGCAGCTCGCCAATGAGTGCTAGGCGAGCAACCGTGTGCTCGTCTTGCTGGGGCGCGTAGACCGCGTAGCCGCGCTTGGTCCGTTTGGCCACGTACATGGCCACGTCCGCGTGGCGCATGAGCGTGGCGGCCTCATCCCCGTGCTCCGGGTAGAGGGCAATACCGATGCTCGCCCGGACGTCGACGTTTCGGCCGTCGATCAGGAAGGGTTGCTCCAACGCCTGCAGGATCTTCTTGGCCGCCTGGGATCCACCCGTCAGGTCTGTCCCCCCCGCCGGGAGCACCGCGAACTCGTCTCCGCCAAGGCGCGCCACCGTGTCCGATTGGCGCAGCGTGGCAGCCAGGCGCAGCGCGACTTGCTGCAAGAGCAGATCGCCAATATGGTGCCCGAGGGTGTCGTTGACCTCCTTGAAGCGATCCATGTCCATGATGAGCAGCACTAACGGTTTCCTTTCCCGTTGTCCGCTGAGGATGGCCTGACGCAGCCGATCACCGAACAGCGTCCGGTTTGGCAGGCCCGTCAGCGGATCGTGAAGCGTCTGATATTCGAGCGCGTCCTTCTGCGCCCGCTGCTCGGATGCATCGTGCAGGATCCCGACAAAGCGTCGCTCGCCGCTCATGAGCATTTCGGTGGCACGGAATTCCATAGGGAAGGTCGACCCATCCTTCCGCTGTCCCCACAGCTCACGCGACCCCGAGACCGAGACCTGGCTTTTGCCAGGTCGAAGGTAATCGTTGAGGTGGCTGACAAAGTCATGGCGATAGGGTGCCGCCATGAGCATCTTGGCGTCCTGCCCAAGCACCTCGGCCAACCGGTAGCCAAAGAGCCGTTGAGCCGCACGGTTGAAAAACTCGATCTGGCCGCTCTCGTCGGTGGTGATGATCCCGTCGGCAACGTTGTCCAGAACCGCCCGGATATGCTCGGCAGTCTCCTGTAAGGCTCGCTCGGCACGCTTCCGCTCAACGAATTGACCGATCTGGTTTCCCAGGTCGGTCGCCAGTGCGAGAACACCCCGATCGGTTTGGCAGACCTCGCGGCTGTAGAAGGTCACCACCCCGGTGACTTTGCTTCCATTCAGGATCGGGAAGCCAAACGCCCCGTGCGGACTCGATTCAGCTGCAGACGCAGTGAAGTTCGGATCCTTGGCCATGTCGACGATCCACACCGGTTCCCGCCCAGCCCATACGCGACCCGGCACATCGATTCCGGCGAACAGACTCGTCTCTGGATTGATCTCCTGGACATTGGCGACTTCTGGCGCTGGCGCATGCCAGAAGTCCCGCATGCGGAGCCCATCTTCTTCGCGATCCAGCATCCAAAGCTGGCCGACCTCCCAGCCGAGATCCTCGCAGAGCCGCTGCAGGATTCTTCGGGCGGCATCCTCGAAGGCGGTGGCTTCCGCCAGCATGCGCGTCAGGGCGATGGGGATGGCTCGAAGCCGCTCGATTTTCTGACGCGGGGTGACATCGTCAATTCCCAGCACGTAGTAGCGGGGCCGCCGCCCGTTGAGGTCGCCGATGAGCGAGATGCTGACCAGCGCCCATCCGACGCTGCCGTCAGCATGGAGGTAGCGCTGCTCTGACTGGAATCGGCGCGTCTCCCCCGCCAGTAGCTGGCGGGTGCCGGCCAACATGCCGCCGACGTCGTGAGGATGGGTGATGGCTCGGACCGTGGTAAGCAGCAGCTCCGCCTCTGAGTACCCGAGCAGCTGGCACAGAGCGGGGTTCGCGTCCAGAAAGTGCCCATCGAGGTCAGCCACGGCGATGCCAATGGGCGCGTTTCGAAACGCGTTTGTGAAGCGTTGCTGCGGCGCCCGCAGCCCCGTCTCGGCCCGCCCGCGACCGGTGAGTCGGCTGATCCTTTCCGCCAGGGTTGCCTAAGGATGTGGCCAGCGCCGCGCGGTTGTCATCCTCCGTTCGGACTAGGTACGTGCCTGGGTGCCGGCCGAGTCGTTGTCTCTGGCCCGCCGAAGCTGGCGCCCAACGACCCAGGCGGCCACCTGCGCGCGTGAGCGGAAGCGAAGCTTGGAAAGGATGTGGGCGACGTGCGAGGCTATGGTCGACGAACTGACATTCAGCTGATGAGCGATGGCGCCATTGGTAAACCCCATGGCTAAGAGCTCTGATACCTGCTCTTCCCGTTCGCTCAGCCTCTCCCGACTGGTTGGGGACTCCGTGTCTGGGGCCAGACCGAAAATGCGCAGCACCCCCGAAGCCGCTTCACGGCGACTGTTCTCCGCCTGCCCCATCTCCGTCGACAGCCCATTCCTCTTGGGGCGGGACCCGCTGACATCCATGATGACGTTGAGCAAATGGGTGGCTCCGGTCGGACCGCTCAAGGGATAGATCTCCCAATCCCACTGGCTGGTCTCGCCACGCTTGCCCCGCTCGACAATGCCGAGTTCACGGAACTCAAAGCCCTTGAGGTGTTTGGGCCGGGCGGTCGAGCAGACCTCGCGCATGACCTCGAGGACGCCGGCCTGCTCGGCGCTCGGAAAGAGTTCTTCAAGAGTCTTGCCGGCAACCGGCAGCTTGTCGGGTGCGAGCCAGCCTTCCCACACGCGGTTGGCGTAGAGGACGTGGAACCGGCCGTCGCAGTCGCTGACGTGGAAGCCGATGGGGAGGGAATCCAGGAGCCGGCTGAGGATGACAAGAACGTCCGCCTCAGGGGATGCCTGCAGCACGGTGGCGAGCGCATGCAGTGTTGATCCCGACTTCTGCACCTGGCTGTGACCCTTTAGAACTTCCCGGCTTCATCTTGCGCCGACCCGAGTCGTAGTGCACGGGCGGCGCAACAATTGTCCGAAGAACATCAGGCTCAATCACAGAGACGTACCTTAGCGTCGCGCAGCGACCACGAACTACCTCGGCAAGGGTCGCCAGACCTTCTGAGCTGTCCGAAGATCGCCAATCCGCTCGGATTAGGTGGCGGCTGACTTTCGCCATGGTAGCGAGCGTGGTCATCACCCACGGTGCGATGCGCAGCCCGAATGTTGCACTAAGTGGCTGTGACGGCGCCGAGACCCGGAGAAACCGACGGTTCAGGACATCTATCCCGCGTAGGGCCCTGGTTGACCAGGAGGCCCCGGGCCGTCGGTCTCGTAGGTCCAGTATGCGCCTGTTTGGAGCCTGGCGGGGATCCACCTGCATTTTGCCGGCGATCGGCCCAAAAAGGCCAATGTTTCAGATGCCGACGTAATAGGGTATGATGGTTGGAGTCATCTTCGGATGGCACCTCGCGGTGGCTCCCAGTCGGACAGGCCCGTCGCGTCAGGAAGCTTGTTCGAGAAGGAGGAGACACTAAAATGACTGCAGGAACCATCAAGAAGCTGGTGCCGGATCGCGGCTTCGGCTTCATCGCAGCCGAGGACGGCAAGGAATACTTCTTCCACCGCTCCGGCGTCCAGGATTTCGACACCCTCGTGGGTGGCGAAAAGGTTTCGTTCGAGATCGAGCCCAGCCCGAAGGGGCCGCGCGCGAATCGAGTTCAACTGAGCGCCTAAGAGGGCTCGGATTGATGATGAAGGGCCGATGATTCGGCCCTTCTTCATTTCAGGCTCAGGCTGGGCGGCTGCCTAGCGGTTGCGGACCTTTTCCCTTGATGCCTGGTAAGACCGCAGCTTTCTAACCTTGGGCTGCGCGTTGACGACGATGTAGGGGTTCGACGGGTTCCGAGCCGCATAGTCCTGGTGATAGGTCTCGGCTTCGAAGAAGGCCTCCAGCGGCGCGACCTCGGTGACGATCGGCCCATCGAAAACCTGGGCCTTGTTCAATTGGTCGATGTAGGCCCCGGCTACGCGCTTTTGCTCGTCATCGCCGTAGAAGATCGCCGAGCGGTATTGCCGACCGGTATCGGGTCCCTGGCGGTTCAACTGCGTCGGGTCGTGGGCGATGGAGAAAAATACCTTGAGGATCTGGCCGTAGCTGATCCGGCTCGGGTCATAGAGGACCTCGACGGCCTCGGCGTGGTTCGTGGTGCCGCTCGACACCGTCTCATAGTCGGCGGTGTCGGGTGTGCCGCCGGCATATCCGGATTTGACCGAAGAGACGCCGTCGAGGTTCTTGTAGACGGCCTCCACACACCAGAAACACCCGCCCGCCAGGACCGCCCGGCCCTGTCGAGCCTTGTCGGTGAGCGCGGAGTCGACGATGGGATCAGGGAAGTCGTCAGGTGATACGCGCGCCATCGCATCATTCTACCGGGGATACCGAAGAGTTCCACGCCAAACCAAAGGCGCGCTGTCGAGCTCCACTTTCCCGAGATCGGCGGCACGTTGCCTAATTTCAAGCCAAAAAGCGAAGGATGGGACTACGGATCCGTTGCGGCGATCACAACCATGTCGAGGGTGACCCGGTCGGGCCTTGTTCTGCTTCTGGCGACCCTGGTCGGCGGGTGCGGGACGGCCTCCACTTCGGTTCCTAGCCAGGCGACCCCGACCGGCCCGCGCCCGACCCAGATCGGCAGCGATCTTCCCCCTTGCCCTTCGATTACCGCGACCGGCTGCGATCGGAGCGCGATCCAGGCCGTCGGACGCGGTTCGTCTGTTTGCCGAGGCAAGGGGCCGGGCACCATCACGGCCTCCCCCATCGCGCTTAACGACCTTGCCTACGTCCAGCCCATGGGTTTGATTGCCGGGGGTCACGTCACCCCCATCGACCACGGCTATTTCTACACAAAGGGGGCCATGGCGACACCGCCGTACCAGACCGCGGTCTACGCGCCGATGGATGGCAACGTCTCGACCGTCACCCTCACGGTCCGGCAGACTGGCCAGAATGGCGCCCCCACCTATGACGACTACGCCACCACTATCGAGGCCACCTGCACCTTCCGGGTTCGCTTCAGCAACCTCGTGCGGTTCGCCGGTGGGCTGGGTGGTGCGATCGGCCAGCTACCCGCCAACCAGACCAGGGAGCCGAACTATGCCGTCAAGGCCGGCGACCTGATCGGGTACACGGGCCTGCCGACGGCTTACGGGATCGACGTCTGGGTGGAGGACGACGACCTCACGTTGACGGGCTTTATCAACCCGGCCCAGTACACCGCAGCCGAAGCCTGGAAAACCCACATGGCCGATCTCTTCGACCACACCCAGGAGCCGCTTCGGAGCCAGCTACTCGCGCTCGACGAGCGCGATGCCACGCCGCGCTGGGGAGAGATTGGCTACGACATCGATGGCAAGCTGGTGGGCAACTGGTTCCGCGTCGGCTCGGGAGGGTACGGCGGACTGAACACCATGAACGAGGGCTATTGGGATGGCCACCTGGCCGTGGTCTACGACGGAAACGATCCCGGGTGGGTCGATATCTCGTTCGGCAACTATCAGGGGGCGCCGCGGCAGTTCGCGGTAGTCGGCAACTCGCCCGATCCGGCCACCGTGGCCGAATCAATCTGATCAGATACGAGCTCAGTCAGATTCAGAACTACTCAGCCTCCAGCGGGCAGCTGTGGGACGGGAAGACCTATCTGCCGCACATTCGCACCCGAGCGTCGCCTGGCGTGATCGGAACCGTGTTGATGCAGCTGCTGGCCACGCGCAGCCTGAAGGTGGAGATCTTCCCGGGCCAGTCGGCCAGCCAGGTAGCCGGGTTTGATTCCAACGCCGTAATGTTCGAGCGCTGACGGAGATCCTTAGAGCGCCCCACCAGGTGGAGGAATGATTGACGGCCGCGATATGAGCCGCGCATTGTTACTGAACTGCCTAAGCGAGGCTAGAGTCGCGACACTCGCGTGACGGCGCGATGACAGCCCGTGGTTGACCCGTGTAGCGACGGGACAAGCTGGGTCGCCTTGCCGCGTTGCATTACAAGGGACATTGCCCTCGAATGGGCGAGGAGGGGCGGTGGAAGAGCCCGTGCGTCGCCGGAGCGGTCGATCGAAACTGGCGGCCGTCGCCACCCTTGGAATCCTGAGCATCGCCGCCGCAATCTCGACCGCGCTGCCCGCGGTAGCCACATCGGGCATCAATGTATTCGTCGGCTATGCCGACTTCCTCCGCGCTGACCCGACAACGTTCCCAACCCCCTGGTATGGATCACCCCAGACCACGTTTGAGGGCTGCAAGCCGACTGACTGCACCTACGACGCGGGCGCGGTCCGAGTCTCGAACAATACTGGATCAACTGTCACGGTCGACGCCATCGCGGTGCACGTCGACAGCTGCACATACGGCGGATGGGCGCCGGCCATCCTAGCCTCCGGAGCGGATCTGATCGTCACGGAGCTTCCCACCGGTACCAAGACCGGCTGCCCGGGACCCGTGCACATGGACACTTCTGACGTCGGGCCGGCCGGCTCAGACTATTCGCTGGTCTGCACGCCGGACCGCATCCTGCCGATGGTTGACGTGACCATCAACGGCCAGACGACGAGTTACACCGACTCGGGCCAGGTCCTCAACACCGGCGGCGCGGATGGCGCTTGCATCGGTAACGAGTCAACCCAGTGGACCGCCATAGGCCATGCCCCCTGCAAGGGTTCGCTCCTTAGCCTGGCGCCCGCCGCGCAGACACATGGTGTCGGCACCACCGCGGCCATCAACGCCATCTTCACCAACAGCTGCGGCCAGTCCTTGTCCAACGTCGCCGCCGACTTCTTGGCGCTCTCCGGACCGAACGCCGGTCGCACGGGAAGCGGCGTCACGAACGCCAGCGGTGTGGCCAGCTTCAGCTACAGCAGCCAACTGGTGGGGACGGACACGTTCCACGCCACGGTCACCAATGTGGTGGGCACGATCACCTCCAACACCGTGACGGTGACCTGGCTGCCGTTTGCGTCGGCGGGTGGGGGCGCTTTCGTCATCAGTGACCTGGTGGACAGCAGCGGCGCTCACATCTACTGGTGGGGCGCCCAGTGGTGGAAGCAAGATCACTTGAGCACCGGACTGGCCCCGGCCGCCTTCAAAGGCTTCGAGAAGAGCAACGCCTCGCCTTGGTGCGGGCAGACCTGGACGACGGGCCCGGGCAACAGTCCAAATCCGCCGAAGACGGTCCCAGGCATGATGCTAGTGATCGTGTCTGGCCACATCACCAAGAAGGGTGCGGTGATCAGCGGCGATATCCTCCACATTGTGCTGGTCAAGACGAATCCGGGTTACGGACCGAACCCCGGACATCCAGGCACCGGAACGATCATCAGCCAGCTCTGCTGATGTGTATCTCGGCGTTTGCTTGGGATCCCAGCGTGGCGGACGTCGTGCGCGGGGCCAGAGCCGACACCACCCGGCCCGGCGACGGCGCGGGCCGGCCGGCCGACCTGGTGGGACGGGTGGGTTCGAACTCCATCTGAATTCATGCGTCGACCACGGCCGGTTGGCGGACAGTCGCCGACGCTCAGCGGACGGGGCGCAACGGACGACCCGGCTCGCTTTGCGCGCCGCAGTTGATATGGCCCGGGCCTTTCCCTGGCTCTGGCTGACCTCGCTGGCGCCTATCCCAGACCCGCCACTGGTGACTCAGGCGGCCTCGAACGCCATGGGTGTCCAAGATCTTTCGGCCGGCTGGCCGCCGACACCCTCACGGACGATCTGGCCGAGAAGTATCTGCTACTGCTCTCGCCGCGACCAAACCGGTATTGGAACAGCTGGAGGCGAGTGCGGGACTCGAACCCGCGGTGGAGGTTTTGCAGGTCGGACTGAACGGTCCACCGAGGTCCGCGATGGTCCGTCCTGTATTCAGGATCGCCAGTCGTTATCCGCCAAAGTCCGCCGTCAGACGCCGCGGCTGGTGGGCGTTGCCGTCACCACTGCCGTCACCGCCCGTTGTTGCCTCGACGAAAATCCACGCCGATCACGATATGGATCAGCCCGCTTATCGGTACAGAACTTGTCCAAACGACTGTTCGCCAATCAGGTGCCTGCCCAGCGTTATCTCAAGGCCTCCTTGCGGTCTCGAGACAACTGGACAGCTTCCGGATCGATCCCTGGGTGAATCTTCTGATGTCGGATCGACCCTTCGGACGGTTCGACCGGGTTATCGGATTCGGTCCGCCGCTTTTCCTATAGGGCTCGTAACAGCGGTCACGCCTGGGCAGCGCGGCATGGGGTGGCAGCGTAGTCAGCACCGATCACTACGGTGCGGAGATTAAAGTGCTGGACCGCCCGAATAGGACGGCCTATTCTCGGGCGGTGGGACTGACAGGTGTCGCGACGCTTCCGGCTCTGATCGGGCGGGACGCCGAGTGCGCTTTGGTGGACGCGATCATTTCCCGGCTTCCTGAGGCGGGCGGAGCGCTGCTCGTCCGTGGTGAAGTCGGCATCGGTAAGTCGGCGCTTCTCGAGCGCGGACGGGTGAGTGCGGTGGCCGCAGGTGCACTACCTCTTATTACGGTCGGAGTTGAGTCAGAAACCGAGCTCACGTTCGCCGGCCTGCATCAACTCCTCCTTCCGATCTTTGGACTCAACAGTCGTCTGCCCGTCCCGTTGGGACGCGCATTGGACGCTGTGTTCGGCGTAACCGATGAAGCCACTCCCGATCTTTATCGCGTTGCAATGGCTGCGCTTTACCTTCTGACGGTTGCCGCCGAGTCCGCGCCACTCGTAGTGGAGGTCGACGACGCTCACTGGATCGATCGAGCGAGCGCGCGGGTGATCGCATTCATCGCTCGGCGCCTCGAGAACGAGCCGATCGCGCTTCTGGGTGCGGTCAGAACGGGTTATGCAACGCCGCTCGACGATGCTGGGCTACCCGTGCTCGAACTCGAACGGCTCAGTCCCATCGCAGCCGGGCAGCTGGTCGACCTGCGGTCCCCCGGCCTTCATCCGATAGTTCGCGCCCGCGTCCTCGCGGAGGCGGCCGGCAATCCGCTCGCCATCGTAGAGCTCGCACGAGCCATTCCCACCGAAAGCGCCGCCCACGGCGGCATCATGGTGCAACCCACTAACCTCACGGCGCGGTTGGAGCGGGCTTTCGCCGCACGACTCGACGGGCTGCCCGGCGCGACTCGCGATGTGCTGCTCGCCGCGGCGCTCGACAGCCGCGCGTCGCTCGAGGAAATCCGTGCATCGGCGGCTCTGATTCGAAGCGCCCCCGTCCCGACAGGCAGCCTCGATGCGGCCACAAGCGCCGGACTCGTTGCCGTGGTGAACGGCGAGCTGCAGTTCCGGCATCCTCTTATTCGCTCGGCCGTCCGCCAGGACGCAACCTCGGACGAAGTTGTCGAAATGTATGGCGCTCTATCGCAAGTCGTCGACGATCCCGAACGTCGCCTTTGGCACCGGGCAATGTCGGCCACCGTCAGTGACGAGGGCCTCGCGGCAGATCTCGAGACGTACGCGAGAGCTTCCGCGAGACGCGGTGCCGTGGC
>Ga0099829_10002365_pt1 | contig 10816 bp, 8 predicted proteins | sample CZO8metaG_3_FD_79336 | JGI IMG/M metagenome (GOLD analysis project Ga0099829, IMG submission 79336) | Vadose zone soil microbial communities from the Eel River Critical Zone Observatory, Northern California, USA - CZOApr15con2H2.8 metaG | ecosystem: Environmental > Terrestrial > Soil > Vadose...
CACCAGATCCTCGACGTCGCGGTGCATACGTTTCGCGATGTTCTTCAGATTGTCGATCACCGGTGCGTCGAGATCCACCGCCCCTTTGCAGGAAGGCCCGACCACAATCTTCTCCATATAACAGTCGGGTGCGTTGAGCAACCCGCCACTCTCGGAAGCGGCCAACACCGTGATAGCGCCAGGCGCGCCGGTGGCGCACAGATTTGTGCCTTCCAGGGGATCGACGGCGATATCTACTTCGGGAACCTCGGTTCCGTCGGGAAACTCGGCACCAACCTTCTCGCCGATGTAAAGCATGGGAGCCTCATCGCGTTCGCCCTCGCCAATCACGATGGTGCCCCGCATGGGGATGGAGTCCATGGTCTTCCGCATGGCTTCAGTCGCAACCTGGTCGGACAGCTTGCGTTCCCCCTGGCCCATCGTGTGAGCGGAGGCGATGGCGGCAGTCTCCACCACCCGCAAAAATCTAGAGGCCAGATCACTCTCTATGTTCCGGCCAAAGGTCCTGGCTTTAGCCTCCGATTTGGTATTGGTTGCCATAAGTGCCTCCGTATGAACCGGTTTGTGACTATAACTCCAACTGACGCGAGAGCGATAGTAGGGGGCGGGTGCTTATGCGGGCACCCACTTGCGCGGCGTGAGCCGCACGACACTTGCACGGGACGACAAGCAGAAACACGGTTTCGAAGCGGGGCGAGGGTTAGGAGAAAAGAAAGCCGCGTGTTCCTCTGGGTTAATCGTGCTGAGGGCGCTTTCGCGCCGCCGCACAAGCTTCTAGCCGGGCATGCAGTGACTATCCCTAAAGGACGCCTGAAGCCTGGGAAGCTGATCCGGGCAGCTCCCTAAGGAGGCCCAATCCCATGCGGAACACGCGGACGCGAAAAATTTTGCCCCTCCAACGTCCGGCCTGTCAATGCCCGAATTTGGTGCAGTTGAACTGGTTTCGGCCGGTTAAAATGCGTCAATCCCGGTTACGCTCTGACCGATGATCAGGGTGTGAATATCGTGCGTGCCTTCGTAGGTTTTCACTGACTCCAGATTCGCCATGTGGCGGAAGATGGGATATTCGTCGGCCACGCCGTTGGCGCCCAGAATGTCGCGCGCCATGCGGGCACACTCCAGAGCCATCCAGACATTGTTCCGCTTGGCCATGGAGATGTGCTGCGGCGCAGCCTTGTCCTTATCTTTGAGGCGTCCGACCTGCAGCACCAGCAACTGTGCCTTGGTGATTTCGGAGATCATCCAGGCAAGTTTTTCCTGGACCAGTTGGTGAGAAGCGATCGGCTGATCCCGGAACTGCTTGCGGAACAATGAATACTGCAGGGCGCAATCGTAGCAAGCCATCGCGGCACCGACTCCTCCCCAGGCGATGCCGTAACGCGCCTGGCTGAGGCACATTAGGGGAGACTTCAAGCCACCGGTTTTCGGCAGCAGATTCGATTCTGGTATGCGCACGTCTTGCAGGGAAAGGCTCGAAGTCACGGACGCGCGCAACGACCATTTGCCGTGAATGTCTTCGGCCCGGAAGCCCGGCCGGTCCGTTTCCACCAGAAAGCCGCGAATATTGTTGTCTTCTTCTTCCACTTTCGCCCAGATCACAGCAACATCCGCGATGGAGCCTGAGGTGATCCACATCTTCTCGCCGTTGAGAACGTATTCCTTGCCCGACTTCGCTGCGCGAGTTCGCATGCCGCCGGGGTTCGAGCCAAAATCCGGCTCGGTCAACCCGAAACAGCCGATCTTTTCGCCCTTCTGCATCACCGGGAGCCAGGCCTGTTTCTGCTCGTCGCTGCCAAAGGCGTAAATCGGATACATGGCCAGCGATGAGTGGACGCTGACGAAGGAGCGGATTCCGCTGTCACCCCGCTCCAATTCCTGCATCACCAGACCGTACTCGACATTCGACATCCCGGCGCAGCCGTAGCCCTTGAGGCTGGCGCCATAGAAGCCTAGGTCGGCCATCGGCTTCACCAGTTCCTTCGGGAAGCGCCCGACGCGGTTGCACTCCTCGATGATGGGAATCAGGTTGTCTTCAATGAATTTGCGGGTAGTATCGCGGACCAGACGCTCATCGTCCGTGAGCAAGGAGTCGAATTCGAGGAAATCGACCTCCCGGAACTTGATAGCCATCAGCTTCTCGTTTCTGTTTCGTAGCCGCGAATCGGGCAGACACTCAGAAGTGGAAACCCTAGAAGGTAACAAAGCGTGACTAAACCCGTCAAACCGCCGGTTAAACCAGTGTGGGAACGGATTTTACAATCTTTTTGCAAGCCATCGGCGGGTTTTCGGCCAAGCGGCATCTAAGCTTAAAGTAAGTTGCGCTGCGGCCCAAAGACGAGCACAATACAGCCGTTTCCCGACATGAGACTCAACCTGCTCCAGCGACGAATGGCACGGGTGATTACATCCGGCGTAGCCTGTCTGGCTGCGTTGCCGATTTCGGCCAGCGCCGCCGATATCCCCGCCACCCGGATTTCCCTGGATCAAGGCTTTCGCCTGCTTTACAACCTTGATTTCGACCAGGCTCACCAGGTGTTTCTTTCCTGGCAGCGCGAGCATCCGCAGGACCCAGTCGGACCCACCGCGGAGGCGGCAGGATTGCTGTTCTCCGAGTTTCATCGCCTGGGGGTCCTGGAGTCTCAGTTCTACGCGGATGACAAAAGTTTTCTGAACCGTGAAAGGGTCGTTCCTGACCCCAGTCTGCGCGACGGCTTCAACGCGGCGTTGGCCCGCGCCCGGACCGTCGCCAGTGCTCGCCTCACCGCAAGTCCCCAAGATCGGGATGCGCTATTTGCCATGACCCTGTCATCCGGCCTGCAGGCCGACTATGCGGCCATGATCGAAAAACGCAATCTGCCCTCCCTGCGATACACCCGGGAGGCGAATGACTGGGCTGCCAAGCTGCTGGCAGTGGACCCAAATTGTTACGATGCACACGTGGCGACGGGTTTCAGCAAATACATCATCGGCAGCATGGCGGCGCCATTGCGATGGATCATGCGGCTGGGCGGCGTTGCGGGAGACAAGAAGGAAGGAATCGCCGAGTTGCAACTAACCGCGGACCACGGCCATTACCTGGGACCCTTCGCGCGCATCCTCCTAGCCATTGCGTATGTGCGCGACAAAGACAATGCCCGCGCCCGGGGAGTGCTGGCCGCACTCCGCGATGAGTTCCCCAAGAATCCCCTATTCGCCCACGAAATCGCCCGCTTGGATGCCGTTCACTAAGTGTGGCGTGGGCGCTCTCGCCCGCGTGATTTCGACTCTCCCCAGGGCTCTTCGCAGCTGAAAGCGAGTTGCTTGTTCAGCCTGGTTCATGCGAAATTCACCACGCTGTAACACTCCTGTAACATTCACGGCGTAAAACTGCGGCATTAACATAAGGAGGACCATTCTGTGATCCGCCGCATCGTGCTATTGTGTCTCGCTCTCGCCCTACCTGCTTTAGGGCAGACAACTTTGAACGGGGCCGGAGCCACTTTCCCCAATCCCATGTATCAAAAGTGGTTTAGCGAATACCACAAGGCCCATCCCGATATCCAGTTCAACTACCAATCCATCGGAAGCGGCGGCGGCATCCGTCAGGTGCTGGCGCAGACGGTCGATTTCGGCGCCAGTGACGGTCCCATGTCCGACGAGCAACTGTCTCAGGCGAAAACCAAGATTCTGCACATTCCGACCGTCCTCGGAGCCGTAGTCCCGGCTTATAACGTTCCCGGCGTTACCGGGGAGTTGAAGTTCACACCGGAGGCCCTGGCTGGAATCTTTTTGGGCAAGATCACCACATGGAACGATCCGGCCATAGCCAAGGCAAACCCTGGGGTCAGCCTGCCTAACCAGACGATCATCGTGATCCATCGCTCCGATGGCAGCGGTACTACCTATATCTTTACTGACTATCTGTCCAAAGTAAGCTCCGATTGGCAGAATGGGCCAGGCAAGGGAACTTCCGTGAAGTGGCCGGTCGGTTTGGGCGGCAAAGGTAACGAGGGCGTCGCCGGAATGATCCGCCAGATGCAAGGTGGGATCGGCTACATCGAACTCATTTACGCGGTGCAGAATAAGATTGACTACGGAAGTGTTAAGAACGCATCCGGAGCATTCGTGAAAGCTTCTCTGGAAAGCGTGACTGCCGCTGCGGCGTCCGCCAAGAGCATGCCCGCGGATTTCCGCGTCTCCATCACCAACGCGCCCGGTAAGGACGCCTATCCCATTTCCAGCTTCACCTGGTTACTGATACCGGAAAAGTCCAAGGAGGCGGGCAAGGGCAAAATCCTAGCCGATTTTCTGACCTGGATGGTTGACGATGGCCAGAAAATGACCGCGGACCTTGCCTACGCACCCTTGCCGGAGAGTGTAGCGGCAAAGGTAAAAGGCGCCATCAAGCAAGTGCAGTAACAGCAGCTCTGAGAAGAGCCGCTGTCGAGAAAAGGAATAGCAGGTGCGAGGGACGGTCGGAAGCGCCCGTCCCTTTTCGCATCAACTCTTTACAGATCAAAATTCGATGCGACAGCCGGCGCTCCATCCCCCTCCCCGCATGTTCTATACTTACTCTTAGATGAAGTATTTCTGTGCGAGCGCGGCGCTGCTGGCGGTACTGATTTCACTGCCCAGTCTGCAGGCGGCGGAAAAGCAGTACGGGACGGGCCGGATCGTCAGCGTGGAGAAAAAAGCTCGCGAACGGGTTCTCTACTATCTGGTGAATACTCCCGTGACTCAGGATGATCCGTACTACGAACTCTCGCTGCAACAGAGCAACTGGCTATACCTCGCCGAATACACGCCCCGGCACGCTGCAGACAGCCTGCCCGACGACTGGAAGCCAGGCACTGAAGTTCAGATGAAGGTTGCCGACAAGCACCATGCGTGGGTTAAGCTGCCGGGAGGGTCTGAATTGCAGCTGATTGTCGTGAAACGCGTACCGGCGGCAACCGGGGACATGGCCGCTCCCAACGCGGTGCCAGTCCAGAAATGATCAGCGGCTAATCACCGGCCGTCAGAGATCAGTGGTCAGAGGGCAAGGAGCGGCCAGCGCCTGACCACTAATCGCGGGCCCCTGACCCTTTTCGCCTATGTCACGCCTCGCGCTCGATAGTCCGGCCTACTACATCAATCGAGAAGCCTCCTGGCTCGCCTTCAATCGCCGCGTCCTCGAAGAAGCCCAGGACGAGAAAAACCCCCTGCTGGAGCGGTTGAAATTTCTTTCCATCTCCGCTAGCAACCTGGATGAATTTTTTGAGGTGCGTGTAGCTGGGCTGGTGCAACAGATTGAAGATGGGTACACCGAAGCCGGGCCCGACGGCCTCACCCTGGTTGAGGAGCGCGACGTTGTTTCCCGTGAAACCCACAAATTTGTGGACGACCAGTATCAGTGCTGGAACGAAGATCTGCGGCCGGCGCTCTCCGCCCAGGGAATCCGGGTTCTTGGCCTGCACGAGCTGGATTCTCGCGCGCGGACGTTTATCGAAGAATACTGTGAGCGGGAACTCGATCTCCTGCTCACACCGGTGACGGTGGACCCGGCACATCCTTTTCCACGAGTGATCAATAAGGCCCTATCGGTGGGTTTCCTGCTTCGCCGCCGCCGCCGGTCCGCGCTCACTTACACCGGAGTGGTCACGGTGCCACGAGCTCTGCCACGATTGGTACGGCTGCCCTCGGAGGGAACGGACGATTTCATCTTTCTGGCCGATCTGGTCGCGTTCCACGCGTCGCGCATGTATCACGGCTACGACATCGTATCTTCTGCCGCATTCCGCGTCACCCGCAATAGCAATCTTTATCTGGCGGAGGAGGAATCGCGCAACCTGCTGGAATCCGTACGTACTGAGTTGCATAACCGGCGGAAAGGCGATGCCGTGCGCCTGGAGATCGAATCCGATGCTGATCCCGAAATCATCGAACGCCTGCGCACCAACTTCGAACTGGAGCCCTGGCAGGTTTTTTCCGTCAACGGTCCGGTGAATCTCTCGCGCCTGTTCAATATTTACGAGCAGACGGCGCATCCCGATCTCAAGTTCAAAGCTTTTATCCCGCGCGAACTTCGGCTCACCGCCAAGTCGCAGGATTTGTTCGAGGAACTCCGCCGCCACGATATTCTGCTGCACCACCCCTTCGATTCCTACGATGCCGTGGTTTCGTTCATCGAATCTGCGGCCCAGGACTCTCGGGTACTTTCCATCAAACAGACGCTGTACCGCACCAACGAGCATTCGCTGATCGTTCCCGCGCTCATCGCCGCCGCGGAAAAGAAGGAAGTCACGGCAGTGGTGGAACTGAAGGCCCGCTTCGACGAAGACAGCAACATCCGCTGGGCCCGCGACCTGGAGGACGCCGGAGTGCAGGTATTCCACGGTCTGGTCGGCCTGAAGACTCATTGCAAGCTATCGCTATTAGTCCGCCGGGATCTTGATGGCGTAACTCGCCGCTATGCCCACCTCGGAACCGGGAACTATAACGCCAGTACCGCGCGCATCTACACCGACTTGAGCCTGCTCACCGCCGACCCGGAAATTACCGCCGCGGTGCACGACGTGTTCAACTTCCTGACGGCTTATGCCGAGCATCCCAAGTACGAACCGCTTCTGGTCTCGCCGCTCGATCTGGCGGAAGGCTGTCTGGGGCTGATCGCTCGTGAGGCTGAGCACGCGCGTTACGGCCGCCCAGCTCACATCATCGCAAAGATGAACGCCTTGCTCGACAAGAACATCATCATGGCCCTGTACCGTGCCTCGCAGGCAGGCGTGAACGTTGACCTGATCGTCCGTGGCATGTGTGCTCTGTGTCCCGGCGTACGCGGGGTTAGTGACCGCATTCGCGTGCGCAGCATTGTGGGTCGCTTCCTCGAGCACAGTCGTATTTTCCATTTTGCCAACGGAGGCCAGGAGGAGGTCTATCTCAGCAGCGCCGACTGGATGCCGCGCAATCTCTACGAACGCGTGGAGGTCATGTTTCCCCTGAAGGACCCGCTAGCCCGCGAGCGGGTGCGCCAGGAGATTTTAGACGCCTACCTGGCGGACAATTTAAAGTCCCGTATCCTCCGGAAAGATGGCACTTACGTGCGTAGCTGGCAGGCGGAGCGCAAAGGCAAGCCCCCGGCGGGAGCCTCGGCCTTCAGTTCGCAGGACTTTCTGCTCGGACTGGCCGAGGGTAAACAAGGGTTGGAGGCTCTGCCCTTGCCCAGGACACGAAGAGCCCGTCGAGTCGTGCTCACAAAGGGACGGTAAACCGAAATGATTATCTATTTCCTGCGCCATGCCAGTGCCGGTGTGCCAGTAAGTAATCCCAAAAAAGACGAAAAGCGCGCCCTCGACGAAACCGGAGTCGAACAATGTGGCTACGTGGGACGGGCCTTGTCCGCGCTGGACGCGCAGGTGGACGTCATTCTTTCCAGCCCGTTAAAGCGAGCTGCTCAGACCGCCTCACTGGTCGGCAACGAGATGGGCCACGAGGGGAAGTTGCAACTCGAAGACGGATTGCGTCCTACGGCGTCTTTCGCGGATTTTCGCAAGATGCTGGACAAGTACGCCAAACACGAAGCCATCATGGTGGTTGGCCACAACCCGAATCTTAGCGAATTCCTGGGCCGGTCCATCAGCGAAACCGGATGCGAAGCCACGGTCGAACTTAAAAAGGGGGCAGTTGCCCGCGTGGAAATGAACCGCAATGCGGCGTCCCTAATGTGGTGCCTCACACCAAAAATTCTGCGTACCCTTCACGCGGCCGCCGCCGAGAGCTCCCGCCCAAAGACTTCCAGAAAATAACTTCTTTCTTTTTCCACCGCCCATAACTCCAGGTCTACGCTAGCTCGTGGTTTAGCCTGCAACACCAGGCGTACCTCGCCCTGGCTCAATCGCACCTGGGCTCCGCGCACGGCGCCCGAGCGTCCGAGGTTAAGCGCGCGCGCCAGCCGCAACAGAAGCGAAGCCTTGCGCACACTTTCCCGGTCGGCTGGTGGCAGGACCTTCATCGCTGTGTCGCTTAGCGCCGGTCGCGATTTGCCTAAATATCGAGCCGTGGCGGCGATAATCCGCCTTTGCTCCGGCGTGTATCCCAGAATTTCCGAGTGGGCCACGATGTAGTAGGCGTGCCGGTGCCGTCCGTTGCGATTCACGTAGTCCCCGACTTCGTACAACATGGCCGCCGCCGACAACCATTCCGCATATTCAGGCAGCAGCCGGTGTACGGACTTCAAGGTCTTGAACAAGTGCATGGCAGCTTCTCTCACTTGCAAAGCGTGGTTCATGTCCACGCGATAGTGGGCCACGGCGGCCCGAATCGAGTCCCACCGCTCCGATTGGATGTGCTTTCCCGAGCGCGTGCTGCGGTCGTATTCCGCGGCCATTTGAGCCAGCAGTCCGTCGCGCAATCCCAGCGGAGAATACCGGAACCCGGCCAGCTGGCAGCGGTCCAGAAGCTCGGCATAGACCACCGCGCCCGCGATTACGATCTCCGCCCGCCGCGGCCCGACCCCGGGCAGCTTAATGCGTTGCTCCAGGGGCAGGCGCGCCAGCATCTTGGCGATGCGGCGCATTTGCGTCCGTGAAACCATGGTGGCACGCGGACCTTTCGTTTTGTAGAGACCGTGACACACCGCAGCCAGGGAAGCCGCCGTGCCCGAAGTCGCAATCACCGCTTTTGGTCGGGACCGTACAATGCGGTCTGTAATCCGCCCAATCTCCCGTTCCACAAAACCCCGCAGACGCCGCAGTTCGGCCTTGCGGGGTGGATCATGCTGCAGGAATTCGTTGGTCAGGCGCACCGCGCCTAGAGGCAAACTCACCGTGTCACGAATATGACCCTGGCTGGAAATCGTCAGCTCACAACTTCCACCCCCGAGATCGACCATCAGAACTGGGGCAGAACTGACTCGCAGAGTTGAAACCAGGCCGAGGTGAATCAGGCGTGCCTCTTCCAGACCGGAGATGATTTCGACCTTCCATCCCGTCGTCGACCGCACCCACTCTAGGAAGGCCCGCGAGTTACGTGCGTCGCGCAAAGCGCTGGTGGCCACGACCCGTACTGAGTCCGCACCTTCCTGTTGCACCGCACGATGAAAGCGGCGCAAAACCTTGACGGTATCGGCAATCGCCTCTGGAGTGAGCAATCCTGTGCGGAAAACACCCTCGCCCAGGCGCGTGACCTGGCGATCTTCATGAATCTCGCGCAGACTACGTCCGGAAAGACGCGAGATTTTCAAACGAACCGAGTTCGATCCAATATCGACCGCGGCTAGAGTCGGCATGGGGAGGCAAATAGTGTACCGCGTGTGATGTAGCGCGGGCGCTGTAAATTGATCGCATTGCTTTACCCTGTTTGCGAAGTTCTTGGCGATCTTGGCAGTTAACGATTTTGCCCGCAAAGTTCGCGAAGTCAACGCAAGGATCGCAAAGCAAGCCGGTTTTTCGAGACCTGAAGCCGCACCACTCTTGCTCGTGACGGGAATGACTTCTCGACCCGATTTGTTATCCTACCCCGGATGCCGCGCGTCTTCCTGATCGATACTGACGTTGCCTCCGATGATGCTGTCGCTCTCATCATGGCTCTCCGCGCGCCCGAAGTACGCGTATGCGCGATCACTACGGTCGCCGGAAATGTCGAAGTTCAGCAAGCCACCCGCAACGCCTGCCACACGGTGGAACTCTGCGAAGCCACCGTCCCGGTCTATGTTGGCGCTGAAAAGCCGCTGCTTCGCCCCCATCAGAGCGCCACCTGGTTTCACGGCCGCGACGGGCTTGGAGATCACAACTATCCGCCGCCCCGCCAGTCTCCGGGGAAGTTGCCCGCCGTCGACGCCATGATCGCGGCGATCGAAGGGAATCCCGGACTCGTCGTTGTCACCCTGGGACCGCTCACCAATCTTGCTCTTGCGCTGGCGCGCAAGCCAGCAATCGCGGCCAAAGTCGGCCGCTGTGTGGTCATGGGGGGCGCTCCGTGCTGTGAAGGCAACGTGACCCCGGCCGCCGAATATAACATCTGGGTCGATCCGGAGGCGGCGCGGATCGTAATGCTCAGCGCTCTTCCGGTGGAACTGGTAGGCTGGCAAACCTCGCGCGGAGAGGCTGTTCTCAACGAAGCCGACATTGCTTGCATTCGGGGATTCAAAAGCGAAGTGGCCGACTTCGCCATCGAGTGCAACAGCCGCGCGCGTGCGGCCTACCTGGAGCAGACTGGAGAAGACGGCATCTCGCTGCCTGATCCGGTTGCGATGGCCATCGCCCTCGACCCGACGGTCGGCTCCCAGTGGAGCGAGCACTATGTAAATGTGGAAACCCACAGCGAGCTGACACGAGGGATGACGGTTGTGGATCGCCTTAATGTCGCTGCCGATGAGCGCAATCAAGCGGTTTGGGCCGACGTCCTGCGCCAGGGACGCAAAGTTAAAGTGTGCTGGACAATCGACACGAAACGCTGGAAGGAAGCCCTGTTTTCGGCTCTGCGGTAGTGGATTCGAGGCGCTCCTACCTCCGGGTTGAAGCAGATGTAACACTCCTATTTGATAAAGTAATCTGCGACTGTTGCGAATTGCTGGCCCAGCATGAAGCGTATTGTTTCAATTTTTAGCGTAGGGTTGATCGTTCGGCTCACCGCCGTCGCCTAACCCCTCTAAGACCTTCAATACTTTCGTGGGGAATAAATGAGGCGGGAGGGATAGCTCGTTGGATCGTAACGAATCATTCTTTTTCCTCTCCTTTCCATGATGCTCACCGACCTACTGCGTAGCTAGGCCCCCTGTCTATCCTTTAGTAGTTAGTCGTCTAATCGTGGCGAGGGTGTTTCTGCTGTTCGGTGTCCAAACCTCGACCGCTGCCCTAGC
>Ga0099829_10002375_pt1 | contig 10799 bp, 8 predicted proteins | sample CZO8metaG_3_FD_79336 | JGI IMG/M metagenome (GOLD analysis project Ga0099829, IMG submission 79336) | Vadose zone soil microbial communities from the Eel River Critical Zone Observatory, Northern California, USA - CZOApr15con2H2.8 metaG | ecosystem: Environmental > Terrestrial > Soil > Vadose...
GGATTGACGTGCGTCGGGGTCTCGCTGCGGAGGAGCTCGAAGCTCGGCAGCTCCGCGGCCGTGATGGCGGCGTAATCCACCAGCGTGCTGGTGAGCGGATTGCCGTCGGCGTCGTACAGCATCTCCTCCAGCAGCGCCTGCGCCACCCCCTGGGCGATGCCCCCGTGCCGCTGCCCCTCAGCCAGCACTGGGCTGACCACGGTACCGGCGTCATCGACGGTCACGTGCCGCAGCAGAGCGGCCTTGCCGGTCTCGGTATCCACCTCCACGAGCGCGAGATGGGTGCCGAACGGGAAAGTTGGCTGCCCTTCGGTGTAATTGACAGCTGCCGCCAGGCCATCGTCGCCGGCGTGGCCCGCGACCTCCGCCCAGGTCCGGCTGGCGGCCGGGTCGCCGCGCACCTGCCAGACCCCGCGCTCGGTGTCCAGCTCAAGGTCGGCCTCGCTGGCTTCGAGCATGTCCGCCGCTACCCGGCGGGCCTGCTCCTTGACCTCGACAGCAGCCTTGTGCACGGCGACCCCGCCCAGCTGCAGCGACCGCGACACATACGTGCCGACCCCCATCGGGATGAGGTCGGTGTCGCCGTGGATCACCGTGACCTTCGCCATCTCGATGCCCAGCTCGGCCTCGACGAGCATGGCCCAGGTGGTGTGGTGACCCTGGCCGTGCGCCGAACTGCCGGTGTAGACCGTGGCCGTGCCGTCGCCGTCCACGACGAGCCGGGCGGTCTCCCCGCCCTCCGCGTCCGCGGCGGTGATCTCCACGTAGCTCGCCAGCCCGATGCCCAGCTGCAGCACGTCGCCCCGTTCTCGCCGGCGCGCCTGCTCCGCCCGCAGCTTTTGGTACCCTGCGCCGACCAGCACCTTGTCCAGTGCCTCGGCATATGCCCCGGTGTCATAGACGGGCCCGCAAGGGGAGCTGTACGGGAACTTGTCGGGCGGCACCAGGTTGATCCGGCGGACCTCTGCCGGGTCCCTGCCGATCTCGGCGGCGAACAGGTCGACGGCCCGCTCGATCGCGGCCGTCGCCTCTGGCCGCCCGGCCCCACGGTACGCGAAGGTCGGAGTCGTGTTGGTCACAACCACGCTGGAGGCGGCCTCGACGCGGGGGATGTCGTACGGGCCAGCCGCCATCAGGCGGGTGAGGAAGGGAAGGAAGCCGCCCATCCGCGGGTAGGCACCCGCGTCCTGCACGATCTCGAGCCGGTAGGCCAGGATGCGCCCGTCCCTGGCTCCGCCAATCTTGATGACCTGCCGCTGGGCTCGCCCGTGCGTCATGGCGACCAGGTTCTCGCTGCGCGTCTCCGTCCAGCTCAGCGGGCGGCCGACGTGCTTGGCCGCCCACGCGACCACGAGTGCGTCCCGGTCGATTCCGACCTTGGCGCCGAATCCGCCGCCCACATCAGGGGCGACCACCCGGATGGCGCCGGGATCAAGCCCGAGCACGCCGGCCAGCACGAACCGGGAGATCTGCGCGTTCTGAGTGCTCACCCAGACGGTCAGCTTGCCGTCGGCCCACTCGGCAGCGGCGGCGCGCCCTTCCAGCGGGACCGGTGCGAGCCGCTGGTTCACGATGGTCCGCTGCAACACGACGTCGCAGCCATCGAAGGTCGTGCCGTCGGCTGGCGTGCCACCAGTGACGGCGACGTTTGACCCGGCCGCGGGGAACAGCAGCGTCCCGCCAGCCAGCGCCGCGTCGGCGCCCACGACCGCCGGCAGCGGCTCGTAGTCCACGCTGACCAGCTCGGCGGTGTCCTCGCCCTGGTAGCGGTCATCGGTGATCACGATTGCCACCGGCTCGCCGACGTAGCGCACCCGGTCAACGGCAAGGAGCGGCTCCGCCCATGGACCGCCAAGCGGCAGCGGGGCGGCCTCATTGCCGCCGCCCCCGTCGTCGGGCGGTGGCGGCGGCAGGTCGTTCAGGTCCGCCGCGGTCAGCACGGCGATCACGCCGGGCGCCTCCTGCGCCGCCGAGACGTCGATGCCGGTGATGAGCGCGTGCGCGATCGGGCTGCGTACGAACGTGACCCGCGCCGCCTCCGCCAGTTCCGGCATACGCAGGTCATCGACGTATGTGCCGCCGAGCGTCAGCAGCCGCGGGTCCTCGGTCCGCATTACCCGGGTACCCAGGATGCTCATGTGGCTTCCCCGCCTTCCGATGCGTGACCTCCCGCGACGTGCCGCCCGCGGCCGCGCGGCCGCGGGAGCGCAGGCCCGCGCGGTGCGCCTAGTATTACGGCGCCGTCAGGCGATGGCAACAGCCGCCGCGCCGGCGCCATCGTGATCCGGCCCGGCCGGCCGAAGGGATGAGTCATGATCGAGCCCTACCAAGCCCTGGGCCTCGTACCCACCATGCGCGGCATCCGCCACCGGCGTGAGATCGAGACCAACCTTGAGCACCTATCGCACCTCATCAAGGCCGCCTCGTGGCTGTCCAGCCTGGACTTGCCGGTGCGGCTCATCGCGATCCCGGAGGGCGCGCTGCAGGGTTTCAACGACGAGGTCCTGGATCTCGATCACGAGGAATTTGCGCGGGAGTGCGCGATCGACATCCCGGGCCCCGAGACGGATTATCTCGGCGCGCTAGCCCGGCAATGGAACGCTTTCTTGATGGCCCAGGCGAAGGCCCGTCATCCCGAGTTCCCCGGGCGTTTCTTTAACGTTGGCTTCGTCCTCAGCCCGGCGGGCGAGGTAATTCTCCGGCATTATAAGGTGGTGCCGCTGCTCCCCGTCGAGCATTCAATGACGCCACATAACGTCTGGGACAAGTGGATCGAGCTATACGGCCGCAACCTGGATGCATTTTACCCGGTTGCCGACACGGAAATCGGCCGGCTCGGGTTCCTGATGGCCAACGAGGGATCGTATCCGGAAAACGCACGGGGCCTGGCAATGAACGGCGCTGAGGTTGTCTACCGGGGTCCATATCCGCACCCGCACGTCGGCAACGGCCTGTTCGAGATCCAGAATCGCGCGCGTGCTCTCGACAACAACCTGTACCTGATCGCGTGCAATGTGGGTACCTACTACCTGCACTCCGATTCCACTGTCGCGATCGATACTTTCGGTGGCGGATCGGCCGTGATCGACTACCGCGGGCAAATCATCGGGCGACACGACTACAGCGGCGGATCCTCCTGGGTCGCCGGAACTGTGGACGTCCAGGCGCTACGCCAGTTCCGGGCGAATGCCCAATGGGACAACTGGATCAAGGACCTCACTACCGAGCAGTACCAGCTTATTTACGAAGCGCCGGTATATCCGAAGAATATCTATCTCGACCATGCTCCGTACGGGCACGATGAGTATCGCCGTGAAGTGACGGCCAAGCAAATTCGGCTCATGCACGAGCGGGATATCTGGGTGCCGCCGGACAGCTGAGCCACCCGGCTGCCTGCGGCTCAGCCGCGCTGAGCTGGCGGCGAAGCCAGCAGCGCATGCCGGACGATCTCCAGCGGATGCCGGGCAGCACGCCCGGTCCCGTGCGCTATCTGCTGTCGGCAGGAAACACCGGTCGCCGCGATGATCGTGTCCTGCGGCTCGGCCCGGATGGCAGGAAAGAGCCGGAGCTCGCCGATGCTCATGGACAGTTCGTAGTGCTCAGATATCGGGCTGCTCAGGTGGTCAGCCGTCGAGCCGGACCGCGAGGGCACGACCTGATACCACCCGCAGCGCCGGGATCCGTGACTCGGGCGGGCGCCGCCTGGATGCTCGTGCTGTTTCGCACTGGTCGGGGAATGGGAATTTAGTGCCGTCCGCGTGACAACTTGGCAGAACACGCGGGGATCAGCGGCTGTACGCTTGCTGCTACCTCTGCGGTGGCGGAGGATGGGGGTGGCTGAATCAGGAACAGCGGCACCGGGCGCCAGCCCGGCTGAAGCTCCTGAGCAGGCAGCCACGGGGGGGTCGCGTGACTGTTCAGATGAGGCTGCTCGCGGTAGCGGCAGCGGCAGCCATGGCGCTGCCGGTCACGGTTGCGGCGGGCCCGGCCCAGGCGCAGTCCCTGTGCGGCACGATGGTGGCCACCGCGCCGCCACAGCATGTGCTGATCGTGATGCTGGAAAACAGGAGATACAACCAGGTGATCGGCAACAGCGCGGCTCCGTTCGAGAACTCGCTGGCCAGCTCGTGCGGCCTGGCCACGTCCATGTGGGGAGCAACCCACACAAGTGCGGCGAACTACCTGGCCACCAGCGCCGGGGAGTTCCCGGCCACGTCGGTGAAAGGATGCAACTACGCGGCCTGCGCCGACGGCAATACGAGTATCTATCAGCAGCTGGACACGGCCGGCCTGAGCTGGAAGGCATACGAGGAATCCATGCCGTCGGCGTGTGACAAGTCCAGCGCCGCCCCGTACAAGATTGGCCACAACCCGCCGGTCTTCTACACCGGGATCAGCAGCGCCGAGTGCCAGGCCAAGGACGTGGGAGTCGCTGATCTGACCGCGCCAAGCGGCGCGTTCTGGAACGATCTGCAGGCCGGCACGCTGCCCGCGCTGTCCTGGATCACGCCGAACACCAGCAACGACGGCGAGAACAGCTGCGGCGGCAACTGCGCGCTGTCCATCGCCGACACCTGGCTGCAGAACTTCGTCGGCCTGGTGGCAGGCTCGGCGCAGTACCAGTCCGGGAGCACTGTCATCTTCGTCACCTATGACGAGGGCTGGGGCCCGGACGCGACCGCCGGAGAAAATTGCGCCAACGAAACGGCTGATCTCGGCGGCCAGCAGCCGTCCTGCCACGTGCCGTTCTTCGTCGTCTATCCCGGGACGGTTCCCGGCACCCAGGACACCGCGTTCTTCGATCACTACTCGGTGACGCGCACCGTCGAGGACTTCTTCGCGCTCTCCTACCTGGCGCACGCCGGGGACGCCCAGACCGCCTCGCTGGCCGGGCACTTCGGCCTCGTGCATCCTTGATGCTGAGCTGGCCGGACTGGCCCAGCGGCCCGCGATGACCCCGGATCGGGCCCGCGCCATGCTGGGCATCGGTGACCGCCGCTGAAACGCGGTCGGGCTGACACGAAAACTGGGTCCCGGTGGGCGCGCGGCAGCGAACCCTGGCCTGCGCGGTGGCGAGGGTGCGGGATGGCGTTGATTGTGCGGCTCGAAGGGCCGGGTGCCGGATCGGCGGCGGCTCCTGGGCTGTCGGGAGTCAGGGCTTGTGGTCAGGCGCCGGCTGGTAAGGCGGCCTGCGGGGGGCTGATGGTGATGGTGATGGTGCAGCCGGGGTGGAGCTTTTGCAGCTGGCGCTCCAGGAATGCCTGGCGGTGCTGGGGTGATTCCCTGCGGGTGCGGAAGTCAGCGCCCGGCTCCTGGTAGGGCGTTCCGGCCTGGAGGACCTGGTAGGCGATCTTCAGCAGGGTGTGCGCGATCGCCGTGATCGCCTTCTTCTTCGCGCCCGGGTTCTTGTCCCCGCCGAAGCGGCGGACCAGCCGGCTGTACCTGGCCTGCAGCCGTCCCCGGACCCGGATCGCCGCCCAGGCGGCCTGGACCAGCATCGGCTTGATGTAGGTCCCGGCGTCACCGGTCCGGCCGTGCTTGCGCTTGCGGGCGCTGATGTTGTTGCCCGGGCACAAGGTGACCCAGGAGGCGAGTTTCTCGTGGCCGGGGAAGTACCGGTGCGGCGCGGGGCCGATCTCGCCCAGCCACGCCCAGGCCACCACGTCGCCGAAGCCGGGGATGGTCTTGAGCAGGTCCGCCTCGCGCTGCCAGCGGCCGGCCTTGCCCGCGATCCGCTGGCCGGGGTCATCGACAGCGGTGCCGAAGCCGGCGATGCGGTCCAGGTGCAGGCGGCACAGCAGCGCGTGATGCCCGGTGAACCGCCCGGCCAGCGCCTGCGACAGGTCGGCCAGCTTCCCGGCCGTCCGCATCCGGCCGATCGCCAGGTCGGCCAGCACCTGGCCGCGGCGTTCCCCGTCGATCAGCGCCTCGATCATCGCCGTGGCGGACTTGCCGGTAATATCGCTGGCAACCGAGCCGAGCTTAATGCCGGCCGATTCCAGCGCCTTGGCCAGCCGCTGGATCTCGGAAGTGCGGGCCTGCACCGTCTTCATCCGGTACCGGGTCAGGTCCCGCACCTCCTTCAGCTCCGGGGCCGGGATATAGGACCCGCGCAGCAGCCCGCACTCGAACAACTCCGCCAGCCGGGCGCAGTCCTTCGCGTCGGTCTTGTGCCCCTTCAGCGCCCGGGCGTGCGCCGGGTTGATCACCGCGATCTCCTCGAAGTCCTCCTCGGCCAGCGCGTAATACACCGGCTCGGTGCAGGCCCCGCTGGCCTCCATAACCACATGGCTCACCCCGCGCCGGCGCAGCCCGGCGGCCATGTGCCGGAGCACCCCGTAGAACGTCCGGAACTCCAGGATCTCCGTCTTGCGGGTCCACGGCTTGTCGCCCGGCGACCGGATCGCGACCTTGACCATGTCCTTGTGCACGTCGATTCCCGCGACGCGCTCGTGCAGCACCTTCATGCGCGGCCACCTCCTGCAGCGGCAACCCCCCGCCAACGGGACAGGCGCGCCGCCCGCCAGAGCCCCGGTCAGTACAGGAGACTGACACACGCGCACGCAGCAGCAACGGGGGTTACCCGGGAAGGGGCTCGGGCGCCAATCTAACTCACGGCCTCGAACGGTCCAAGCGCAAACGGCGACGACGAGCGGCACGTCAGCACAACTGTGCGCCTTCCGCCCTCCCGCCACTGCCCGATCACCGCAAAACCCCAGCCGCCAGCGACCCGCACCACGCCAGCAGCGGGAGGGACCCAGTTTTCGTGTCCCACGGCAGCGCCACGCAGTGGAGCATGATTTCTAACTCGACAGTGATCGTGAGGCGCCTGCCGCCAGGCAGGTCCTGGCGCGTGGACCAGCAGCGACGCGCTGGCCGGGAAGCAGGCGAAGTCGTCAGCGTCCGTCGCCTCCTGAGCCAGTCCAGACCCAACCCGGCGCCAGTCAGAAGAGCGAGCGCAGGTCACCGGAAGCGGACTTCGCAGCGCCGCCTAGCAACGGGACGCCGTAGGTCTCCTCGATAGCCCGCAGCGTTCCGTAGTGACTCCCGGCGGTAGTCAGCCGCGCGCCGCGCGCCGTCTGCTGCGAAATGACGATAGTGGCCACCTGCTCGGTCGTCTGCCCTTCGTCGAAGGTGAGAATCACCGTGCCTCCGGCGTGGTACCACTGCGAGGCGAGCACGATGGGAATCTCTTTCCGCAGGAAAGCGTCTCCGTCGGCATACGTTCCGTTGTGCATGTCGTGGATAAGGTTTGGTGTCACCCACATGAAGTCGGGTGCCGTATTGTTCTGCAGGTCTCTGGCGAACTGGGTGAACGGCACGATCCGGTTGCACTGGGCGGGATTATTGCGGATCGACTCGAAGTAAACGAATGGGTTGTGGTTCACGTCGTAGTTGCCGGGGCCGAATGTATCGCTGAGGTCGCATGGCCTCGGCATATCCTCCATGTACGCCTTCCAGCTGTACCCCGCGTGCGCCAGCTGGTCCACCACGGTCGGGCCCGGGTAGGTCCCGTCCGCTGGCGTCGTGTCCTGCGGGTTGTTCTGGATGGAACCCGAGATCAGCCCGACGTAGTTGGGCAGGCTTGGATGGGAGAGGTCGTTCCAGTGGGTTGCGAGGCCGTAGCGTTCCGCCAGGCTGTTCAGGTATGGCAGCTTCGCATTCCCGATGACCTGCTGCAGGCTGTGGTTTTCTTCGACGATGACCATGACATGCGGATGCCCGGGCGAGGTCGCCGCCGGAGACGGGGCGATCGCTCGTGCCGACGTTGGATTGGGCGCGGGCTTTGTGGTCGCAACTGAATGCCGCGCCGACGAGGCTCCGGCGGCTGACCGCGGCGAAGCCCCGCACCCCGCACTCGCGACCAGCAGCACCAGCGATATGCCCGCCACGAAGATGCGTATCCGTGGGCAGGGTGCCCTCGCGTCAGAGTTCATGCCGAAGGCGCCGTGCCGGATGTGAGCCATTACGCCCGTGCCCGCGAGCCGAGGGCGCTCAGCCTCGCGGCGGGCGGCGGATTCTTGCCGCGAAGAGGTCGCGGAGGCTCACCACGCCACAGACCGTGCGGCCGTCCACGACCGGGAGGTGGCGGAAGCCGTTCAGGAGCATGATCTGGGCTGCGTCTTCAATGGAGGTGTCGGGGCTGGCCGACTGAGGGTCGAGGGTCATCCATGCTGACACCATGGATGCCGAGAGCTCCTCGCCGGACGCGGCGGCCCGCAGGACATCGCGCTCGGTGAGGATTCCGAGCAGGAACGGGCCCTGCATGACGACGGCTGAGCCCACGTTCGCCGCCACCATGCCCGCCGCCGCCGCTGCCACCGAGGTATCCGCGGTGGTCGCTACCACGTGCGTGTTCATGAGATCCCGCAGCACGGTCACGGCCGTCGTCCGGGGGGATCGCAGGTTCTCAGCCACTGCCCCCCACCTCATCAAGCTCGGCGTCGCCGTGCGGGCTGGCCGGCTGGGCCAGTTCTTCGGACAGCATCCGCCACAGTGAGCCGGCCCAGGCCGAGAGACCGGGCCATTTCATCCAGAAGACCTGAAGCGTCGTCTCGTCGAACTCGGCATGCGCACGCTCAGCGGTGACCGCGTCCCTGACCTCCTCAAGGCTCTGAATCAAGTCGAGGAACTGGCCGGCGACATCATCCATGGAATCCACCCTCCGCGCGAGTGTATGCCCGCGGCTGCCCCGGCGCGAGAGCCCGCGGCCGATCTGCCCCGGCGCGAGAGCCCGCGGCCGATCTGCCCCGGCGCGAGAGCCCGCGGCCGATCTGCCGCCACGCGGAAAGTCGCCGGGCAAGATCCCGGATAACCCGGCGGCGGCGCGACCGTATGCCGTAATTTACGTTACCGGCCTGTTATGTCATGGCCGGAGCGCTTGCCGGGGACGGGAGAGCCTGATGACCGGGACGGCTGTACCGCACGTCGGACGTGCCTGGGCGTTGACTTCCGGAGAGGTATGACGATGTCCTGGCAGGCAGGAATGCGCTTGGCGGGCGCTGGCATTGCGGTTGCTGTGCTCACGGCTAGCTGCTCGGTTCCCCGGCATGCCGCCGCAGTGGCCGCCGTTCGCACTCACGCCGCGGGGGTCCGCCCGGCCGCCGTCCGCAGGGTGCGCACGGAGCACGCCCGCGTGACGGGCGCCCGCAGGGAACGCACACAGCACGCCCGCGCTCAGCACGTGGCCGCTCCTGCGGCACGCGGCAACCAGGCCGCGCGCGCAGCGCCCATGCGCAGGGTCCGCATTCCGGGCGGCACGCACCGGGCGCGGCGGCGATTCCGGCCGCTCCTTGGCGTCTACGCAAAGGGAATGCCCCGCTCCTACCGGCCCGTCCTGCAATTCGGCGCGGCGGTCAGGAAACGGCCGGGCATCGTGTTGTTCTATAGCGGGATCGGCGAACATTTCCCGGCCGCGTTCGCTGAGCAGGCCCATGCTCATGGCGCTGTGCCGCTGGACCAGATCAACCCCATGGGCGTCTCCATCGCCGGGATCGCCAGAGGCCGCTACAACGCCTACTTCAGGTCCTATGCGGACGAGGTCCGGTCCTACGGGCACCGGGTGATCATCGGGTTCGCGCACGAGATGAATGGCTCGTGGTATCCGTGGGGCTGGACCCACGTATCCCCGCGCACCTGGGTCAGGGCGTGGCGGCGGGTGGTGACCGTCTTCCGCCGCCAGGGCGCGCGGAACGTGATCTGGCTATGGACCGCGAGCCGGGTTCTCAGCCAGGGCCCGCTGCGCAGCTACTGGCCTGGCGCCGCCTACGTGAACTGGGTGGGGCTCGACGGGTACTACGATTTGCCGCTGAGCAACTTCCGCAACGTGTTCGTCCGCACCATCAGGGTCGTGCGCCAGTTCACCCATGATCCGGTGCTGATCTCGGAGTCGGCCATCGGCCAGCGTGCCGGGCAGGCGCGGAAGATCCCGAACCTGCTGCGCGGGGTCCTCGGGCACCACCTGCGCGGGCTTGTCTGGTTCGATGTGCGCCAGCAAGGCGCGCTTACCAGGCAGGACTGGCGGCTGGAGGGCCACCCGCGCGCGCTGGCGGCGTTCCGCCTGGCCGACCGCGGCTTCGCGTGATCTGCCCGCCCGCTGACGGCGGGCGGGCTGTGCGGGTGATCACGGCCCTGTCCTGCGATCACTGGCCCGACCTCGGATAGGGCGGCGGGGCAGCGGTCAGCTAACGCCACAGTCAGCACGAGTTCACGGTCGCGCCATGTGATTTATGGGGCGAGATGGTCAAAACGTGGCTATCGTGCCAATATGTGACTATCGTATCGTTCCGTGGCCTATCGTGCGGCTCCGTGACGCTGCGCTGATGGACGGGGGGGCAGCTCGCCATGACCAAATGCGATCTTTCAGCTACCGCTGCGGGAGCATCCCGGCCGGCCTGGGGACCGAACCACGCACCGACAGGAGACCCCAGGCGATGAGGCGCAAGACCCCCGTGGCCATCCTCGCGGCAGGCGTCCTCGCGGGCCTGCTGCCTGCGCTGACCCCGGCAGCGGGCGCCGCGAGCGCCGATGGCGCCATGAGCGCCGCGGCCGGCCCGACCACGCTGTGCGCGGCAGGCGAGCGCATCCACGTAGATGGCCGGTGGGGCGACTACGTGCTCATGAACAACACGCTGCACCCCCGCAGCGCGCCCGAGTGCATCAGCCACTATCGCCCCGGCCCGAGCTTCGCCGTGATCAGGTCCGGCGCAAACTCCCACGGCCCCGAGTCTGAGGCGTACCCCAACCTCTTCAGCGGCTGCTCCTGGGGCTTCTGCTCGGACCGGTCGGCGCTGCCCGCC
>Ga0099829_10002387_pt1 | contig 10776 bp, 12 predicted proteins | sample CZO8metaG_3_FD_79336 | JGI IMG/M metagenome (GOLD analysis project Ga0099829, IMG submission 79336) | Vadose zone soil microbial communities from the Eel River Critical Zone Observatory, Northern California, USA - CZOApr15con2H2.8 metaG | ecosystem: Environmental > Terrestrial > Soil > Vadose...
CATAACTTCGGATTAGCCATTGTTGACTGGGCGAAGATCTGTCCGAGATCGCCGTAGACATTAGTGACACCATATTGCGCTGGAATCTCGGCGAGATCGCTGACCCATTCGACGCGCCCGGTTTTCTCGAACTGGGCCCACGCTTCTTCTGGCACGCTGCCGCCAAAGCGGTAGGCTGAATGATAGATGATGAAATTGAGCTGCGGCCAGTCTCGCGCTGCCTTCCCCACATCCCGCACATCGGAATGCGCCAGCAGGTGCGGGAATTTTTCAGCGATCGAGGGCGGGAACAGTCCCTTATGCACGCAGATATTGACCAGCCCGTCCTTGAAGCATTTCTCGTAGAACGGATAGACGAGCTGCTCGTCATCCATGCGCCACGGATACTTGCTCAGCTCCTTATGGGTATTGTCGCCGATAGTGCAGCCCTTGAACGAGTCGGGCTTGAGTTCGGCAATGGCGCGGTCGACCTGCTCCAGCCAGCCGGAGTGGCCCGGGGTGAAGATGGCGTGGGCGAGCATGCGGCGCGTGCCGGCTTCCTGGTTGACCTTGGCGCGTGCCGCTACCTTCATCTCGTTGGTGAGGAACCAGTCCTCCGGCACATCAGACGGCGCACCACTGATACAGGCGACCTTGGTATCGCTGTCGAGGAAGATCTCCTTAATACCTGAAGAGGGAAGCCGGCAAAATCAGGCACAACGGGGAGAGCGTACCATGATACTGTGCGTCGTGTTCTTGGAGTCCGCGTCGGGTTTTTGACACCAAGAGACGAAGAGAGAACCTGCTGCGCACGTATCACGCGTTGATTGTGCGTCCTTCCGCGGCGTCTATAGGCAAGACGGCCATCTGGTATGTTTCTTGCTGGTAGAAAACTGAGATAGGGAAAATGGCCAAGGCCCAAGACAAGACCTGGTGTGGAGGACGGAACGATGGCCCTCGAGCGTGTGCTGGGGATACACAACGCGCCGTTGCCAGCAGCCTCAACGCAGGGAGGGATCTCTGCGGCAGGTACCAGCGCGTCTGGCGAGACGTCACGCGACAAAACGCAGGCCCGGGTGGGAAAATTCCGCTCTCTCATCGAGCAGGCAGCCCAGCGCCATCACCTCGATGGGGCCCTGCTCGCAGCAGTGGTGCATGTGGAATCCGGCGGCAACCCCCAGGCTGTCTCCCCCGCGGGAGCGCAGGGTCTGACGCAGCTCATCCCCGCCACGGCCCAACGGTTTGGAGTCAACGATCCATTTGATCCAGCCCAGAGCCTTGACGGTGCGGCCAAGTATCTGCGGGGATTGCTGGGACAGTTTGGGGGCGACGTGTCCAAGGCCCTTGCGGCTTATAATGCCGGCGAGGGGAATGTCAAGAAATACGGGGGCATCCCCCCGTTTGCCGAGACCCAGGCCTACGTACCGGCTGTCCTGGCGGCTTATGATACGTATCGCCAACCACAGCCAGCCTCTCCTGGCAGCGTCGGCCCCCTCCGCCAAGACCTAGCACAGCGCCCCACCGGAGACATCGCTGCGGTCGATGCAGGAGGCGTCCTCGCCTCTACCCCCTCGCCGCTCCGGCTGGCATGGCTCCTGGAGGCAGCGACGGTCAGGCCCACTCGCTCCCGACCAGAACGCGAAGCCTGACAGATAAAGACTTTAGGACGAGCGCAGGGTCCGCAGTACCGGAATAGTCGCGAGCTGCTCGGGGCGCAGGTGTTCCCACAACAACCCTGGCGGCTGGGTACGCCGTGCTGCAGTGGCGATGGCCTCGTCGGGAGTCACAATCCAGGTGAGGGACCAATCGTGCACGCGCATTGGGAGTTCGGCACTCGGCACGATTTGCAGGGCATGGACGGTGGTGACAATCGGGGTCTCCGCCTGGATCAAACCGCCTTGCCGCAGGAGTCCTAACTCCAGGTCAGCAAAACCCGCCCCTTTACCCGTCCGGCCCCCATCCCGCGACACCGCTACACAGCCTACGACCACGAGATCAATGGGGGACATCTCGTCCACGGCGACCAGCCGTCCGTGCTGCATAGCGCCGCGTGACGTGGCCGCAACCTCCAGGGCGACACCGCGCTGACACAACGCTGCGGCGGTCAGTTCTACGAAGCAGCGCTCCTCGGTCAGGCGGGGCACCGCCATGTACAGCACTTTATCTTCCTGTAAGGCCCGCAGGCGCACAGGCGCCTGGGCCTGATCAGGATTGCACTTGATCACCCTGACCTGCTGCCATACTGGTAACATCGCCAACTGCGCCGCTGCACGGTCATTCCCAACGAAGCGGGGAATATGCCCAACCGGCTCTCCCACCGCCGCCCCCTGGACTTTCAGTTGCGTCCAGACGGTGGTGCGGAGGCGGTCTTTGACCGGATCGTGACCACTCCATGGAGTCGTACGCTCCTCCATCCTCGTTGCCCTCCCAGAGGCTCAAGTCATATCATACCCATGCGGGTGAGACCGCATGGGTATGTATCCCAAACATACCTCTCCACGCGAAAATTTGCGACAAAACGACACATACCGCTAGGGTTATTCAGTTGCCACCGTCCCCTTCTGCCGATTACCTCCCGGTTACCAGTTCCTCCATGGAGCCTCAGCTAGGCTTCTGCTATGATGACCTCGTGCAGTCTTAAGCGACCTTTTCGGATTCAGACATGCTGCCCTGTCCCCTCTCCCTCCGGGCGAGGGTTTTATCACAGGGTGAGGGGCTTTGTCCAAGGAGAGCTGGAAAGTGGGGAGCGACTTTTACACCATGTTCGACCAGGCCCTTGCCCTGCTCCGCAGCCGCGAGCGAGTCACCTATAACGCGCTAAAACTCCAGTTCAACCTGGATAACGCCCACCTGGCGGTCCTCAAGGAAGAACTCCTCTATGCACATCCCGAGGTGGTCGATGACGCTGGACGCGGACTGATCTGGACGAGTGATGGGAACATCTTGGCGTCCGGTCGCGTCGTTCATACGGCCGTAATGCGCTTATACGAGGACCTGGTGAGCGCCCTGCTGCAACGTGAGGGGCGGGTCTCGTATCGTACCCTCACGCAGCTTCTTGGCTTGGAAGAGGCGGCCCTGGACCATGTGCGGCAGGAACTGATCTTCAAACAGCTCGCCCGCGATGTACACGGCGAGGGTTTAGAATGGACGAGGAGCCTGCCACGCGTTGCCCAGACCAATAGCCGGCACGCCGAACCGACTGACGCGGTGGGTGAGATAGTCAACGCACCATCGGATGAGGTGCCGATGCTTCCTGCAGCGCCTGTCCGCCCTGCCCCTGAGGATGAGGCTTGGGTAGCCTATGAAGCTGCTTGAGGTCTGTGACGTGACCAAACGCTTCGGCGGGCTGCTGGCACTGCATCAGGTGCACTGCAGCATCGAGCCGGGCCAGATTACCGGGCTCATCGGCCCGAACGGAGCGGGGAAAACCACCCTGTTCAACCTCATTGCCGGAGAGTTTGCCCCAGACCAGGGAAGTATTCTCTTGCAGGGCGAAGCGATTCATCGGCTGTCCAGTAACGCCATCTGCAAACGCGGTATTGCCCGTACCTTTCAGATGGTCCGCCCATTTCTGAACCTCACTACCCTGCGTAATGTGGTTATGGCAGCGTCCTTTGGACGCATGCCCACCCCGTCGTACCACGAGGCCGAAGCCATCGCCTGGCACTGGCTGGAGTTCATGGGCCTGGCCGACAAAGCCCACGTTTTAGCTAAGAGTTTACCTTTGGGCGAACGCAAACGGCTGGAAATGGCCCGCGCCCTGGCCACCCAGCCGCACCTGCTCCTGCTCGACGAAGCCATTGCCGGACTCAATCCCACCGAAGTGGGCCAGATTATGGACCTTATCCGCGCGGTGCAGGGCACGGGCGTGACGATTTGCCTCATCGAGCACGTCATGAAGGCTATCCTGGGTCTCTCGGACAAGGTCATTGTGCTTAACCATGGCGAGAAAATCGCCGAGGGCCCACCGCAGGAGGTGGCCAATGACCCTCAAGTCATCGCCGCCTATCTGGGCCAGAAACGCCCGGCCTAGGAGATATACCAGCAGTGTTACACGTGCAACATCTGGCGGTCTTTTACGGTGATGTACAGGTGTTGTGGGATGTCTCGTTGCAGGTCAACGAGGGAGAGATTGTCACCCTACTGGGTTCGAATGGCGCTGGGAAGACTACCACCCTGCATACCATCTCCGGCCTGCTGCGACCGCGCCAGGGCAGCATCATGTTTCATGGTCAGGCGCTGCACCGCGAGTCGCCCCAGGGCATCGTCGAAGCCGGTCTCATTCACATTGCCGAGGGCCGCGAACTGTTCCCCTACATGACCGTGCTGGAGAATCTTGAATTAGGCGCCTTCCCGAAGCGCGCCCGCCGGCTGCGGCGGCAGAGCCTGGCCTATGTCATGGACCTGTTCCCGCGCCTGCGCGAACGCCAGCAGCAAGTGGCCGGCACGCTGAGCGGCGGCGAACAGCAAATGCTCGCCATTGGCCGGGGGCTGATGGCACGGCCCCGCCTGCTCATGCTCGATGAACCCTCGCTCGGCCTGGCACCGCTACTCGTGGCCGAGCTTTTTGCGTGTATTCGGCGGATTCATGCCGAGCAGGTGACCATCTTGCTGGTGGAGCAAAACGTCCACCAGGCCCTGGATATCGCCGACCGCGCCTATGTCCTGGAAAACGGTCGCACCGTGCGTACTGGTACTGCCGCAGAACTGCTAGCCGATGACGCCATCCAGGCGGCCTACCTGGGACTGTAAAGGCGAGAGGATTACTGGGCGACATGGGCGCCCTGGCGCTGGGCCTCGGCACGCGCCAGAAATGCCTGGGCGCGTGGATCCACCAGCACGTGCTCTGGCTTGAGCGGCGTGAGGAGCACCAACCCCTCAAAACTCCGGCAGCGACTCAACGCCACGTAGGCTTGCCCGGGTGCAAAGGTGCCGCGGCCAACATCAATTACCACGGCATCGAACGTCTTCCCCTGTGCCTTGTGAATGGTCACGGCCCAGGCCAACCGCAGCGGGTATTGCGTAAAGGAGCCGACCACCTCCGAGACAATCCGTTGTGTGATGTCGTCCCACACAAAGCGTATCGCCTCCCAGGTGTAAAACGCGATCGTGCCATTATACCCGTTGTCAAGCGTCACCCGGATCGTCACTGACCCCGCGTCTTCTGTGATCGTATCGATGTGTCCCAGGGTCCCGTTTACCCACTGCCCACGCGGCTCATTGTTGAGCATCATGATCCGGGCTCCGGCCTTGAGGGTGAGGATTTCCTCGGTGGGTAACTGGGGGCGATGAAACGTGCCGGTGGTCGTGCCGGTGAAGGTGTAGGGCTTCTGGCGAATCTGGGCTAAATGGTGGGCGTTGATGCGCTCCGCCATGGCATTCGTGGTCACTAGCGTGATCGACTGCGCCTGCTCAGATCCTGCGAGATCGACGCGGTACCGCGTGTTGAGAGTGGCTAACTGTCGCTGATCCACGCTACCCGTACGGACGGCGTCGAGCAGGGTGACAAACGTGGCGTCCTGCTGGCGATACACTTTGGTGAGGTGGATCACCGTATAGGGTGTCGTGCGCAGGACGTGGGCATCGAAGAAATAGGGGCTGGCATAGTGGGTAGTAAACAGCGTCTCTTCCTCAGACAGCACCACCGGCGGCAGTTGATAGAGATCCCCAATGAAGAGGAGTTGGACCCCACCGAACGGTGCGCCAGCACGGGGGCCATTGACACGTAAAAATTGGTCAATACAGTCGAGGAGGTCGGCGCGGACCATGCTGATTTCGTCGATGATGAGCGCCTGAAGATTGCGGTAGAGCTGCTTTTTTCTCAGGGCCCGGCGCCGCGCTTTCTCTGGTGTAATATCCGGGCCGAACCCAAAGAAGGCATGGATGGTCTGGCCGTGGACATTGACCGCCGCGACCCCAGTGGGGGCGAGCACGACCAGGCGCTTCCGGGTCGTCGTGCGGAAATGCTGCAGCAACGTGGACTTCCCCGTCCCCGCCCGCCCGGTGAGAAAGACGTGCTGCCGCGTGTGTTCCCAGAGCTGTAAGACAGCCTGTGCTTCTGGGGTGAGTTCAATGGCGGGGCTGGCCATCCGGGCGTGGGAGGCTGACTGCTGCGCTTGCGAGGGAGCTCGTGCCATAATAAGGTCCTCTGTTACAGTGAGGTTCTCGATGACATAGACGCCGACGCTGGGTCACACCCCTCACACGAAGGCGGCAATCGTCAGCATGACCGCGATGGTCGCGCCGATGGCCAGCTTAAGCACCGTGCCCCAGAACTGCCCAATGGCTGCCCCCCGACCCGCCACGAGGCTCTGGAACAGCGTGCGTCCGGCCCACAGGTTCCCGAGCAGTGCGCCGACAAAGGCCCCGAGGCACGCGCCCAGCAAGGACCCCACGAGCGGCACCGGCAGCGCTATACCCATGATTCCGCCAACGATACTGCCGACGAGTGCCAATACGGCGCCCCGTGTAGAGCCCCCCGTGCGCCGCGCTCCCGCCGCACCCAGTACGAACTCGAGCACCTCCCCGAGCATGGCCAAGCCCACCGCCACCCCGAGCACTGTCCAGCTGACCATAAATTGGTCTGGCTGCCACCACTTCAGCAGCACCGGGAACAGGATCATCAACCACGTCCCCGGTAGCCCAAACAGAATACCAACCCAGCACAGCAGGTTCACCAGGGTGAGCACCACCGCGTAGATGTAGACCATCACAGGGACCTTGTAGCTTTACTGCAAGAAATCGAACGGCACTTGTGCGCCATGCAGTAAAAAACTTCAGGCATCATAGCTTACTGAAGCACCTCGTCTGCCTGGAAGAGGACGGACGGGGGAATGGTGAGGCCGAGCGCCTTGGCAGTTTTGAGGTTGATGACCAGCTCGAATTTCGTGGGCTGCTCCACGGGGAGGTCCGCGGGCTTGGCGCCTTTGAGGATCTTATCCACATACTCTGCGGCTCGACGGTACTTGTCAATCAGGCTCGCCCCATAGGACATCAGGCCCCCAGCGTCCACATAATATCGCCAGTCGTACATCGCGGGCAGCCGGCTCTGGGTGGCGAGGTCCACGATCCGTCTGTGCAGCCGATCTGTCAACTGCGGCTCCCCCAGCACGAGGAGCCCGTCCACACCCGCTCGGGTCATCGCCGCGAAGGCGGTGTCCAACTCCTCAGCACGGCGCAGCTCCACGACGTGCAGGTGCAGCCCCAGCGTCTGGGCTGCCACGGTCACGGTGTGCAGCGCGGGCTCATAGGCTGGATCGGCCGGATTCCCCAACACGGCGATGCGCGTGCTCTGGGGCACCGTCTCCTTCAAGAGTTCCAGCCGCTTCCCGGGGAGTTCCACGCCCAGGTTGCTCAAGCCCGTCGTGTTCCCCCCTGGACGCGCCAGGCTGGCGACGAGCCCTTGCCCAGCCGGATCGTTGGCGCCCGTCATCACGGTCGGGATCGTACGGGTGGCGTGCTGGGCCGCTAAGATCGCTGCAGTGCCTGGTGCCACAATCACGTCCACCTTGAGCCGGACCAGTTCGGCTGCCAACGCTGGGAGTCGCTCTTCGCTCCCCTCCGCATAGCGGGACTCTATGACGAGGTTCTGTCCCTCGACATAGCCGAGCTCGTGCAGACGCTGCCGGAAGGCCTCCTGAGGTGGCCAAGGGGAGAGGGGGGGAGAATCAGGACGGAGCCAACCGATCCGGTATACTTTTGTCGGCGGCTGTGCCTCGGCGGCGAGTGGTGCTACGAGGAAGCCAAAGGTAAAGACGGCGATGAGCCAGATGGTGCGACACTTCATGGCAGCCTCCTTGGATCGGCCTATGACCTCAAAAAACCATGACTTCGACTTGCAGACCTTTCTCCCTGGCTTCCTGGGTAATCTGTTCCAGCTTCTGGGCTGTGTGGTGGTCAATCCACGCTTCCCCACACTGCACACATACCGTCGCTGGTACATTACGCACCAGGATCACTCCGCTACCCAAATCAACACTGTAGGTTGTCTTGCCAGATTGCTTGCGGCCACCACAGAGAGGGCAACGCTCTGATACCATCCGTTTCATGGGGATTTCCTTGTGCGGTAGTCAGGCTCAAAATGCTCGAGATCAGGCTCATAAGCAGTAATAATATACGCCCACTGAGACTGGGCATCCAGGGCGACGACAACATGCAGAGGCTTGCCCTCGACCCAACCAAGAAATAAGGCACTGGGGTAGGGGACGTCCTCGGGGTAGTCCTCGATACGTGCTCCTGCTCGGAGCACCTCTAAAACAGCAGCCTGCCTGATCCCACGCTCAGCCAAACGCTGGAGAACGTGTTGACGCCATTCAAACCGCCCCACAGACAGCGCCTGCCGTAGCTCATCCTGGTTCAAAGATTTTTCTGTAGCCATCTATCCACAGCTTCTTCTGAGGCAATGTACACCCAGCTCACAGCTTTACCCCTCCTGCCCCAACTACCAGCGGCGCAATGGCTCTCTGCCTGCGCGGGATATCTCGGCGTTCTACAGCGGGCGCCATGGTTTACTGGATCACCTCGTTCGCCTGGAACAGGATAGTCGGGGGTATGGTGAGGCCGAGGGCCTGGGCGGCCTTCAGGTTGATGACCAGCTCGAACTTCGTCGGCTGCTCCACGGGGAGGTCGGCTGGTTTGGCGCCTTTCAGGATCTTGTCCACATAGGTGGCAGCGCGGTAATAGATCGCCGGAATGCTATTCCCGTACGCCATGAGGCCACCCGCCTCCACAAACTCTCTGGTGTCGAAGATCCCCGGCAGCCGCATCTTTGCCGCCAGGTCCACGATCTGTGTGCGGCGAGTGAAGAACTCCGCGTTCGGCTGCGTGGTGAGCGCGTCAGTATGCGCCGCAGCCATGGTGGCAAAGGCCTGGTCGAACGGATACGGATCCCGCACTTCCACGGGGTGCAGCTGTATGCCCAACGCGCGGACCACACGCTCCGCCTCTTGCAAGAAGGGGGCAGCGTTTGGGGCCGCATACCAGAGATAGGCCACGCGGGTGACGCCTGGCACGGCCGCCTTGAGCAGCTCCAGTCGTTTCCCCATTAACGCTGGGTCGTTGTAGCTCACCCCCGTGATGTTCCCCCCCGGCCGTGCCAGGCTGGCGACGAGCCCCTGGCCAACCGGGTCGGTGCCCCCAAAGACGATGGGAATCGTCTCGGTGGCGTGCTGTGCCGCCCGGGCCGCTGCCACACTGCTGGCAAGGATGACATCCATCTTGAGGCGGACGAGCTCGGCCGCCAGCTCGGGCAGTCGCTCAGCCTTCCCCTCCGCAAAACGGTACTCCAGGGCGATACTCTGGCCCTCCACATACCCGAGGTCGCGGAGCCCTTGGCGGAAGCCCTCGAAGCCGGGGTGTGGGTCAAAGGCGGGTGTCAGCATCCCGATCCGCGGCGTCTTCGCCACCACCTGCGCGTGGGAGGGGTCTGGCGCCAGGAAGAGGCCGAGGGCGATGACGGCGGTGAGCAAGATGGTGCTGCGCTTCATGGTGGCCTCCTTGGGTCGGCCCCCTGTATGTCTGAGTGCCAGGAGCCCGGAGGAGAGCATAGCCTGCGAAAGGTCTTGGACGCGAGTGTAGTGGGGTCTAGCGGGTGGGTCAAGAAGAAACAGGGCCGCCCGCGTGCTCAGCTCATTCTTCAGCCTCCTCTAGCAGGTGCCTGAGCGGTTCGAGCAGCAGCGGGAGGTCATTCTGGATCGTTTCCCAGACAACCTGGAGGCTGACGTTTGGGTAGTCGTGTACCACCACATTACGCATGTCTTGCATGAGACGCCAGGGAATCTGAGGATACGCTGTAGTCACATGAGTTGGGATGTGCCTGGTCGCTTCACCGATAACCATGAAATTCCTCAGCACGGCATCCACCACGAGATCGTTTGCAGAGAAGGCTTCTAGTTCGACTGTCTTTACGGGTTGATCCGATCTAATTTGTTGTATATAAGTCACTTCTGTGATTCGGGAAAACACATGCGTCACAGAAGGAGCTTACCATGGAAGCGAGATACACCATTCGTAAACACCAATTGCTTGCCGAATGTCAGGTTGCACCTGAGATTTTCGAGCAGGTCATCCCACGGCTTTCCACCTTTATGACGCCCTTTGTCACAATCTTCCAAGGTCAGGTCGCCGAGCAACACGCCAAAACCTCTGTCTGTGGGTTGTTGTCGAACCTTGCACGTAAAAACGTTGCATCGATTGCGTCTCGTTTGGGCCACTCTCGCCTGCCCTTGCAAGCGTTTATTGGCTGGGATGCGTGGGACGATGAGCCATTGCGCTCTGCATTGCGCAGTCAAGTCACGAGGCACTTGGGACCAGGCGATGGTGTGCGGGTGTTCGATCCCTCGGGGTTTGCCAAGTCGGGTCGCGAGTCGGTAGGGGTGGCCAGGCAGTGGTGTGGTCGTCTGGGCAAAGTCGACAACTGTCAAGTGGCCATTGACTTGGGATACGTCTCCAGCAAGGGCCACACCCTGGTGGACCAGCGGCTTTTTCTGCCCAAAGAATGGACGAAGGATACAGCCCGCCTGGACAAAGCCGGTGTTCCCAACGCATACCGAGCCTCTCGCACGCGTCACCAGTTGGCCTTGGAGTTGTTGACCACACACGGTGCCTGGCTGCCCCAGAGCTGGATGGCCGGTGACGACGAGATGGGGCGTCCTGCTTGGTTTCGGCGTCGGCTGGCAGCGTTGGGGGAGCGTTACCTGTTGGCGGTACCGTCGAACACGGCGCTGCGTGCCCTGGAAACAGCGCCCCCGGCGTCTAGCGGCCGGGGACGCCCAGGCCAGCGTCCCTGGCACAGCGTCG
>Ga0099829_10002389_pt1 | contig 10772 bp, 10 predicted proteins | sample CZO8metaG_3_FD_79336 | JGI IMG/M metagenome (GOLD analysis project Ga0099829, IMG submission 79336) | Vadose zone soil microbial communities from the Eel River Critical Zone Observatory, Northern California, USA - CZOApr15con2H2.8 metaG | ecosystem: Environmental > Terrestrial > Soil > Vadose...
AGCCCGCCTGTGGGCATTATTCCACTAGTGCCAGTACTGTACGAGAACACCATAACGTTGAACCCAGCCAGCCTAGTAGGCTGCACTACGCCATATCCGACCGGCGGATACGACTGCTAACCCAATAAGGCAAGCCTCAAATAAACCCCCTCCCTTTATTTTTCAATCGACCTAGCGTTGAGCATACGAACTTTTCTTGCGAAGCGGATCGCATACACTGTCATCCTCATCTTGTTTGTTATCGTTCTAAACTGGGTAATCTTCGAAGCGATGCCCGGGGTCAACGGTTCCCTCTATGCGGTGTTGGGGCAGAGTGGAAGACTGCCGCCGGGAGAGTACCAGCATCAACTAGATCTCTATGGACTGGACAAGCCCTACTGGGTCCGGTTCTACGACTATGTCAGGAACCTTCTTACATTCCAGTTCGGGTTTTCGAGCCAGAGCGGCCAAGATGTCACGTATCAAATGATCAACACTGGAAAGCTGACGAACACGCTTCTTCTACTCGGCGTATCGACCTTGATGGCACTTCTAATTGGAACAGTGGTGGGAATATTCGTGTCTCGACGACGCGGTTCAGGTGTGGACACATTTGCAACAACAACGTCTTTGGCTACACTAGGTCTTCCGGTGTTCTTCACCGGTACACTCCTGATATTCCTCTTTGCGGGGCTGGTAAACTGGTTCCCCCCTGGAGGGACATATCCGAACACGTGGGACTCTGTAGGGTACCCTTCTATCTGGGTGCAGATCCCGGTTCGCCTCCAGTATCTCTTCCTTCCTGCTCTAACCTTGACAGTCTTCTCCTTGGGAGGCTTTCTCCTCCTTACCCGGGCAACGATGCAAGAGGCTCTCAGTGAAGACTACATTCTAACAGCACGGGCCAAGGGTCTCACAGAGAGAGCCATCCTGTTTAAGCACGCATTCAAGAATGCATCTCTACCATTGATCACGAACGCTGCCCTGTCCTTCGCCTTCATACTGAGCGGCGCGATCATTACCGAGACGATCTTCAACTGGAATGGGCTGGGCAAGTGGCTGTTCGACTCAATCGGCTACAAGGATTTTCCCGTAATGCAAGCCATGTTCTACATCATCGCGCTCTGCGTGATAGCCGCGAATCTCGTCTCGGACATTCTCTACGGTGTCGTGGACCCTCGCATCCGATACGAATAGAGAGCATACGGGACTAGAGAGACCATGGTCACGAAAGAAGGATTCAGATTCACAGTCTCCAGGCTTTCAGGCACGCTTAGGCTTGTCGTGAAGAATAGGATGGCCCTGGTCGGGCTGATCTTGCTTGGAGGATTTGTCTTCGCCGCTCTGGCCGCTCCTCTGATAAGCCCGTACAATCCCAATGCGCACGTCTCAGGCGTTCTCGCTCAACCGGAATGGGTAATGAACTATCCTGATGGTTACTATCTTAGCAAGAACGTAGTTGTAGTTTCAGATCCGTTGTTCACCTCTCCATCAGCGGTTCAAGCATGGACGCTAACTGCTTCTCCATCAGTTCTAGCTAATGTTCAGGAAAGCTACAATCCCGTCGTGACTTCAGCAGTCGAGTCGAAGGGGAGTCTCCAGCTCACCTACACCGGTTCGACCCCTGGAGTAGTGCGTCTAAGTCAGAACTTCCAGTTTCCGTACCGGGGTCCCCCGGAGAACTTTCTAGCAGGGGTAAGGTACTTGGTCTCTAGCAGTAACCCGACAACCCCTGTGAACGTGAAACTCTTTATCGAAAGGTTGCAGCCCGACGTCCAATCCTTCTATCTCCCTCTCCACACGACTCCAAAGGGCGCGACCACCATTGGGATAAATGCGAACGATACTAGTAGCAGCCGATGGCAACCTGAAGCGTCGCTTGTTCTCGACGGTAAGGTCCCAGTTGTGCAGAGCTTCATGGGCACCTCACAGTCTGGTCTTCATGCGGCCCAGGTAGTGTTCTCAGCCAGCGGGGCATACTCGTACGGAGTCCAGGTGACGTTTTACGGTCCGGCGACGATAAATCTCGACCACTTGCAGTTACCGTTGTTCGGAACAGCCTGGGGATTGCTCGGAACCGATTATGCAGGGTCTGATGTTTTCACACAGTTCGTCTACGGTGCGCGGATCTCACTCCTAGTGGGGCTCTTGTCCGCGGGAATCGGGATTGGCTTGGGACTTGTTGTTGGTCTGCTTGCAGGGTTCCTGGGTAAGTTCGTAGATGAGGTTCTGATGAGGTTTACTGATATGATGCTCGTCATCCCGGGCCTTCCACTCCTGATAGTGCTGGTCGCGGTCTTAGGCCCCAATATCTGGAACCTCATCATAGTCATTGGATTCCTAGGCTGGATGGGCTTTGCGAGAATCGTCCGGTCTCAAGTGCTCACCGTCAGGGAAAGACCCTTCGTAGAAGCGGCTAGAGCCTCTGGAGCCGGCACGGGCAGGATCATTGTCAAGCATATATTTCCCAACCTTGTTTCTCTGACATACGTCAACTTGGCCTTGACGGTTCCCGGGGCCATACTGTCCGAGTCGGCCCTTGCTTTCCTCGGGCTCTCCGACCCATCGGTCACATCATGGGGGCATATGTTCCAGAATCTTCAGACTAGCGGTGATCTTGTCAGATTTCCCCCGACCTGGTGGTGGGTGCTTCCTCCCGGATTTGGCATTGCCTTGGTTTCCTTATCATTCATACTGATAGGCTACGCCTTGGACGAGATTTTCAATCCTAGGCTGAGGAAACGCCGATAGGACTTAGAGCAGGCGTTCTCCCAGTGCGCTTCCGACGATCGTCCCGATAAAGTCCACGAAAAGTGGGAAGGGAAAGAGAGCGTTGAAGGTGAACAGGAGGGCAGACTGTTGGAGAATTCCGGGTGGTTGGACTATTCCGGAAAAGTCTGGCAAAGCTAGAACTGCGAAGGTAATGAAGACGTTAAGCCCATATGCAAAGAAGATGGACACTATCGACTCGCCAAAATCGGAGATCCGCATTGCTGCAAGAACGCATATTCCGAAGCTGCCGAGATAGAATATCCAGAGCCATAGCGGGTTCGCGCCGTACGATGCTGGTAAGAGTTCCGAGGGATTTGGGAGTAGCAGTCCCTGAAATATTGTACCTAGGGTGAGTGCTGCGAGAGACGTTCCCCAACCGGCGACTACAAGTATGCTCTTGAATCTGCGGGGGATAGAAATGTTCGCCATTCACGGCTTACCTCTGATTGTCGAGTTGGTGAAACGATGATGAGAAGGGATAGGGGATTCGTAATTGCAGCTTCGTTCATTCTCCTTAGTATTGGGTCGGCTGTATATCTCACGGTGGTCACTGTGAACTATCTTAACTATTACCCGGCACTTGGACAAATCTATCTCCGAGTTGACAGTGTGTACATTGTCCAAGGGACAAACAATTCAGGAGTTGACTCGCGAGTGATCGTGGGGAATCCTACGGATTATGCGGGATTCCGTTTAGGAGATGTTATCGTATCGATGTCCTTCCATGCGAATGATAGCAATGCTACTATTTTTGGAGGGGTCCCTTTGAAGCAGACTGAAGCTGTCCGAGAGCAGTTGGGCCCCCATTCGGTGGTGTCTCGCGATGTCGTGGTTCAGCTTAGCCCAGAGGACGCGAGCTCTTTCGCTTCGTTCAATAGGTCCTACGCTGGTCGCGTTACAGCAAAGGTAGTACTTACGGTGGAGCTGATCACTTTTCTGAATACGGCTATTGGGCTCGATTATTATATGGCGACTCAGGATCTTCCGTTGTCGTCCAGCTAGCTCAGCTGGCCCCAAAGCTTAATTTTACCTCTCCAGATTTGCCTTTTGGCTTATCTCTATTGGCACTCCTAGAAGTCCAGGGTCTGACGACTCACTATCGTATCCTCCGAGGATGGGTAAGGGCTGTAGAGAATATCAGTTTCACTGTGGAACAGGGAGAAGCTTTGGGGATAGCTGGGGAGTCTGGCAGTGGTAAGAGTACGGTGGCGCTGTCTCTTCTAAGAATTCTGCCTCAGGGGGGGTATATTCGGAAGGGCAAGATTACGTTTCAGGGAATAGATCTCACTTCTCTGCCCGAGAACGAGATGAGAAAGATTCGCTGGAAAGGAATCTCAATAGTGTTTCAAGGAGCTATGAACGCGATGAATCCAGTCTACAAGGTGGGCGATCAGATCGCGGAGGCCATAAAGCTTCACGAAAAGGGCGTCACTGAAGCCGACGTCAAGGAAAGGGTCGCAAAGCTTCTCGAGACTGTCGGCATTGAGCCTTCCAGAGCGAACAACTATCCTCACGAGTTCAGCGGAGGGATGAGGCAGCGAGCGCTGATCGCGATGGCGCTGGCTGCGAATCCGGTAATGCTGATTGGCGATGAGCCTGGGACTGCGCTGGATGTAATCGTCCAGGCTCAGACTCTCAAACTTCTCAGAGATCTTAAGGATAGGCTTGGCTTGGCGATGATCCTAATTAGTCATGATCTTTCAATCATCGCCGAGACATGCGAGAAGGTCGCCATTATGTACGCTGGAAAGATTGTAGAGTATGGGGACGCGGTCTCCATCTTCAAGAATCCTCTCCACCCGTACACTCAAGGACTCATCAAGGCATTTCCCAGCATCAAAGGTGCGAGAGTTCGTTTGAGCTCTATCCCTGGACAACCGCCTGACCTACTACATCCTCCGCCTGCATGCAGGTTCAATCCTAGGTGCCCCTACGTGATGGATATTTGCAAGAAGGAGGAACCGTTGCTCGAAGATCACGAGAAGGGACATTCTGTGGCTTGCCACCTTTACTAGTGTGATAGCGCATGGAGCCATTGTCTGTCAGGACCGGGAACAGTTCGGACCTCGATAACATGCCTAAGGGTCCAGTCGCTGATCTCCCACCGAAGAAGGCTGAATCAAAGAAGGACAAAAAGCGGTACGTCCGATTCAGGACTGAAGACGGTGCCATCGTGGAAGGGACGGTCTCTGAAAAAAATGCGTCCTCGAGGCTCAGTGGCATTGGCTTGAAATTCAACAAGTGCTATTTCGTAGGGGAGATCGGAAAGGTTGGAAGACTCTGGGTGAACAGGGCGGTCAGAAACGACGACGATATCCCGGCAGGTCTACAACGGTTCGAGAAGATAGAGGAGGTCGAGGACGATTCGAAGATTCCACCCTCGCCCGTCATGTCCGTTGAGAATCTTAGAAAATGGTACCCGCTCAAACGCGGATTCTTCGAGACCGTCTTCTCCAAAGATGAAATGAATGTCAAAGCCGTTGATGACGTTAGCTTCAATCTGTCAAAAGGGGAGATTTTTGCGCTCGCGGGGGAGAGTGGGAGCGGAAAGACAACTCTTGGCAAGGTCGTGCTCCGGCTGGTTACGCCCTCAGGTGGGCGCATTTTCTTCCTAGGCCAGGATATCACTAAGCTTAGCGATAAGGAAATGAAACCTCTCCGTCGCGAAATGCAGATTGTCTTTCAGGATCCATTCGAATCACTTGACCCGCGGATGACCATCAAGGAGATTGTGGCTGAGCCTCTGCGAGTCCAAGGAACTGTGGAGATGGATGAGTCTGGGAGATCGAGGACGAGGAAGATGGGTGAGCGAGAGGTGGAAGAGCGTGTCAAGAAGATGCTCAGTGAGGTGGAACTGGTTCCACCTGAGGAATTTCTTTACCGGTTTCCGCACGAGATGAGCGGTGGTCAGAGGCAGAGAGTGGCGGTGGCGCGAGCCTTCGTCATGAACCCTAGCTTCATCGTTGCTGATGAACCCGTGTCGATGCTTGACGTCTCAATCAGGGCGGAGATAGTCAACCTGATGGTGGACTTGGTGAAAAAATCTCAGGCCTCGATAATTTTCATCTCTCATGATATTGCGCTGGCGAAGCATATTGCGGACCGGATAGCGGTCCTATACTTGGGTAAGATGATGGAGCTCGGAGCCGCGGAGACCCTGGTTGATCAGCCCTTGCATCCATACACCCAAGCACTGGTCTCAGCGGTGCCTGTGCCTGACCCCGAGTCCAAAAGGACGAAGGACGTGATTAGCGGGGAGATTCCTAGTCCAGTGGACCCTCCCTCGGGTTGCAGATTCCATACTAGGTGTCCTTATGCGCATGAGCGATGCGTGATGGAGGAGCCCGCGTTGGTCGAAGTTGAGAAGAGCCACTATGTTGCTTGTCATCTCTATTCCTAATCGTCGGCAAAAGAATCTGTCCTGATCGTTCTCAGCGCTATGATGCAGATGACATTGAGACTCTCATTGGGGAGGGAGTGCTAGCGCTTTTTCTTTCTTATGCGCAGTGCGCTAACCAGTCTTCTGTCCGATAGAAACGCGATTATTAGAGCCACTAGCGAGATCGCTATGATGGCTGGCATGATGATTTCGAGTGGGCTGGGGACGTCGAAGGAGATGGTGTTGTCGACGGCATACGCGTTTGCGGGAACAGACACCTTGAATGATGGATTGTAGATCGCGGTCAATGCGTTGAGCAGTGGTCCTTCAGGCGATTTTCGTCCTAGTGTCAGGTTGTATCGTGGACCGGGGAGATCTAGGGACCATGTGGTTGTCTGTTTCAGAGCGTCGTTGGTCTCGGTCCATGTTGAGACGGGTGGGACCCAGCTAAAGTCGAGGAGCCAGAAGGTGATCGTAGTCTGAGCTGGGATCACTGCGGATAGGGTCTGGTGGCCGTCGATAAAGTATACCGTTGATTTCGGGTCCATGGCGTTGAGTGGTGCGAGGAGATATGTTGAGCCGACAGAGTTGAGTTCTTGGTTTGAGACGATGAGTGATTGTGATACGTTCATCTTTAAGAAGCTAATGTTGGATCTTATGTTGCTTCCCGCGTCGGTGATTACACCGTTCAGTGTGATGGAATAGTTCTCTACTAGGTACCACATTCCGGTTGAGTTGGACGTGTGCGCATGCAGTTCTAGGTTTGCAATATCCGCGGTGGGTACTAGTTTCCGAATCGCGTTGCTGATTGGTTGAAGGATTGATGATGAGTTTGACTGGCTGAGGTAGACATTGAACGATGGTAGGTCGGTCAGGTTCTCTGCCAGTACGAGGTTCATGCTGATTTTCGCCGAGCTCGGGCTGACCGCGATGTCAACCGGTTGTCCTCTGGACAGCCCTATGAGGCTACTAGGAAGGATGGTCAGTAACAGTACCAAGAATATGGTGATCCACCGCAGAATCGTCCTTGGAAGCCTCCAATGAGATCAAGTATGGAACATGTCTATAAGAATGACATAGTTGGCCCAAGAAAATTTGGCAAGCAGGCAAGTCGTCCATAGTCGTTTGGCATTTGCTATCCTGCTTGGTTACCCAATCTGGGCCTGTTATTCTGGTGCGGGGGGTGGGATTCGAACCCACGAAGGCCTTCGCCACAGGGTCCTAAGCCCACGGCAGGCGATACGGTCACGCCTTCTGCCCATTAGACCTGGCTCTGGTACCCCCGCGCTGCAGATCCTGCGACAAGGGCGGAACCGGGGGCGAATAAAAACTACTTCAAGACACGACTCCTTCGTATCCAGATCCATAGATGAGGCGGGGCAACCTCTCGCACCCAGCTCCCAGAAGCTCAGACAAAATCGTTAGAGTCAAGCCCTGATCTGGATTCCGGGGATGGCGGCAAGAAAAAATCGCCCAGAACACGCCCGAATCTCAGATCTGGCCAAGCAGTTCTGTAACCAAGCTTCTTCCACGCTTCTCCCTAGGGTGAGAGTGTCGTTTCAGGGATCATGACTCAAGCCCATTCTACGTTCAAAATCAGAATCCTCGCCGAGAAACGTTACGGTTGGCGAGGGGCCTCTAGGAAAAAGGGGGCCAACAATATTTTTCTCGCAACGCGAGACCGGTCTAAGCCAAGGGACGACAGAAACATTCCGCGGAGTCTTCGAGAGATCCGATGTGTGAGAGTCCGAAATCCAGTATTGCTGCTAGGAGAGTGGTTTTGAGCTCTCCCAGAGATACTCGAAATAGCTCTTTCCAAACTTTACAAGACCAATATGATCGGAAGAAATAGCCAGCGTCAATCCTTTCTGAGGATCCTCGCCCAGAAGTATTATGATCTGGCTATCGTCCGAGATAATTCCTCCGCCGAACATTTGTTCTCTAGTCCGGACCTGAGCGAGACCCTTCAACTTCCGCAGAGTATCTCGACCCGTCGTCTGCGGGACCATCACGGAGACATTGACTCCGTTCCCCTTCATCAAGGCAAGAGCTGGCAGCGCCATTGAGACGATCGGGTCTGGAACCACCGGCATCGCCACGAAAAGCTCTCTCTTGGTTCGTCCAAGGGTTTCCCTTATCTTGTCTAGGATATTGTTCTGTCCTCTAACTATCCAGATGTCCGGTTTCTCCCGAACTCCCTTCTTCTCGTAGAGCGGTTGAAGTTCCTCCATCGCGTCTGATTGGCTCGACTTCAGAGTGGTCTCCTGCCGAGACCTTGACGACTCGAGAGCGGTCGAAGGAGCCTTGGGATAGTACTTGCTGGGCCTACCCTGCTCAGTCTCAACCCATCCCTTCCGCTCAAGATTTCCCAGAATCTCGTAAATTTTCGAGTAGGGAATAGAAGCGGTCTTGCTGAGTTCGCTAGCCGTTTGGGTGCCTGACTCGACCAGTGAAACGTACACCTTTGCCTCATAATCCGTCAGACCAAACTCCTTCAACGCCCTTCGTGTTTTCTCACTGACAGACATCGATTCTCTAACCCGAACTCAGACGGAGGGACCCGATAAGATTGTGCCGTCGACTGTGCAAGTTCCTCATGGAGAAAATGTTGCGCCTCAGACTCGCACTGTTATCCAAGCCTTCGTGGCTTAACGAAAGAGAGTGTAAATAGCGTCCAGTGCCTCTCTAGACGGGAGACTCTCCCGGATAATAGAAGAATTTGATCGACAAAGACTCTGTTGTCAATAGTCTCCGAGGGGTCCTTGACCCAGAGATCGGCATAAGCATCGTCGATCTCAACATGGTCCGAGACATCTCCATAGAAGGGAGCCACGTCAAAGTTACAATCGCACTAACGGTTGCTCACTGCCCTCTCGCAAAAACCCTCCAGACAGACGTCGAGAAAGCCCTGAAGAAATCTGACCAGATCAAAACCGTAACTGTAGAGACAACAGCAATGTCCAGGACAGAGCTGAACGAGCTCAGAACAAGCCTCCAAAACAGAGCGGCCCCGCCCCAACCCGATCAAACGAATACTCTGGGCCCAGGCATCAATCGGCTCGGAAAACGTGAACTGCGAAACATAATCGCTGTAGCATCAGGCAAGGGCGGAGTCGGGAAATCCTTCGTCACAAGCATGCTCGCCGTCCAGCTCCGAAGGCTCGGATACGAAGTAGGAATCCTAGACGCGGACTTGACAGGGCCTAGCATCGCAAAAGTCTTCGGACTGAAAGATCGGCCGTCCAAGGGTCCCAATGGTCGCATAACTCCCGTGCTAACCAAGACCGGGATCAAAGTGATGTCGATCAACTTGGTCCTCGATGATCCTGAGATGCCTGTCATATGGAGAGGCCCAATTGTGAATAGTGTCATTCGCCAGCTCTACTGGGACGTAGATTGGGGATCCCTGCACTACCTACTAGTAGATCTTCCTCCAGGGACGAGCGACGCTCCGTTAACAGTCTTACAGTCGCTGCCATTAGACGGAGTGATCGTCGTATCTTCTCCCCAAGAGCTAGCCTCCCTCATCGTCACCAAGGCTGTCAACATGGCGAAGAAGATGAATGCTGAACTGTTGGGTTTAGTGGAGAACATGAGCTATCTAACATGCCCACATTGTGGCGAAACCATCAACGTCTTCGGAGAACCGCAGGGAGAGAAACTAGCCAAGCAGCTCGGCATACCGTTCCTAGGGTCGGTGCCCGTGGACCCGGCAATCGCTCGATTGTCAGACCACGGCCAGATTGAAGACTATACGACCCCGGTCTTTCAGATGGTCGCTGACGAGCTCCGAGTCAGAACTTCTCAGCAGGTGCAGCAACTCACGCAAGGTCTCCCAATCGCATGGTCTATTCAACCCTCTGAGAGCTGACCTGAACTCTCATCCGAGCGTATTAATAGCCGGAGACCCCTAATATATGGAGTCGAGCGGGGCAAGCTTACCCTCCACGCGATAAACTCGTGAAAACCATGGCGAAAAAGAAAACCCGGAGCACTAAGATGAGACCAAAGAAAGTCTCGAAGAAGATCGTTAAGCCGAATAGTGCCCGGAACCAAAAATCACAAGGAAAACCACTTTCAAATCTTGCTGATAAGGGCTCGCCAGCTCCGAGCATCTCATTGTCGCCCCGACCCTCGCCATCTCAAACGATGGACGACTCCCGGGTCTTCACGATAGAGATAGATTCGATTCGTGCGGAGACCACGATCGGGGATTTGATAGTCGCTTTTCCAAGGACAAGAGACGTCCTAATGAAGCATGGTCTAAGGTTTGACGTAGAGGAAGCTGGCTATCTCTACATGACGCTCAACGTATTTTCAGCGATCCATGGTCTCGCTCTGACAGGCTTCCTCCAAGAACTAGATGTTGCGTCGAAGGAAATGCCCCTTCCACCTCTCGCTGCACCCGTGCGTCAGATCGCCTCCCATCCAACAACTTGACGACTAGATTTCGTTAGATTCCCTCTTGCACTCTCTCTAAAGCAAGAGAGAAATGCTTCCAAGTTCCTGCGTCAGTAGATGGAAGCCCGAGCGAGAATCACGATCATAGGTCTAGTCCAGGGCGTCTTCTTCAGAAGAGAGATGACCGATCTTGCTAGAAGACTTGGAATCTCGGGATGGGTGAGAAATCTCCCGAACGGTA
>Ga0099829_10002391_pt1 | contig 10772 bp, 14 predicted proteins | sample CZO8metaG_3_FD_79336 | JGI IMG/M metagenome (GOLD analysis project Ga0099829, IMG submission 79336) | Vadose zone soil microbial communities from the Eel River Critical Zone Observatory, Northern California, USA - CZOApr15con2H2.8 metaG | ecosystem: Environmental > Terrestrial > Soil > Vadose...
CCGCCTGCACCAGCAACGCGGCACGATGCTCGTCGACCCGGACGTATTGCATGATCCTGGCCAACGCATCCAGCTGGCGAATCATCACCGCCGGCATGCCCTGACTGGCTTGGCGGATCTTGTCGAATGCCCGCTCTACGAACCGTTCGTAGCGGATCTCGGCCGTTATCACGCGCGTGTGGCCCAGATGGTCGCGGTAGACGCGCTTGGGGTTCCACCGGCTCGAAATCTTGCACAGCCCGTCGCCCAGCCAGTCAATGCACGTCAGAGCCGTGAAGGTGTCATTGACGGCGGGGGACAGCGCACGCAGGGCGATCTCGACCATCTGGTCGATGGCGAACGCGAGGTCCTGGGTGAGGGTCCGGTGCGGGCCCGTGATGTGCGATCGCTCGAGCTGGCGGGCGACCTCGTCCCTGGCCTCGCCCGGCCAGACCATCACCAGCGGCAAGCCTTCGACCAGAAAGTGGCCCGGCCGGTACAGCAGCCTGATGACGGCGTCAGCGTGGGTCGCGATGCCTACCAGGGCAGCTGCTCATCACTCGCGGTTCGCTTACCACGTTCTCCATCGCCAACGACGTAGCGAAGTACTTCGCCATCGTTCCTGCGATGTTCCAAAACGTCTTCCACCCGCTGAAGACCCTCAACATCATGAAGCTGAACAACCCGCACTCCGCCATTCTGTCCGCGGTCATCTTCAACGCGATCATCATCGTGATGCTGATCCCGCTCGCATTGCGAGGAGTGAAGTTCCGTCCTCTGGCCGCGGCGGACATCCTGCGGCGGAACATACTGATTTATGGCTTGGGCGGCGTGATCGCACCGTTCATCGGAATCAAGCTCATCGACCTGCTCATCGTCGCCCTTGGAGTGCACTGATGCGCATCATCCGGCGTCAGCTTGTCACTGGCCTGCTGGTCACGGTGGCCCTCCTCGTCCTGTGCTGCGGGATTTACCCGCTGGCAGTTTGGACGGTCGGTCGGGTGGCCTTTTCTCACCAAGCCGACGGGTCGTTCGTCACCGCGCACGGGAAGGTCGTCGGCTCGAGCCTGATCGGCCAGAACTTCACCGACAAGGACGGGAATCCCCTTGCGCAGTACTTCCAGCCTCGCCCCTCGGCCGCCGGAAAGGGATATGACGCCATGAGCAGTGGGGGATCGAACCTCGGATCTTCGAACCCGGACCTCCTGAAGGCAGCGGCCGATCGGGTGGCCGCGTACCGGCAGTTCAACGGGCTCGCTTCAACGGTGCAGGTCCCGGTCGACGCCGTGACCGCGTCAGGGTCCGGTCTTGATCCCGACATCTCAGTGGCCAACGCGCTCGACCAGGCGGCTCGGGTGGCGCGGGCGCGGGGGTTGCCGGGCGAACGAGTCACCGCCCTCGTGCATGCCCGCATCCGGGACCGGGCCCTGGGCTTCGTGGGCGAGAAGACGGTCAACGTGCTCGATCCGAACCTGGCCCTCGATCGGCTGGGCTAGGTGTCGCCAGCCAGGAGATCGAGGTACAGCCGGTAGGTGCCCCCTTCGAAGGCGACCAGGCGAGCCAATTCCACCTTGGTCGGCGTCGATCCTAGGGTCGACACGGCGATCCGTGCCGCCTCATCCGCCGGATAGCCATAGACGCCTGTCGAGATGGCCGGGAAGGCCACACTCGAGGCTCCGAGCTCGTCGGCCACCGCCAGGGCCCGCCGGTAACACGAGGCCAGGAGTTCGGCTTCGCCGTGGCCTCCCCCTCGCCAGCGGGGTCCCACCGCGTGGATGATCCAGCGGGCGGACAAGTCAAAACCGGGTGTGGCCTTGGCGTCACCCGTGGGGCAGCCGCCAAGCTCGGCGCAGGCCTGTCGTAGCCGCCGAGATCCCGCCGCTCGATGAATTGCACCGTCGACCCCACCACCGCCTCCCAGAGCCTCGTTCGCGGCGTTCACAACGGCATCGACGCGTTCCCTGGTGATATCGCCCTGAGCAGCCTCGATCTTCATGGCACCACCTCCCGTCATGGCTTGGAAACCTGCCACTAGCACGACCGGGCCACGAATTCGAGTATTCCCTCTTGCGCTGGCGAGCGGAGTGGGCCAACATCACATCATTGTAGTTACATCGGTGCAAATAGCCGAGAGGGAGGCGACCGGTGGATTTGCTTCAGCTGCTCCAGCCCCAAGACCGAGATTGGCAGCGGTACGCCAACTGCATGGGCGTCGACCCTGACTTATTCTTCCCGGAACGAGGCGCATCGACGCGAGAAGCGAAAGAGGTGTGCCGTGGCTGCGTTGTTCGCGAGGACTGCCTGGAATACGCCCTCGCCAACGGCGAGAAGTTCGGGATTTGGGGTGGAATGAGCGAACGCGAACGGCGCCGCATCCGCCGCCGGCGGGCCCTGGAGCGCCGCGCCAGCAGCGCCTCGGCCTCCTAGTCCCAGCGGCTCAACCTTCCCGGCGATCAACTTCCCCGATCGAGGCCCGCTGCCTCAAGGCGGGCCTCGATCGTTTGCGATGGACTGAGCCCGAGTTCCGGCCAACGACGCTCGGGAATGGACTGGAGCACAAGAGCGGGGATCAAACCCACGAGCTCGGCCCGGGTTATCGCCACTCGGCTGGCGACAGCGTCGTAGACGGCGCCGGGGTGGACGGCAGCCGGGTCGACAAGGTTGCACGACACCTGCACCGAAGAGCCGACCTGTAGACCGAGAGCCCGAATAGCCGGACCGCGCAGGCTGGCCGCGATGGTTTGGGCCAGTGAACGGTGTCCTGAGACCCACAGGTTGTAGGCCACCAGTGGCGGTCGTGCCCCGACAGCGACCGCGCCTGCCGTCGGATGGGGATGATTCGGACCGACGTCTGGAAGAAGCGAGATCCACGCCCCCCGCCGGACCTCGGGCAGGGTTCGCTCAGGGCCGTACAAGAAGCAGGGCAGCCCCAATGTCGCAGTGGCCCAGCGAGCGAAGTCGTCGCGAGCCGCGATCGCCGGCACCAACGGAGCGGCCTCGAGGGGCCATCCGCGAAATGCGACCCAGGGCACGACATCAAGCACTCCGATGCGCGGATGGACTCCTTCGTGCTTGGAGAGGTCAAGCCGGGCCAGCGTGGCCTTGGCCAGCGCGCGAACACCCTCATGGAGGGCTTCATCGGGTCCCCCAAGAGTCAGAACGGAGCGATTATGGAAGGGGTCGCTATGGACATCCAGGAGGCAGGTCCCCGCCGCCTCTTGAAGCTCGGCCACCAGGTTGCTACGCCGGCCCTCGCTCACGTTGACCACGCACTCGAGCACGCTTTTAACGTTGCATATCGACGCCCGGCCTTCCTGTCGCCCGTGCCCGAACGGACCGAAGATTTGCCTAAGTCACCGAACCGCGGCGCCGACGACCAGGTGAAGCACTAGCCTGGGGCCATGGCGTTGGGAAACATCTTCGGACCCGACCTCCTCATCGTCGTGATCCTGGCGGTCGTCCTGTTGTTTGGCGCCGGCCAACTTCCGAAGCTGGCCCGGAGCATGGGAGAGGCGTCCAAGGAATTCAAGAAGACACAAAAGGAGGCGGAGGAGGAGGCAAGGAAGGAAGCGGCCACCTCCGCCGCCGGGGCGGGCGACGAGAAGATCACCATGTCCAAGGCCGAGCTGGATGCGCTCCTCGCGGAGCGTGAGGCTCGGGCCAAGAGAGAATCAGAAGCGCCGCCAGCCCAATAGCTGGCCTGGGGGTCGGTCGTTCGACCCGGCCCGCCCGATGAAGTGGTGTCTGCCTGGTCGCGTTATGACCCTTGACGCGCGGTCGCGGGTTCGGCGGTTGCGACAGGCGCAGGTGCCCGACCGGCGGTCCGGCGGCGACGGGCTATCCGGCGCCGCTCGCGCTCGGAGGCGCCGCCCCAGACCCCATGCTCAATATGGTTATAGAGCGCATATTCCAGACAAGGGGCCTTAACCGGACAGTCGGCGCAAATCCTTCGGGCGATTTCGACACCCACCCCGTCACTGGGGAAAAAGGTCGAAGGCGGTAAATCCCGGCACTTTCCCTGTTGCATCCATGAGGTATCCATCGGGCCTCCGTAACTGTTATATCGGAAACGTCGGGCGCCAACTGAAGAGTTCGGGGACGGTTCGGAATCCCCTCCTTGGGAACCTCTACCGTCATCCGGTCAGTATGGATGTGTCGCTGGCGAGGAGGCTGCGTAATTCTATGACCACGTTCGGTGAGAATCAGGCGCCCGGCACTGACCCGGGACTTCGCCTTCCGGACCCACCAGACTACGCGGCCTGGCCCAGTACACCCGGCCCTGCGCCGACAGATCCGTCCGGCACTCCGCCGGGACCACCACCACCACCACCACCGCCGGTCGCGTTTGTCCCGGGGGGGACGCCGGAACCGAGCCCTCCTCGGCCCTGGCTGATGCCGGTCGTGGCTGCGGTGATCGGCGCTCTGGTCGGAGGTGGCGTGGGCGCCGCGGCGGCCAACGGCGGCGGAGGCGGTACGAAGATCATCCGGCAGGTGGTGCAGCCGAACTCGAGCGTCATTGCCCGGCCCGCCACTGTCAAAGAGGTTCTCGCAAAGGTAGAGGCCGGTGTGGTGTCCATTCACACCGATCTGGGCGATGGGACCGGGATGGTTATAACCCCGGATGGCCAGGTCCTCACCAACAATCACGTGATCCAGGGCGCCACCCGGATTCAGGTCAAGCTTTTCAATTCAACGACGTCGCAGAGTGCGACCCTGCTAGGCCACGACACCACCGACGACGTGGCCTTACTCAAGCTTCAGGGCGCGTCGGGCCTGGCTACCGTCACGCTCGGGGATTCCTCTAAAGTCCAGGTCGGCGACGACGTGATCGCCGTGGGCAACGCGCTGGCGCTCCCGGGTGGTCCGACGGTCACGTCCGGCATCATCTCGGCCGTCGGCCGCAACCTGGGCGATCCGACTGTTCCTACCAACCTGCTTCAGACCGACGCTGCCATCAACCCGGGGAATTCGGGCGGCCCGCTGGTCAACTCCCAGGGCCAGGTCATCGGCATCAACACCCTCGTGATTCAGCAGGCCAACGCCCAGGAGTCGGCCCAGAACCTTGGTTTTGCGATCCCCGTGAACGACGTGAAGCCGCTGCTCAGCGACCTCAGTCGAGGCGTCAACAAGGCCACGGCCTATCTCGGCGTGTCAGTCGGCGACCTGACCCCCGACATTGCTCAGCGGTTCGGCCTCACCATCACGCACGGCGCGATCATCGCGGATCTCGACCCCAACGGACCGGCCGCCCAGGCCGGGCTCCAGCAGGATGACGTCATCACGATCTTTGACGGCAAGAACGTCAGTGACAGCGGTGGGCTGGTGGGTCTCATCCGCGCCCATGAACCCGGCGATCGGGTGGCACTGACGTATGTCCGGGGTAAGACCACCCAGACCACCACAGTGACGTTAGGTACCCGGCCCACAAGTGGCGGATGACGCCGTGAGCCCTTCGGGCGCAAGGGCGGCAACAGCAGAGCCGGTAGTCTGACCGTCTCATGTCCGAAACCGTTCACGAGGAAGCTCCGCGAGGCCATGTGCGGGTCGTGTATCTCGGCCCGGTCGCTCCCCATTGGCGGGTCGACTCGGATTTCGGGGATCGCAACCTGATGGAGGACTTTCGCCAGCGGGCCCTCGCCCGGCTGGTCCTGCTTCCCCCTCACGATCCGCAATTTCGACGCAACCGTGAGCGGGTGGTTCGCGACGCGGAACGCGAGAACCTCGTGCTCGAATGGGATCTCGGGCTTCCGGAGGAGGACCTGGAGGAATAGAACCCGCCGAACGGCGAAGCCAAAGCAACTGAGTGCGACCCGGCTAGCCAGCCGATAGCTTGAAACTATGGCGAGTACACAGACCGATGATCAGGTCGGTGGCGACCTCGCCGCAGCCGCTTCAGCGGCTCGCCTCGGGATCGCAGTCAGCCCAACCGTTTCGCCGTCACCAGGTCAAACGGGCGAGGACCTTCAGCACCGATACGTCAACCGGGAACTCTCCACCCTCGACTATTTCAGCCGTGTCCTTGCCCTAGCGGAGGACGCCAGCGTCCCGGTCCTGGAGAGAACCAAGTTCCTGGCTATTTTCCAGAGCCTTCTCGACGAGTTTTTCGAGGTCAGGGTGGCCGGGCTGAAAGACCAGCTTGCCGCCGGGCTGGCTGCCGGCACTGACGCGGCAGGGCTGTCGCCGGCAGATCAGCTGCGAGCCATCAGACTCGAGACCGAGACGCTCGTGAAGCGGAGGATTCGCGCTTTCTACGACATCGTGCCGGTACTGGCGGATCACGGGATCCGCCCGTCGGACTGGGATGCGCTCGACGACGACGACCGTGCCTATATGGAGGCGGTCTTCCAGGAGCGAATTTTTCCTGTCCTCACGCCGCTTGCAGTCGATCCGGGCCACCCATTTCCCTATATCTCCAACCTGTCGCTGAACCTCGCCGTCATCGTGAAAGATCCCGTGACAGGGGACCGTCGTTTCGCTCGCCTCAAAGTTCCGCCGCTGCTTCCGGGCTTCGTGGTGGCACCGGATGGCGAACGGTTCGTGCCACTCGACCAGGTGATCTCGGCCCATCTCGGCGCCCTGTTTCCTGGCATGCAGATCGAGAGCACTCACGCGTTTCGGGTCACCCGCAACGCGGACCTCACGCTCGAGGAAGACGAAGCCGACGACCTGCTGGCCGCCGTCGAGATGGAGCTCCGGCGACGACGATTCGGGCGGGCCGTTCGGCTCGAGATCGATGAGACCATGACCGATGAGGTTCGAGAGCTCCTGACGCGAGAGCTGGATCTTCGTCCCCAAGACGTCTATGTGACGGAAGGCCCGATCGATCTTTCGGGTCTGTGGGCGGTCTACGCGCTGGATCGACCGGGCCTGAAGGACGAGCCGTTTACCCCGATGACGCCGCCGCGCCTGGCAACCGCAGACGACGAACTAGTCGACCTGTTCAGCGTGATACGTCAAGGCGACATCCTCGTCCACCATCCTTATGACAGCTTCACGACGTCGGTCGAAGCGTTCATCAAGCAGGCCTCCCGGGATCCGAACGTTCTCGCCATCAAGCAGACGCTGTACCGGACCTCGGGTGACAGCCCCATCGTCACCTCCCTCATCAGGGCGGCGGAGCGCGGCAAGCAAGTCGCGGCGCTGGTCGAGCTGAAGGCGCGGGGCGATGAGGCGGCCAACGTGGCCTGGGCCCGAGCGCTAGAAGAAGCCGGGGTTCACGTCGTCTACGGGTTGATCGGACTGAAGACGCACTCCAAGACCGCGCTGGTCGTTCGCCAGGAAGATGACGGCATCCGTCGGTACTGCCACATCGGTACGGGCAACTACAACTCCTCCACCGCGCGGGCGTACGAGGATTTGGGCTTATTGACGGCGGATCCTGATCTTGGCGCCGACCTCACGGATCTGTTCAACTTCCTGACCGGCTACAGCCGGCGAACCGAGTACCGGCGACTCATGGTGGCGCCCCTTTCCCTGCGGGCGTCCATGACGAAGTTGGTTCAGCGAGAGATTGCACGGGCCAACGAGGGACGCCTGATCTGGAAGCTCAACAACCTGGTCGATCCCGGGATCATCGACGCCTTGTATGAAGCATCGCAGGCAGGGGTCAGCATCGATCTGATCGTGCGAGGGATCTGTTGCCTTCGTCCCGGGGTGCCGGGCCTGTCGGAAAACATTCGGGTTCGGAGCATTGTCGGCCGTTACCTCGAGCACTCACGGATCTACTTCTCCGGCGCAGGCGAGGAGTACTACATCGGCTCCGCCGACATGATGCAACGCAACCTTGATCGCCGGGTCGAGGTACTCGTGCCGGTCAGCGACGCAGAGTTGTGCCAGCGGCTTCGAGGAATCCTTGAAGTCGAGATGGCAGACGATGTGCTGGCGTGGGAGTTGCATGGCGACGGCACGTGGCAGAAGGTGCCTTCGGTCAAGGGCTTCAACGCCCAACGGCACTTTCAGGACCAGGCCCTCGAACGGGCCAGGCGTCGCCGGGAGCCAGACCCACTGAACCAGCTCGGTACGTGGAGCATTGGCTGACGGCGACTCGAAAATCATTCGCGCCGCTGGAGGTGTGATTTGGCGAAGGTCTCCGGCCGGTGAGCTGGAGGTCGTCCTGGTCCATCGTCCCCAATATGACGACTGGACACTCCCGAAGGGCAAAGTCGACCCGGGTGAATCCGACGAGCAGGCCGCCCTCAGGGAAGTGGAAGAGGAGACCGGTGTCGTGGCCCGCCTCGGCCCCGAACTGCCGAGCACCGCATACCACGATCGATTCGGTCGTCCCAAAGTGGTGCGCTATTGGGCCATGACGATCGAATCGGGTGCGATCGGCGGCGAGCATGAGGTCGACGAGGCCCGGTGGTTCCCGCTCTCAGAGGCGCGGCGACGGCTGACCTATCCCCGAGACCACGCAGTGCTCGACGCCCTGGTGTCCGCGGTCGCCCAGTCCCCCGCCTAACCGATCTTCAGATGTTGGCAGGTAGCAACCGCACCACGTTTTCGAAGAAGAACCACATCGGTACCAGGCAGAGAGGAATGCCGGCCAGGAACGGCAGCCACGACCACTCCCGGCGAGCCCGGTGAGCCCCGGGCCGGGTACGGGTCCTGGTGTGGCGCCCTCGACCACTTCGCGCCGCCCACAGCCGGACGCTCACCCACAGCCCTACGAGGAGGGTCCCATAGATCAGCGTCGGTCCCCAGGCCTTCTGATCGCCACCGCCGAGGTCAAATCTGGTCGTCCGCGGCTGGCCTGCCGGTGCCTTGGCGGGGCGGACCGGGGGGTCTGCGAGCCGGCTGATCACCACCAGTCGGGTGGATGCGCTGAATCGCGGATTGCAGGTCGTCAGGGTGAGGCGGTCGTCGGGAGTGTTGTCGAGGACCTCGACCTGGTTCGGCTTCACGACCTCGGACTGAAACACGACGTAGCGGAAGTGGCCCTCGTGCGTGGTCACGAAGATGTCATCTCCGGGCTGGAGCTCGTTGAGCCGGTAGAACGGCGCGCCGTACGTGGTGCGGTGACCGGCAATCGCCGCGTTTCCGGGCTGTCCCGGTAGCGACGTCCCGATGTAGTGGCCGGGACCCTTTCTCAGCTGCTCCAGGCTTGTCCCTTCGACAACGAATTTGTCCACGCCCGTTTTCGGAATCACCAGGTGGGCGACGGCCTCGCCGCCTGGCGGAAGCGGGGCCACAGTTGTCGGGGTCGGAACGATCTTCGCCGGCTCGGTGCGCGGGACGGTTCTGGTTTGCCCCCCGAACGACTTCTTGAGCTGCTGTTGGCTCTTGGCCTCAGCCAGGTTGGTGCCAAAGAGCTGGTACAGGATAAAAAGCAGAAGCACGACGCCGGCCGTAATAAGACCTAAACCGATCTCCCGGATGGTTCGACGTGCCGGGCCAAGCTTCAGCCGCATCGCCGCGCCAGCGTAGGCGAGGGTCTCGTCCCGACCGAGGCATGGTCAGGCGTTTGGCAGCGTCCCGTCCGGAAAGCACCCAGCTGATACCCGCTCGGCCTGCTGGCAGACTGTCGGGGTGCCGATCCTGCTGATTCGTCACGCCAACGCTGGAGCCCGCTCCGACTGGACGGGGGACGATCGTCTCCGACCGTTGAGCCGAAAGGGAGCCCGGCAGGCGGCTGCCTTGGCGACCCAACTGGTACCCCGCGAACCCGATCGGATCCTGTCGAGCCCATTCGTCCGTTGCGTCCAGACGGTCGAACCGCTGGCGGACAAGCTCGGTCTCAAGGTGGAAATCACCGACGACCTGGCCGAAGGAGAAGTCGCCGGGGCCGTGGCCCTCGTGCGTTCATGCGCCGACGGCGAGTCGGTGGCCCTGAGCACCCATGGCGATATCGTCCCCGAAATCCTGGTGACGCTTGCTGACGAGGATCATTTGGATCTCGGTCCCAGCCCTCGTCAGCCCAAGGGGTCGGTTTGGGTGCTTGAGTCGAAGAAAGGAAGGTTCATAAGGGCCACCTATCTCGCGCCCGCGACGTAGGGACCCGCCGGCCGCCGGTGGCAAGATAGGGGAGTGCAGATCTCGGCCAAGGCGGACTACGCCATTCGGGCATTGGCCGAGCTGGCCGCCCAGGGGGGCGGACCGGTCAAGGGCGAGCGGCTGGCGTCCGCCCAGCAGATACCGTCAAAATTCCTGGAGAACATCCTGGCCGAGCTACGCCACGCCGGCCTGGTAGCCAGCCAGCGGGGAGCGGAAGGCGGCTACTGGCTGGCCCTGCCTGCCGCTGACATCACGCTGGCTGCCATCATCCGCGCCGTCGACGGCCCCCTTGCGAACATCCGCGGGCAGCGGCCCGATGTGGTCGAGTACGAAGGCGCCGCGAAACGGTTATCAGAAGTGTGGATTGCGGTCCGGGCCAGCCTCAGGACCGTGCTGGAGCACGTGACGCTGGCCGATCTGGTCGAAGGCGCCCTGCCGGAAACCGTGCAGCGCCTCACGGCCGAACCTGACGCGTGGGAACCGCATTAACCGAAGCGGCCGGTGATGTAGTCGTTGGTCCGCTTATCGCTTGGGTTGGTAAATATCTTGTCGGTGTCGTCGAACTCGACAAGCACCCCGTAGCGGTCCCCTTTGTCGTCGACCTCTGCGGTCAGAAAAGCGGTCCGATCGGAGACCCGGGCCGCCTGTTGCATGTTGTGGGTCACGATCACGATCGTGTAGTCCTGCCGGAGCTCCGCCATCAGCTCCTCGATCTTGATGGTCGCCAACGGGTCGAGCGCGGATGCCGGCTCGTCCATCAAGATGACATCGGGCTTGATGGCAATCGCCCGGGCGATACACAG
>Ga0099829_10002395_pt1 | contig 10769 bp, 8 predicted proteins | sample CZO8metaG_3_FD_79336 | JGI IMG/M metagenome (GOLD analysis project Ga0099829, IMG submission 79336) | Vadose zone soil microbial communities from the Eel River Critical Zone Observatory, Northern California, USA - CZOApr15con2H2.8 metaG | ecosystem: Environmental > Terrestrial > Soil > Vadose...
CGCCACGGGCCGGGAGAAGTCCAGCGTGCCGCCCGCGACGTTCAGGATCTGCTCGGTGTCGCGCACGTCGGCGTCGATATAGCTGGTCAGCCCGGCCGGGCTGCCGCTCAGCAGCGCGCGGGCGTGGGCTGCCGCGATCGGGTCTTTGTCCACATACACCACCCGGGTTCCGGGTGCCACGGACTGCGCGACCTCATGAGTGTTGTTCGCGGTCGGGATGCCGCTGCCGATGTCCAGGAATTGCCGGATCCCGGCGTCGGCGGCCAGGTAGCGCACCGCGCGGGCGAGGAACGCCCGGTTGGCGCGCACAGAGAAGACGATATCGGGATAGACCGCGATCGCCTGATCGCCAGCCACCCGGTCGGCGGCGAAGTTGTCCGTGCCGCCTAGCCAGTAGTCATACACCCGGGCCACGTGCGCAACGCTGGTGTCAAAGCTCAGCTGCTCGTCCACAATCCGATTTGTAATGCGCCAGGCCGGTAATGACAACACCTGGTGTCGAACGACTCATCAGCGCGGTGTGCCGCCCGGCGCCGGGCGGCCAACCGGGTCCTGGCCGATTCCAGCCGCCGGCTCGCCCACGCGGCGTACCCTGACCTGTGAGAAGCGGCAGACCGTGTTGCGCGGCGGGCCCGGCTGCACTGGAGTCGGCCCGCCCGGGGGAGGAACCAGGCCCTGACTGTTCACCATCATCGTGGGCCAGGTGGGCCCACTGGTCCGGGCTGGGTGCTCGTGGCGCTGGCCACGGCCGCCACGGGCTTGCTGGCGTGCGCGTGCGGCGCGGGTGCCGAGCCGGCCCCGGCTCAGCAGACGCCGGCTGCCGCGGCGGCGTCGCCGTCCACCGCGCGCCCCACAGCGACTCACGCCGATCCGGCGGCGACTCACGCCGATCCGCCCGCGAGTTCTGCCCGCCCGGCGCCGAGCGCCGCCGCACTGCCGCTCGCCGGAAAGATCGTCGGAATCGACCCTGGTCACAACGGTGGCAACTTCAGCGATCCGTCTTATCTCGCTCAGCAGATCTGGAACGGCCGGGCGTCGGAGAACTGTGACACGACCGGCACGGAGACCGACGCCGGGTATACCGAGGCGCTGTTCAATTTCAGGGTCGCGAGTTTCCTGCGCGCCGATCTTGTTCATGATGGCGCGCGTGTCGTGCTGACGCGAACCAGCAACGGCGGCGTCGGGCCGTGCGTGAACACCCGCTCCACGATCATCAACGGTGGGCACGCGAACGTCGCGGTCGACATTCACGCGGACGGCGGGCCGGCGGGAGGGCGCGGGTTCGCGATCCTGGAACCAATCGCCGACGGCCCCAACAACGCGGTGATCACCTCCTCGGCGCAGCTCGGCAGCGATATCCGGCAGGCGTTTCTCAACGGCACCTCGATGCCGGTGAGCACCTACGACGGGGTGAACGGCGTCACCCAGCGCGACGACCTGGCCGGGCTGAACCTCACCACGGTCCCGAAGGTGCTCATCGAATGCGGCAACATGCGCAACGCCACGGATGCCGCCCTGCTGACGTCGACCGTCTTCCAGGAGCAGATAGCGCGGGCGCTTGAGGCGGCGATCATCCGCTTCCTGTCCTGAGCGTGACCGAGGGAGTTGCCATGTCTGACTACTTCGACCTCGGAAGCTTCACCCGCGAGGTGACGACCTCATCGCAGGAGGCGCAGGTCTGGTTCACCCGCGGGCTGGTGTGGACCTACTCGTTCAACCATGAAGAGGCCGCGGCGTGCTTCGAGCGCGCGATCGCCAGCGACCCCGGCTGCGCGCTCGCGTACTGGGGGCTGGCCTACGCGCTGGGCCCGAACTACAACAAGCCGTGGGAGTCCTTCGACCCCGCGGATCTCTCATCGTCGCTCTCCCGGGCGTATGCCGCCACGGCCGAGGCGGTCAGCCGCGCGCCGGGCGCATCTGACGTCGAGCGCGCCCTCGTTGACGCTCTGGTCTCGCGGTATCCGTCCGCCGCGCCAACGGGGGACTGGTCCGCCTGGAACGCCGCGTATGCGGCGGCCATGCGTCACGTGTACCGCGCGTATCCGGATGATCTGGACGTGGCCGCGCTGTTCGCCGAGGCGCTGATGAACCTCACGCCGTGGGCGCTGTGGGACCTGGCCACGGGAGCCCCGGCCGCCGGGTCCGAAGCGATCGAGATAGAGGAGGTCCTGGAGCGGGCCCTGACCACTGACGATGGCCGAACGCACCCGGGCGTGCTGCACATGTACATCCACCTGATGGAGATGTCCGCCCATCCCGAGGACGCGTTGCAGGTGGGGGACTGGCTACGCGACCTGGTCCCGGACGCGGGCCACCTCCGGCATATGCCGACGCACATCGATGTGCTGTGCGGGGACTACCCGCGGGTCGTGTCCGCCAACACCGCCGCGATCGCCGTAGACGAGAAGTTCCGCGCGCGGGAGGGCGCGATGAACTTCTACACGCTGTACCGGGTGCACAACTACCACTTCAAGATCTACGGCGCGATGTTCCTGGGCCAGGCGCAGACCGCGCTGGAGACCGCGGACCGGCTCGCGGCGGCGATCCCCGAGGACCTGCTGCGGGTGGAGGTCCCGCCGATGGCGGACTGGCTCGAGGGATTCACGGCGATGAAGGTGCACGCGGCGATCCGCTTCGGCCGCTGGCCGGACATTATCGACGCGCCGCTGCCCGCCGACCCGGGGCTGTACTGCGTGAGCACGGCCATGATGCGTTATGCCAAAGGTGTTGCCTGTGCGGCCAGCGGCCGCATCGGGGAAGCTGAGGAACATCGCGGCCAGTTCGCGGCGGCGGTCGAGCGGGTGCCTGAGTCGCGCACCATCTTCAACAACACCTGCCAGGACATCCTCGCGGTGGCCGGGGCCATGCTGGATGGCGAACTGGAGTACCGCCAGGGACACCACGAGACGGCGTTCGCCTGCCTGCGCCGGGCGGTCGAACGTGACGACGGGCTGCCCTACGACGAGCCGTGGGCCTGGATGCAGCCGGCCCGGCATGCCTATGGCGCGCTGCTCCTTGAGCAGGACCGGGTGGCCGAGGCCGAGGCGGTCTACCGGGCCGATCTTGGCCTCGATGGCACGCTGGCCCGGGCCTGCCAGCATCCCGGCAACGTCTGGAGCCTGCACGGCTATCACGAATGCCTGCGGCGGCTGGGCAAGGACGAGCAGGCCGGCATCATCGGGCAGCAACTCACGATCGCGCGCGCGTACGCGGACGTGCCGATCAGGTCGTCCTGCTATTGCCGGCTGGCACCCGCGCCCGGCCCTGATGGCCCCGGCCGGGTGGGCGGGGCCGTTCAGGCCTGCTGACCTGCTCCCAGGGTCAGGCGGGCAGGGTCCACTTCTGGTTGGCGCCACCGCTGCAGTCCCAGATCTGCAGCCGGGTTCCGTTGGCCGAGCTGACCCCGGTGGCGTCGAGACAGCGACCCGACTGGGGATTCACCAACGCGCCGTCGGCTTGTGGTTGCCACTGCTGGGCGCCGGTGCCGTTGCAGTCGTACAGCTGCGCCTGCGTGCCGTTCGCCGTGCCGCCACCGGCCAGGTCCATGCACTTACCCAGCGCCCGAAGCGTGCCGTCCGCAGCGACGGTCCAGCTCTGCGCGGCCGTGCCGTTGCAGTCATAGAGCTGCACCGCGGTGCCGTTGGCCGAGTTCGCGCCGGCCACGTCGACGCACTTGCCGCCGAACCCGGTGATCGCACCGGTGCCACCGCCGCCCGAGCCGGCGACGCCGCTCCAGGTGAAGGTGGCCGAGGTCGCCGCCGGGAGGTTGTAGGTGAACCTCTCGTTGCCCCAGTTCACCGTCATCGGCTGGGTGCTTCCGGTGCCGTTGTAGGCGATCAGCGCCTTCGACCCGTCAGGGTTCTGCCACGCCACGTTGGGGATGGTGCTGTTGGCGGTGGAGTCGATCCGGTACGCGCCGGGCTTGACGAACTTGGTCAGCTGGCCCATGTCGTAGTACTCGATGGTGTAGTCGACCTGTCCGCTGCGGCTGTCACCGTTATGGACGGTGATCAGACCGGTGCAGGTGGAACAGCCGCCGTTGTGCGGACCCATGTTCTGGTCCACCGCCAGGCTCCACTTGGTGACCGTCTTACCCCAGTTGCGGGTGTAGTTGATGATGTTGTTCATGTCCTCGTTCTGCTGATTGGCGATCCAGGTTCCTCCGGAGTGCTCGGTGTCGTAGGCGTCGATATTCGGGTACTGGTTGTGGACGGTGGTTTGCTCGCTTACGGCACCGCCGTAGCCGTGCCAGGCGATGCCGCCGAACAGCGGGTCGTTGCGGACGGTGGAGTCGTCGACGGTCGGAGCGCCGTAGCTGGCGTAGGTGTCCCAGTTCCAGTCCAGGGCCAGCACCTTGGTGGACAGCCCCGCGGCGTGGAAGGCCGGCAGCAGATCGTTCTTAATGAAGAAGTCCAGGCCGGAGCCGTTCCAGCTCATCGACGGATAGCCGCCACAGCAGGTGGGCTCGTTCTGGGCCGAGACGAAGTCGATGTGCACACCCTGGGCCTGGTAGGCCTGGATGTACTTGGCGAAGTACTGCGCGTAGGCCGCGTAGTACTGGGACTGCAGCCATCCCGGGTTGTTGAAGTCGCCGTTGTCCTTCATCCAGGCCGGCGCGCTCCAGGGCGTGCCCATCACCTTCAGGTTCGGGTTGATCTGCTCGGCCTGCTTGGTCAGCGGCAGGATGTCGGCGAGGTCGTGGGAGATCGAGAAGTGGCTCAGGTTCGGATCGGTCTGGCCGGCGGGCATGTCGTCGAAGGAGTAACTGTAACGGGCCAGATCGGAAGCGCCCATCGGGTTGCGGAGAAAGTCCAGGCCGATGCCGTTGTTTGGATCGAACAGCTTGGTCATCACTGAGCTTCGGGTACTGGCCGACAGGGCGCCGCTGGAGTTCATGAGCCAGGCGGCGGTGTCGGTGAACGACGCGCCGGCCCCCACGAACTGCTGGTATCTGGTGTTCTCGTTGACGGTGATGTTCTGGCCGCTGCCGCCGGTGCCGGAGCTGAACGAGATCGGCGTCTGCTGTTGCAGGCCACGGGTGACGTTGCGGCCGCCGGAGTCGTTGGTGCTGGTCAACCAGATATTGACGCTCTCCGAGGCCGCGGCTGCGGGAGGCAGTGGCAGCGCTATCAGCGTCGCCGGGAGGGCGAGTAACGCTACGACAGCCAGCCTGCGTGCTCTGCCTCGGCGGAGCGGACCCGGGCGGGACATGGTGAAATACGACATGTCGAGTCCTTCCATATGCGGGGCGACGGGCCCGCGCCGGCGCATGACGAAGCGCGGGCGGACCCGTATCCGAGGGGACCTGATCCGTGCCAACTGCGCACGAACCAGTGAGCGACGCCCCTCCACGAACCGTCCGCCGTGGACGCTCCGTCAGCCCACAGCCGCGCCAGCACCCGATCTACCGGTACGGCAGGTAACTCGGAGGAAACACCCGCACTCCGCGCCCGTCAATACCAACCAGCCCCGGCGGCGCCGCCGATCCTCGCAGAACGCGCTGGTCAGAGGTTTATTCATGTCTTTATTGACTCCATAAATAATGTGGGCCCGGCCTGCGGTCAAGCTTCGGCGCGCAGCAGCGACCAGCGAGAAGATCCGAACGGCCGTGTCACTCCCAGCGGCGCGTGCGTCCAGCAGTTCGCGCCGTGGCGGGTTTCGAGCACCTCGCGGATGTCGTCCAGGGTGCAGCCCCCCCGGGCGCGGGCACGCCGGACGGAGGCCATGGATCGTCCGGCGAGAACTGGGAGTCTGACATGCCGCGGTCGACGGTGATGCGTTGGCGGCCAGATGCCGCATGGCTCTGAGCTTCTGTCGGCTGCGGCCAGGCTGGCCGCGATCGCGGCCATCTCGCCGAGCCAGCCTTGCTCCTGGGCCTCGCCGAGACGGCCGAGGATCCCCGGGCTTGACAAAATTAAGACGACCGGTCATATTGAACACATGCCACGGGTAAGTGTTCGGGAGGAGATCGTCGAGTCGGCGCTGGTGGAGTTTCACCGGCGCGGCTTCAGTGCCTGCTCAGTAGAGGACATCACCAGGGCCGCTGGTGTGCCGAAGGGATCCTTCTACAACCACTTCAAGAGCAAAGAGGACCTGGGGGCTGAGGTGGTGCGCCGCTACTCAGCCGCCTCGGGCTGGCGCGCTGAGCTGCCGGCCGGGCTCACGCCGCTGGAGGAGTTGCGCGCCCGCTTCAGCGTGATGCGCGATGTGCTCACTCAGCGCGAGTTCTCGCGCGGGTGCTTGGTCGGCAACATGGGGACCGAGCTAGCCGATCACAGTCAGGTGATCCGGGACGAGGTTGCCGCGAGTCTTGACGCGTGGTCGGCTCGCACCGTGGGCCTGCTGCGTGCCGCGCAGGCGGCCGGTCAGATCTCCGTCGGCCTGGATGTGGACCGGCTCGGGCGATTCCTCGTGAACGCATGGGAAGGCGCAGTCACCCGTACCAAGGTCATCAAGGGCCCCGAAGCGATGGACGACTTCTTCGCTGTCGTCTTCGACCAGCTTCTGCGCTGATCGCCAACCGAGGCCAACTGCCCGGTACCGATACAACTCAGCTACCGATACCACCGGGCTACCGATACCACCGGGCTACCGATAGCACCTGGACACCGACACAGCACCCAGCTTTCGACAGGCACCCGGCCACCGATACTGCACCCAACTACCGATACAAACCGCCAGCTCCAACGGTCACATCCACTCAAGATGACCAGTCATATTAAGGAGAAGTGGTGCACGCCTACCGGACCTTCCGGGAATCCGGATCTCGGCCGTACGCGATTCAACTCAGGCTCTCGGCCAGGGTGTCGTTCTGGGTAATGATCGTTGCTTATCTGGGCTTGATGTTCGCGGCCAGTGCGCCCTCGCCGCTGTATGTCGTCTACCAGGCCCGGTGGCATTTCTCAGCCATCACGCTTACCTCGATCTTCGGCGTCTATGCGCTGGCCCTGCTACTCACGCTGCTGACGGTCGGTGGCCTGTCGGACTTCGTCGGGCGAAAGCCGGTCCTGCTCGCGGGATTCGTGTCGCTCGCGGCCAGCATGGTCGTTTTCGCGCGCGCCGACGGTGTCGGCTGGCTTTATGTAGCGCGAGCGCTGCAGGGCCTGGCGGCGGGTTCCTCGCTCGGGGCGCTTAGCGCGGGGATCGTCGACTTCGCCGGCCCGAAGCGCCAGCGTTTCGCTGGCGTGGTGAACAGCCTGGTGCCCAGCCTGGGACTGGCCCTCGGCGCGCTCGGCGCTGGCGGGCTCGTGCAGTTCGCTCCCGCACCGACGGTGCTCGTGTTCCTGGTGCTCGGGGCGCTCTTCGCGCTGGTGCTGCTGGCGGTGGCCGCCGGTCCGGAGACCGAGCAGAGCCGCGGCGGGGCCCTGCGCTCACTCACCCCGCGGATGCGGGTGGCCAGGCGACTGCGGCCCGAGTTCTTCCGTACCCTGCCGGCGCTGTTCGCGACCTGGGCCCAGGTCGGGTTTACCCTGTCACTGACAACGACGCTCGCGGCGGTCAGGTTCGGCCTCACCGACCGCTTCCTTGACGCCCTGGTCGTGGGCGCGGTCTGCGGATCAGCGTCGCTGGCCACCATCGTCATGCGCAACGCCCCGGCGCGACGCGGCACGGTGCTGGGATGCATAGCGCTGATCATTGGCAGCGGGGTTACCCTGGTCAGCCTGGCCGGTCCGTGGACCATTGCCTTCTACGCGGGGTCAGCGCTCACCGGACTCGGGCTCGGCTCGACGCTGGGGGCCGCCATGCGGACCCTTTCACTGCTGCCCGCGCACTCTGAGCGGGGCGAGTTCTTCGCCAGCGTCTATGTCGTCGGCTACCTCGCCTTCAGCGTTCCCGCCATCATCGCCGGGATATGTGTCGTCCACGCTGGGCTGGTCAAGACGACGGTCGGCTACGGGCTCGGCATCAGCTTGCTCGCCCTCGTCGCCGCGGCGAACGCGCTCAGGCCGGCCCGCCGGGGCGCCAGCGACCGCGCGCAGGGCCACGACAACCGGACGCTGGCCGGTGCCGACGGCGAACGGCTGCGCGGAGAACTGCTGGCCGAGAAGCTTCTGGACCCGGCCGCCTGACGTTACCTCTGCAGGGTGCCGGTGACGGCCGCGATCAGCAGCTTTCTCAGCCGACGGTGGCGGTGGCGGCCGGGATCAGCGGCTATTCATCAGCCGAGGGTGGGCGGTGGCGGCCGGGATCAGCGGCTATCTCAGCCGAGCGTGAACGGATCTCGGGTGCCGCCGCTGAGCTCGACCCAGACGGCTTTCGTCTGGGTGTACTCGTGGACTGCGTCGATGCCGTTCTCCCGGCCGAGCCCACTGAGGCCGAACCCCCCGAAGGGAACGTCGGGGCCGACCACCCGGTATGCGTTGATCCAAACGGTGCCGGCCCGCAGGGCATGGGCTACCCGGTGGCCGCGGTGGATGTCTTTGGTCCAGACAGCGCCCGCCAGGCCGTAACGGCTGTCATTGGCCAGGCTGACCGCCTCATCTTCGGTAGCGAACGGGATGACCGCCAGCACTGGGCCGAACACTTCTTCCCGCGCCACGCTCATGCTGGGTTTGACGTTGGTGAGCACGGTTGGCTGGACGAAGTAGCCGCCGAGGCGCTCCTCGGGACGGCCGCCGGCCGCAACGGTCGCGCCTTCGCTTACGGCGGAGTTGCAGAACGAAACGACCTTCCTGTACTGCGGCTCGTTGGCGAGCGGGCCCATCTCTGTCTCCGCTGCCCGCGGGTCGCCGAGGCGGATTGACGCGGCGCGATTGACGATCTTGTCAACAAGCGCGTCGTGCACACTGCGGTGCACCAGCAACCGCGATCCGGCCATGCAGGTCTGCCCGGTCGCGGCGAAAACGCCGGCCACGACCCCGTTGCACGCTGCGTCGAGATCGGCGTCGTCAAAGACGACGTGGGCGGATTTGCCGCCCAGTTCGAGCAGGACCCCGGTGATGTTGCCGGCTGCGGCCTTGGCGACCTCAGCGCCCACGCGGGTCGAGCCGGTGAAGGCGATCTTGTCGACCCCCGGGTGTGCGGCCAGGGCCTTGCCCACGGCTGGCCCGAACCCGGTCACCACGTTGAACACGCCGGGTGGAAACCCGGCCTCGGCCACGCGGGTGGCCAGCTCAACCGCCGAGGCCGGAGAATAGTCACTGGGCTTGGCCACCACCGTGCACCCGGCGGCCAGCGCTGGCGCAAGCTTCCAGCACAGCAGCAGCAGCGGTGAGTTCCACGGAACGATAGCCGCGACGACGCCGGCTGGCTCGCGACGGGTGTAGACGAGGAAGTTCGGCTTGTCCGTGGGGATGGTCGAGCCCTGGAGCTTGTCCGCGAATCCCGCGAAGTAGTAGAACCACTCGGGGATGCTGGCCAGCTGGCCTCGCATCTCGCGGAGCAGCTTCCCGGTGTCGCGCGTCTCGATTTCGGCCAGCGTATCCGCGTCACGCGCGATGATGTCGCCGAGCCGCCGCATGAGCCTGGCGCGCCCGAACCCGGTGAGCTTTCCCCACGGTCCCGACAGCGCCTGGCGCGCCGCCGCCACAGCGAGGTCGACATCACCGGCGCCGCCATCCGCGGCGGTAGCCCAGGCGGCCCCCAGGAACGGGTCAACGGTGCCGTAACGGTGGCCGGATCCCGCCTCGATCCGACGGCCATCGATGACCAGTTGATAGTGCGGGGCACCCGGTTCGGTGCTGTCTGCGCGGGGTTCGGTCATGACTCCTACATTCTCTGAAGGAAAGCCTACGGTGCGCGGCTGCGTTCGCCGAGATGGCGGGCGTCCTGCGGGTACGCCCGGACATCGGAATGGTTGCGCAGCGCGATCAACTCGTGCCCCGGACACATCGTGGCTGGCTCCGTCCGAACGGGTGACGATGGCCGTGATTGGTTGCTTTTATGCGCTTACTGAGCAGGTCTGCGTGCTGGTGTCGGGTGCCTTCCGGTGCATTTCAGAGCCCGCATTGGTGTAAGCAGTAGGTAAGCGTGGAATAGCTCTGCGTAGTTGATCAACACAGGGGGGATATCAATGCCTGTCCAAAGCAGGACCGGTACGACCGCTCGCCACGGCTCGGCGAATGCCGCAGTCGGCAGGGCGCTTCGCGGCAGTCCGTCCAGGAGTGCGGTCGGCAGTCGGACCAGGAGTGCCGCCAGCCGTCCGAAGGCCGGAGCCAGTAGCAGGCCCAGCAGCAAGAAGGCAATCAGCACAGCGACGCGCAGCGCCGCCAGGACCGCGCCGACCACGGCATCCGCGGCGAGGACTGTCTCGTCCGCGGCAGCCAAGGTCACCACGGCGGCGACCCGGCTGACTTCGGCGGCCACCAAGGCCACGGCGTCAGCAAGGACGTTGTCCACGGCCATGCAGGCGATCAACACCGCCACCAAGGCCATGACCAGTGCCGCGAAGGCACTGACAGCATCGGCCAAGACGATGGCAGCGGCCAGGCCCGCAGCCTCGGCGGCCAGGCCCGCAGCGTCGGCGGCGTCAACTGCGCAGCGGAAGGGCGCGGCGGCCAGGACCTCGTCAGCCAGGAGGGCCTCGTCAGCGAGGACAGCAGCGGGCAGGCCGAAGGCCACGGCCAAGCCGAAGGCCACGGCTAAGCCCAAGGCCACGGCTAAGCCCAAGGCCACGGCTAAGCCCAAGACTGCGGCTAAGCCGAAGACCGGGGCCAAGCCCAAGACCGTGGCCGGGCCGAAGGCAGCTGCCAAGCCGAAGGCCACGACCAAATCGAAGCCAGCAGTGCGCTCGAAGTCAGCCGTGACATCGAAGTCAGCCGTGACATCGA
>Ga0099829_10002400_pt1 | contig 10763 bp, 10 predicted proteins | sample CZO8metaG_3_FD_79336 | JGI IMG/M metagenome (GOLD analysis project Ga0099829, IMG submission 79336) | Vadose zone soil microbial communities from the Eel River Critical Zone Observatory, Northern California, USA - CZOApr15con2H2.8 metaG | ecosystem: Environmental > Terrestrial > Soil > Vadose...
CCATCTACAACCCACTTAAATTCAGTGACTTACACGTCAAAAACAGGCGCTGCTTCAAGCGTTCCCTTGTACATCTTGTTCTGCCCCCGCGATCTTTGAGCGAGCTGACAACTGCTCTTACATCCAGAGATGCCTCGCGGAAATGATGAACTAAAAATCCTCAAAATCCAACGTTTTGATGCCACGTTGATACCGTGAGCCGGCGATCAAAAATCAAACAACCGCGGAGACGCGGAGGCGCAGAGAAGAACAAGGCTCATTTTTAGGCATCCGTTCAAGTCAGAGCACAAACTAAAAAGGCCTCGCACCGCGAGGCCTCGTCTTCAAACTTGGAACTTGGAGCTAAAAGCTAACGGCTAAGAGCTGTCTTCTTAGGAGCTGCTTTTTTCCGGCTCAATCATGACGAACTTGCCCATGCTGCCCCGGTCCACGAACTTGATGACGCCGGTGATCTTGGCGAACAAGGTATCGTCTTTGCCGCGGCCCACGTTGAGTCCGGGTTTAATGGGAGTGCCGCGCTGGCGCACGATGATGGTGCCGCCGGAGACAAACTGCCCGCCAAATGCTTTTACGCCCAGCCGCTGCGCGTTCGAGTCGCGGCCGTTTCGAGATGATCCTAATCCTTTTTTATGTGCCATTGATTGAAGCTCCTAGCCACTAGCTGTGACTATTTCTCTAAGTTCCTTACTTTTTCTTTTTGCCGCCTGATTTCTTCGCGTGGTCCTTCTTCGCTGCCGCCTTCTTATGGCCGGCTTTGGCGTGGGGCGCGGCATGTTTCTTTTCATGCTTGGCGTGGCCCTCTTCTGCCGCCGGCTTTGCCTTTTTCGGTTTGGGCTCTTTCACCGGGACCTCGAGTTCAGGCGCGGAGAACTTCTGCCCATCAAAGGCGATCTCGGTGATGCGCACGCTGGTGAAGGGCTGGCGATGTCCCTGCAGCTTCTTGTACTGCTTCTTGCGCTTGTAATGGAAGACCAGGATCTTGTCGCCGCGGCCCTCTTCGACCACCTGGCCGCTGACCAGCGCGCCCTCGCCCTGCGGACGCCCGATCTTGCCATCTTCGGCGCTGACGGCGAGCACATCGGTGAATTCCACCTTGCCCTTGCCGTCGCCGGTGGGCAGCTTTTCAATGCGAACTACTTCGCCAGGAGCAACACGATACTGTTTTCCCCCGGTGCGGATGACCGCGTACATAGGAAATCCTCCGAATGATTGAAGCTTGCAAAATCCATCCTGCGCACAGGCAGCGCGCAAGGGTTCCCAGAAGGGATCGGAACTGCAGGCAAACCTAAGTATTTTAGCGTGTACAGAGACAGGACGTCAAACATTGTAGGCATCTTGGTAGGTGGTACAGTTTTGAAATTCCGTTTTTCGTAAATATTTTTGGATAAATTTTTAGATCGATGACTTTGGGTGTATGACATTGTGATGCGGTAACGTCTATTCATGGAGGGAGCATCCATAGTATAACTAGTAAAGTAAGTATTACTTTCTAGTTAACCTAGGTATAGGTTGTCATTGACAACAAGGTGCCATGAAAATTATGATTGCACCCTTCATAACCGCTGTTAACAAAGACCCCTCAGGAAAGGCCCAGAACTCATAAATTGATCTTTGACATTAACTAAAGATTGGGCGGCATCTTTTTGACTGCCGCCCGATTGGCGAGCCTAGTCGGAGTCGAACCGACAACCGCCCGGTTAACAGCCGGGAGCTCTACCATTGAGCTATAGGCCCAAGTGGGATGCCGCTCAGTCCGCAAAGATAGGGCGGCATTTCACTTTCACGGATACACCAATGCGATGACGCAACCTGTTGCATCTGTGAGCAAACTCGTATTCGGGCTTGACACTAACAGGAGGGAGTCTTAATATCAGGACTCAGAAAATCCAGCTCTATTAGTTCAAACCGTACAATCATTTTTCAGCAGGGCTAGCGGGCGAAAACGCTAGCCCTTTCGTTTCCCATAATAGCATGCAGCTATATACTGCCTGTCAAGACAAATCGTTGAGCATCTGAAATATCAATGCCGAAAAATGGTGCAATCGTTTTTTGGTGATTACAGTCTTCGTGTTTTGATGCTCAATCAAACTAACGAGTACCTCCGAGCGCTTCAAAATGGGTCAACGAGAGGCGCTTATACGAAAAGTTTCTTTGCTATTTCATTTCCTCCTCTGTGGATCCCAATCATCAAAGGATCCCAATCATCAAATTAGCCAGTTTCACTGGGAGAGGGTTTTCTTTTAAAACCCCCGCCAAAAGGCAAATCGCCAACTACTTCAACTACCCGTTGTTCTACCAGTCTCTTAAGAACGATGTTTACTGAGAGCAAAAAGTCTTGGTGGTTCTGTGCAGGAAATCCTGATCGTAACAATCTGTCGTGTATTTGCCGCGGTGTGAAGACATCATTAGGCGCAGTGGCGGCAAATATAGAACGGATAGCCTCCGTTAGTTTTGGCATTGGAAAACGTGATAGATCTGGTGGTTTCCTGGCGTTGTTAGCGCGGGCTTTGTCTGCAGGCTCTTCCGATCTGCCTGCCCACTTATACCGGTTGCGCCCAGGCTCCTGGGTAAAAATCTCGGCTGCGCCCTTGCTCACTAAGCGTGCGAGCACTTGGTGGATAGTTGCCATCGGATTTTGTTGTTTGAGCAATATGCCTCGCTTTACAAGTTCATTTCGCACTTCAGTTGCAGTGAAAACCCGACTGGGATCCGTTTTCAAAACGGCACGAACAGCGTCGGTAATACCAGCTTCGGGACCGAACCACAGACTGGGCTGGTTAACCAGAGGGGCGAATCCCCGTATGCCATGTTCGAGCGCCGAAATCTCGTTTTCTATGGCGGCTTTTTGCTGATAGAGGGTTTCCAGCCTGTCCTGGGCCGCCTTGAGCCAAGCTTCATAATCGAAAGTCATGACGAAAGTAATACTATCACATTTACTATCACATCTAATCAATATTTGTGCACTATGGCTCGACTTCGTAAATCTGGACGTGAGGCCCATTTTGGCTGTACTAAAAGACTGACCTGGCTTCCTTCCGACTACATTTTGGTTACACGAAAATAGCGAATCTGTCCTGCACGTGGTAAGGAGTCGTGGTCGGACTAGAATTAAGTTTATGACGCCGCCCGATCCGATGACCCGTATCCAGTGGCTTTTCCATTTCACGGATACGCGTAACATTGCGTTAATCCGCGAACTCGGGGGCTTATGGTCAACCGCAAAACTGCGGGAGAAGGGCGTGAGAGATTTTCAACCTGGGGGCAACGAGCATAGCCTCGAGGCTGACAAGATGTTTGGAATGGATGAGTACGTACATCTGTGTTTTAAAAGCAATCATCCGATGGAGCACCTTGCCACGCAAGATGGCAGAATTAAAAAGACGCAGTGGATCTATATTGAGGATCCCGCTTCTGTCTTCAAGATCGATGGCGTGCTTTACTCGCCGGGCGTTTCGAACAAGTCAGGAATAGAGACTTGCCCTATTGAGCAAGCACGGGACAAAATCGATTACGTGGCCCTTTACGAGTACCTGGATTGGAACGTGAGCGAGAACTACCAGCGCCGTCTTGCCGCTGAGAAGTGCGAGATCCTCGTTCCCGATCATTTGCCGCTAAAATATTTTGGGAAGCGCTTACCCAATGGCTGAACGTCCTATATTCGTGCCCGCACCTGACAGCCCCGAACTGGTGAAGGAGGTTTTTCTTCCGTTAAGGTGGCATTCTGGCTTTGCCTCTGTCCAGAAGGAGAAAAACATCAAGGCGCTCCATAAGGCGGCTGAAGCGGCTGGGTACCGAAATGTGCTGGAAGTCTCCACCAAATCAGAAAATCAACGTGGACAGCACCTCAGTGCGTTTTATCTCAAAGTAAAAAGCGAACGGCTTGGAGAGATCCCGCTAGAGTGCGCGTTCCAAGGGAGCAAGGTCTTTGAGCGGGGTGGCCCTTTTACTGATCTTTATAGGATGGACGTGCGAGAAGCGAAGAGAGATAGGCGCCTGAAGGAATCAGGCGCACTGATACGATTCTATTTCGATGGGGTCGATTTCCCACCGGAGCCAAAGACCGTGTTTTACGATTGGCTCTACGTGAATTGCATTTACCCTTACCGTGAATGGGCTACGAAGCTCTACGCTTACGGTGGGTTCAGTGATATTGAATTTAACCCCCATCGCTCCATTAACTGCCAAGCACGCTCAATTGCACTTTTCCTGAGCCTGATGAAGCTAAGTCTATTGGATGAGGCAGTGAAGTCGCCGTCGCATTTCATCAATCTGCTATTGAGATTCGCGTATCGTCCCAAACTCCGGACGGAGGACAAGGCTCAATCGGCACTCTTTTCCAACCGCCGATAAAGAGAAACCAAGGAAACTATGGAGATAGCCCAGTGACAAAATTCAAGTCAATCTCTGCGCTTTTAGTAGCTGATTGTTCCCGCCAGTCTTCTGGGAGGTGAGGTAGGCTTGCGATTTCTCTGGCCGCAAGATCCGTCAGCGGTAAGTGCTCAACAAAACTAAGGGGTGGCAGGGTGTCCATTTCCAACTCCCGACTCACTAACACCTGACCATCACCGAGTGGCCAGAAATCGTCGACATACCGGCTGACCCAGAACACCCGTTCCATTTGCTCGACGGTATGCACAAACTCTGCAAGGTCTCCGCCTGCTTCAGTAAAGAGATAAACAAAAGTCTTGAAGGTCGTGAGCGGAATATATTCTGGATCATCTAGAGTCGGGTTGAACTGGTCTCGCCATAGCACAAACATGCTGTATATCGTGGAAGGCATGTCTCTAATAGTATGGCCGAAAATATCTTCCAGTTTCCAAGTTCCACTAGCTATTGCGTTCCGCGAAGAATTCAACTGCCGACCAGCCTTTTCAAAGTTGACTTTTTGATTGACGAAGTTGCTAACTTGGAAGTCGGTCCGGAACTTGTCAAATACGGTCTTGATCTCGCAGATCAGCAGTTCGCGTCTTTTTTTATCGTAAATAGCAAGGTCGATGTCGCCGATGGGCGACTTTCTCTTTATCGTCGCAATGGCAAGGTTCTCGAAAATGGGAAGCTGCGCAGCCAAATATGTCGCAGCCTTTGCGAGGTTAGATCCGAACGTTTTGCTCCATAGGTATTCGTGCTTGTTTTGGACAGCGGTAACGAAGACCAACTCGGGGGGCATGATGTGATACGAGAATGGCCAGAACCGGATCCAGTTGTCGATCCTGATTAGAGGCAAGGATGTGCCGGCGTTCTTTGCGTCCTTCAGTTCAGACGAAAGAATGGCTAAGAGCCTTTCAAAACGTTCCCTTGGAATTTCTTCGCGCTCATACGTCTTGGCGAAAGCGCCACACAGTTCAAACAATGTATCAATTGAATGCCATCGGAACATGAAGTCACTCAGCTTTACTGTGAAACTAAGAAAGGTCAATACGTCAGAGTCCTGTAAGCCCAACCCCGCTAGCAATTCTTGCCATGCATCAGGTAGCCCTTTCCTAAGAACGTCAATTTCACTCATATCCAGGCCCAACGTCAGTTCAACCAGACGTTCGTGGAGATCCTCCTGATCTGTCACCTTTCTTGTACCTAATCCGCCCAGAAGCTCGCGTTCTTCTTCGGTGTGGCTAAGGTAGTCTGCCTTCACTTGCATTAGAGTCAACGCATTCCGGCGCCGCGATGGGGTAAGCGAAATACGAAATCTGTCTCCTATTTTTCCGATCTCGCGCAACTTGCCGTTGATACTGATTTTTTCATTCGTCAGCATCAGATTTACGTGCTCAAGGTCTAACACTCTATCAATATCATGGTCGATTTCTTGTGAGCTGTTGAAGAAGAGACGAAAAGGCTCTTCTCGTTTACTCCCTCTCTGTGTAATGAGGTTTAGGATATTCAACATGCCACGGAAAATGACGGAGAAGGTCGCAAAGCCCCAAGGTGCTACTTTGTCTACCGCATGGTTTGCCCGGACTTCGGCGCAGTGGGTAACCATAGGAACTGAATAACCCACAGTCGGCATGCGTCCCATGGCCGCTTTCTCTAATTCTGCGATTTCTGCGGAGACACTATTCAGTTTGGAGATCAGTTCAGTGGCAACGTTCATAGCTTCCATGCCAAATTCTACCCCGCCTTCCCATCTGACATAATCATTCAACCCGCATGATCGCAGAAATCGTCCCAGAGGCTTATGACGCGTTTGGCAAAAAGACGCCCCGGCCGGATTTGCGGCGCAAGACAATACATCCTACGCTCCCTATGGGCCGTTATGTGAGCCAGCCGCTGACGGTGAAGTGCGAGTCTATCCGCGACGTCTGCAAGTTTCTCTCAGGTTGCATACCAGTATCCGACAAGGAACAGTTTGGCAAAGATGATTACTGGCAGCCGCCCGAGGACTTCGAGAAGACCAAAAAAGGAGATTGCGACGACTTCGCGCTGTGGACCTGGCGTCAGTTCCTGGCCTTAGGTTACGACGCTCGTTTCGTAGCGGGCCGACAAGGGCGGTATGGCTATCGGCACGCCTGGGTCGAATTCTTTAAAGATGGGAAGTGTTTCCTGGTTGAGCCGCAACTGGGAGTCGTGGGCGACAAGATTCCCCGGCTCACTACCCTCCGCTATCATCCAAAAATGTCTGTGGCATGGGAGGGCGACAAGATTTCCTTCTATTTGCATGAAGACCGAAAATACAATCCGCGCCTTTCACAAATCGTCTCCTTGGTGGCCGAGTGGCTGCGCTTTTGGGGATGGTTCTGGCTCAAAGGGCTTTCGCGATTGCCGAAAATTTTCTATCGCCTGCTGAGAGCGCGGCTGGCCCGGAGTCGCGACCGCAAAACCGTCCCGCCAAATTCATGACCAAAGGCTAGTCTCGTGGCATTCTCCTGCCCATTCCGTTCTTCTCCTTCGTGACCAAAGACAAAAAAGGAGGGTTCCCTGCATTGTCGTTATCTCTCTTGCGAATGGTTCTGATTTCGTGAAAGGGACAATAAAGACAGGGATTGCAAAGACCAAAACTCCGGGGTCAGCCCTCTCCAGGGGATATTCATCACTTCCCGGAGAAACAAAACGAAACACACAAAGCACAATTTTAAAGAAAAGGAAAAACAAAAATGACTCACTCCAATAGCACGCTCGTTGCCGAGGCTACGGGGCCCAAAGGAACAACACAATTGAATCTCCCAGTTAGCACCCTCATTTCGCAGGCCAAGGGTCCCGGCGGAGAGGCTCTCTATCTCAATGCCGATAACTTTGGAAACGTAACTGTCCAGTATGCCAGGCAACCAACCAGCCAGTGGTACACCTTGTTCAATCCCGGCAACAGAGGTTTAATGTTTATCAATGTTGCGTCTGGACTCGCTCTGACCGTGAATCAGGACAACCATTCGCTGAGCATGACGGACCCCTCGACGCCCACCGACCACAACACGTGGACACTGGGCGGAACAGCGATCCGGCCATTTTACAATGACGACCTGAACCTGAATGTAAGAGGCAATTCGTATCCTGCAGGCACGCAAGTCATCGTGTACAAATGGGACAACGACCCCAATTCAAAGTGGGATTTCGGTAAGTAAGCAGCCAAAGCAACTGGGAACCCACAGTTGATGCAAACCAACCGATGCCAACAACCCAAAGATAGCTCGCGGGTTCCTTCCGCGAGCTATCACGTTTCCAAAACACCCAGTGCCAGGAAAGAAGACCGAAGTCAGCCGAATGAAGTTTGATTCAAATCCAGATTCTGAGAACCGAGAACTCTCTTTTCAAATCCGCGTTGATCTGTGTTCATCTGCGGCTAGGCTTTTGCTTTTTGCCGGCAACCACAAAAAACCAAGGCAGCCTGCCTTGCGACCATTTGCGTGAAAAGCGATCAAGCGGGTCCGTCGCTGCCTGCCGCATAGTTGGGGAACTCCGGCGCCGGCAACTGTGCCCATGCTTCTTCGATTGGCGTAATGATGCTCCACTCCGCCTCGACTTCGTCCCGGCGCGTGAATAGCGTCGCATCGCCGCGCATCGAGTCGAGCAGCAGCGTTTCGTAGGCAACCGGGCCCTTCGATCCAAAGCTCGCTTGGTAAGAGAAATCGGCCTGAACCGTCACCGTCCGCACCTGCGTTCCCGGCCGTTTCGCGTCGAATGCGATCGATATTCCCTCGTCCGGCTGAATCTTGATGGTGATGACATTCGGATCAACCTGCGACGGCCTGCCGGCAAATAACGCCTGCGGTGTCGGCTTCAGATGCACGCGGATCTGCGTCAGCGGTTGCGCCAGACGCTTCCCCGTCCGGATGCGGAAAGGCACGCCCGCCCAACGCCAATTATTGATGTGAAACTCGACCGCTGCGTAAGTCTCGGTGGTTGAGTTGGGATTCACCCCCGGCTCCTGCCGGTAGCCCGGTACCCGTTTCCCTTCGATCACGCCGGGCCCGTACTGCCCTCGAACCGTGAATCGTGCTGCATCCTCAACGCTCATCGGCCGAATCGATCGAAACACCTGCACCTTTTGCTCACGCACCGAATCCGCATCGAATGCCACCGGCGGCTCCATCGCGGTCAGCGCCAGCAACTGGAGCAGGTGGTTGGCCACCATATCGCGCAGGGCGCCCGTCTCTTCGTAGAATGCCGCGCGGTTTTCAACTCCCACCGTCTCCGCCGCAGTGATCTCCACGTAGTCGATGTCGTTCCGGTTCCACACCGGTTCGAACAGCGAGTTGCTGAAGCGGAATACCAGGATGTTCTGCACGGTTTCTTTGCCCAGATAGTGGTCAATCCGGTACACCGCTTTCTCGTCGAATACCCCGCGCACCACCTCGTTCAGCGCCTGCGCCGATTTCAGGTCCCGCCCGAAGGGCTTTTCCAGTACGATTCGCGTCCACCCACGGTCGCGGCGGTTCAGTCCGGCTGCTCCCAAGCCTTCAATAATGGGTCCCGCGACTGACGCCGGCGTCGATACATAGAACAAGTGGTTTAGGCTCGAACCCTTCTTCGCCATCTCCTGCAGGCGAATGCGCAACTGAGAATAAAAATTCGGATCGTTGATGTCGCCCACCATGTAGTGCAGCCGCTTTTCAAAGTCCTTCCATTGCGATTCGCTGAAGTCGCGTGTGTCTTTCGACGAGGCGGCTGATTCGCCGGTCTTCTTGCGGAACTCTTCCGTACTCATGGGCGTGCGGCCAATTCCCAGAACTTCGAACTGCGGGTTCATGCAGCCCACACATGCCAGGTTGTAGAGACCCGGGACCAGCTTGCGCTTCGTCAGGTCGCCCGAAGCCCCAAAAATGACCAGGACACATGAATCTCCAGTGGGTAAAGGTTCTTGCGGCAGCTTCTTCTCGAGAGGGCTTGCTTCGATAATCGTAGACATAGATGCTCTTTCTGATGTGGATTCCAGATCGTAAATCTGACGCTTCCGGCGCTACAGAGTCCGTTCCTCGTTGATATTGATGTCAAATCCTTAAAAACGATGCTTCAATCCGCGTTGATCTCTGCGGCATATGGCCGCTATGTAAGCCAGACGCTAACCGTCTTTGGGCGCTCGGCTCGTTTTTCGTACTCGGTGCTCAAGGTCAACCGAATAGAGGTGACTAAAACCCAGACTCTGAGAACTGAGAACTCCCTTTCAAATCCGCGTTGATCTGCGGCCCAAGGTTTTGCTTTTTGCCGGCAACTGGCAACTATTCCGCCGAATGGTACCACTCTGATATCAAGCTATTGCTTTCCTGGAAACCACAGGCCATCATGGGCATAGAAGTGTGTTTAACAGCATTTGAGAAATGCGGGGGCTTTTATAGCCCCGGGTGAGCGCGAAGCGAGCGCCGGATTGCGCGAGCGTAGCGCGAGGGCATAGCAGCCTGGGTTTGGCTGCGGAGCCCTTAGAAAAAAGCTCTTTGAAAATTTGTGCGCTTCGGCCTTAATTCTGAGGACTGGGGTACTACCAGCAAGTCCCCAACCGCAGATCGCTTTTCGCCAGTAATGACGGGGGTCAGGCGCGATTTTGGGGCTCAAAAACAGTTGCCAGCAAGTGGGTCGGGGAGTCCTAGCCACTTAATCTCTGCTTTTGCCTTTGAAACTTGAAACTCGAAACTGTTTTCTGAGCGTTCATCCGTGGCGAAAGTCTTTTTGCGGTTGCTTTTGCTGAGGACTGAGGACTGGGGTTAAAGCAGCAAGTCCCCGATCCCAGATCGCTTTTCGCCAGTAATGACGCAGGTCAGACGCGATTTTGGGCACTCCAATCACCAGCGAGCAAGTGGGTGCCATGCGCGGTACGGTACAGACCAGAAAGTGTCAGGGATGTGCCCGGCGAGGCCTCTTGGCGTCGGATAATATATCCTTTTGCATCTATAGCCGTCTTAGAGACTGATACATGATCCGACTGTCTGGTTTCGTCAAAGCTGCCTTCCTCGTTGCTGCGGTCGCCCTGTGGGCGGCATCGGCACATGCCCAACAATATTCGGAAAGAATGTTCCGCGAGATGCGCTGGAGGATGGTCGGCCCTTTTCGTGGCGGCCGCACGCGGGCCGCTGCGGGCGTGCCCACCCAGCCCAATGTGTTCTACATTGGCGCAGTCAATGGCGGCGTTTGGAAGTCGAATGACTACGGGCGCACGTGGACGCCGATCTTTGACGCGGAGCCGACGCAATCCATCGGAGACATCGCCGTCGCTCCGTCGGACCCAAACATCGTTTATGTAGGCAGCGGAGAGGGCCTGCAGCGACCTGATCTTTCAATCGGCGACGGCATCTACCGATCCGCGGACGCAGGCAAGACCTGGACCCATGTTGGTCTTCGCGACG